>OFGE01003502.1_pt1 | contig 10196 bp, 7 predicted proteins | sample 1521681 | NCBI WGS metagenome assembly OFGE01 (sample SAMEA3504093, study PRJEB24116) | mouse gut metagenome | biome: mouse gut; feature: mouse-associated habitat; material: faeces | place: Denmark | collected 2011 | reverse complement strand
GTACAGTGGTGTGGGAGGTCGGCTGCTCAACTAATGGGTAGCCTCCTACCCGATAGAAAATTTCTGCGAATTTCCTATATAGCGAAAAACAGTGATCGCACTGCGGCAAAGCGGGGTCATATCGCTGAAACATTCCGCTGCAGACAGGGAATCCTGTAGACAGGATTCTTTTTTATATGGATTTTACGACTTGCATTTTTCCGGATTAAATTGTATGCTGATATGGCCCTGATAATGATCCGGGTCCTGCGTGTGGGGCAGTTTCATTAACGCGGGCCATACGGGTGTATAAAGTTGTAAAGAGATGCTGCAACAAAGCGGACAGGTGACCCGCGCTCAGAGCCGGGCTGTTTATCATATTAAGCAGGGACTATCGAGGACTTTCAATGATCATAGATGCAGTAATGGACAGTTTCATAGACAGTATCAGGCTATTGCCTTTTCTCTTTCTGACTTATCTTGCGATGGAGTACCTGGAGCACAGGGCAGGACAGAAAATGCAGGAGACCATACGCAGCGCGGGTGCGGGCGGCCCGGCGATTGGCAGTGTGCTGGGTATTTTTCCGCAGTGCGGCTTTTCGACGGTGGCTTCCAATCTGTATGCGGGCAGGATCATCACGCTGGGAACGCTGTTGGCTAATTTTTTGTCCACTTCCGACGAGATGCTTCCGATCATGATCTCTGAAAATGTGAGTGCGGGGATTATTTTGAAGATTCTGGCAGTAAAAGTGGCGGTTGCACTTTTGGCCGGCTTTGCAGTTGACTTTCTCTCCGGGAACAGGCGCAGGCAGATGCAGATCGAGCATCTGTGCGAGCAGCATCATTGTCATTGCGAGAACGGTATCTGGAAATCGGCGCTGCACCATACGGCGGAGATTTTTCTGTATATTATGTGCATTTCTGCGGTGTTGAATGTGATCATTGGATGGATCGGGGAAGACAGGCTGGGCAGCCTGTTCCTTAACCGTCCGCTGGTGGGAGAACTGACGGCTGCGCTTGTGGGCATGATTCCCAACTGCGCTTCCTCTGTGGCCATCACGCAGCTGTATTTAAACGGCGTGCTGAGCGCCGGGGCGATGATCTCCGGGCTGCTGGCCGGTTCGGGCGTGGGCCTGCTGGTGCTGTTTCGGGTGAATGACGATCAGAAGGAGAATATCAGGATTCTGGCACTGCTGTACGGGGTCGGTGTGGCGGGCGGTATTGTGGTGAACTGGCTGGGGATCATATTTTAGAATGGTATGCTGTATGCTCCCGGTATATTTCCGGTACGATGCATGGGCAGGCGATGTGACAGATTTCAGTCAGAGCGAACATGCGTATATATATCAGGTCGTTTAAAACAAGCAGGCGACATGACAGGTTTCGTCCAGACTCCCAGAGTCAAACACATACGGAAGTCCGGGCAAAGAAGAGCACAAAAAAAGGACCAACCCCAGAGCGCTAAAGTCTCCAAAACCAGTCCTTTCGATGCACCGCCAGGGGCTCGAACCCTGGACACCCTGATTAAGAGTCAGGTGCTCTACCAACTGAGCTAGCGGTGCGTGTCCTGTGTCAGCAGTTTGTGTTCTCTGCAACACGCAAAAATTATTATAGTACAATGTTTTATGTTTTGCAAGTATTTTTTTAAAAAAATTTAAGAAAATTTGGAAAAAATAAAGATACATAATTTTTTTGTAATTTTTTCTTAAAAAAACGACCGAATTATTATATTCTGGAAGAAATATAGTAAACTTACACCATGCTCAACCTGCCGCCTGGCGGGCCGCATGGCCATCTATGTAAATGACATAACTATAATCTGGAGGTTCAATATGATTTTTGAAAGCCATGCGCATTATGATGATGAGGCGTTTGATGAGGACAGGGAGTCTCTGCTGCTATCCCTTGCGGGTCACGGGATTGACAGGGTGATCAACGTAGGGGCCAGTCTGGCGGGCTGCAGGGCGACGCTTGGATTGATGGAGAAGTACCCTTTTGTCTATGGGGCGATGGGCGTGCACCCGAGTGAAACGGCGGAATTAAGTGAGGAAGGAATTGCTTGGCTGCAGGAGCAGTGTTCCCGGGATAAAGTGGTGGCAGTGGGGGAGATCGGCCTGGATTATTACTGGAAGGAGCCGGAAGAGGCGGTGCAGAAGAGATGGTTTGAACGACAGCTGGAACTGGCGCGGGAAGTTACGCTGCCGGTGATCATTCATTCCAGAGATGCGGCGAAAGACACACTGGACATGATGCAGGCGCTCCACGCGGAGGAGATGGGCGGCGTTGTGCACTGTTATTCCTATACGAAGGAGCTGGCGCGGGAGTATCTGAACATGGATTTTTATTTCGGCATCGGCGGCGTGATCACGTTTAAGAATGCGAAGAAGCTGAAGGAGGCGGTGGCCTATATCCCGTTGGAAAAGATTCTGTTGGAGACGGACAGCCCCTACCTTGCTCCTGAACCCAACCGGGGGAAGCGTAATTCCTCCCTGAATCTGCCGTACATTGCACAGGCGGTAGCGGAGATTAAAGGCGTCAGCCGCGAGGAGGTGGAGGAGGCCACAAGCCGTAACGCGGAAAGGCTGTTCTCGAAGGTACAGGCTCCATAAAGATTTTCCAACTGTGCGGTTGGAAGATTTTTGTTATCAAATTCAGAAAAGCAGAACAAGCGCAGGAAAGCAGAACGGAATGCGGAAGGTTGACGCAGAGAATTTGAGTATGAGGTATTGGACAAGAGGAAAACAGACAGTATAGAAAAGGATCGAGGATAACATGGCGACACTTGGCAACAGAAGAAGTACGGCGGAAATAATTGAGAAATATCATTTCAGTTTTCAGAAAAAATTCGGACAGAATTTTCTGGTGGACAGCAGCATATTGGACAGGATCATTGAGTCGGCGCAGATCACAAAGGAGGACTGTGTGCTGGAGATCGGACCCGGCATCGGTACGATGACACAGTGTCTGGCCGAAGAGGCGGGGGTGGTGGTGGCCGTGGAGATCGACAAGAACCTGATCCCTGTATTGGAAGATACGCTTTCGGCATATGAAAACGTGACGGTCATCAACGCGGACATCCTGAAACTGGATCTGAACCGGATCGTGGAGGAACATAACGGAGGCAGGCCCATCAAGGTGGTGGCGAATCTGCCATATTATATCACGACGCCAATTATTATGGCGCTTTTTGAAAAGCATGTACCGCTGCACAGTGTGACAATTATGGTGCAGAAGGAAGTGGCGGATCGTATGCAGGTAGGGCCTGGTACCAAAGACTATGGGGCGCTGTCGCTGGCAGTGCAGTATTACGCGAAGCCGGAGGTCGTCACAAAGGTTCCAGCAGACTGCTTTATGCCGAAGCCGAATGTGGACAGCGCGGTGATTCGTCTGACCCGTTATGAGAAACCGCCTGTGGAAGTGGAGGACGAAGCCTGGCTTTTTGCCGTGATACGGGCTTCTTTTAACCAGAGGAGGAAGACGCTGGCAAATGGCCTGGCCAATGCCGGGTATCCGGGGATTGGCAGGAAACAGGTGGAAGAAGCGTTGTCTGACATGGGACTTTCCACCATGATACGCGGAGAAACATTGACATTAGAACAGTTTTCCGAATTGTCAAACCGTCTTTTTACAAGAAGGAAAACCCTTGGATAATACAATATAGAGGGATTGTATATTGATGTGCTTCCATATATTGGTATATGATAGAGGAACATACTGGAGAAGGTGCTTTTTTTCCATATCATTATTTACATTGATAAGAGGCTATGGTAAACTAAGACAGTGAAAATAGGGTTTATACGGCCATACGTCTGCTGTGTGACAGAGATGTATAGGATGAGATTAACTGTATAGAGAATAAATAACAGTGAGAATACAATAATGAGGTGAGTACCTTGGATAAGTATGAATATAAAATACGGGCCGAGGAGATCAATGCGTTGATCGCTGAGGGGAAATTTGCGGAGGCCGTTGAGATTGCGGACACCATCGACTGGCGCAGGGTTAAGAGCGTTATGATGTTGTGCAAGATCAGCGATCTGTATAAGATCAACAGAAGATATCCGGAGAGCAGGGATATTCTTTTACTGGCATATGAGAAACACCCCACCGGAAGGTTAATCGTCTATTCCCTGTGTGAGCTTTCCATCAAGATGGAAGAGAGCGTGCAGGCCATTGAATACTATAAGGAATTTGTACAGATAGCGCCGAAGGATACGGGCAGATATATACTGCAGTACAGGCTTTATGAGGCGCAGGATGTCAGTCTGGAAGAGAGAATTGCAGTTCTGGAGGAATTTAAGAAGCGGGATTATCGGGAGAAATGGGCGTATGAGCTGGCGTATCTGTATCATCGCATCGGTCTGACAACCAAATGTGTGGAAGAATGCGATGAGATGTTTCTCTGGTTTGGCGAAGGGAAATATGTGGTTAAGGCGTTGGAGTTGAAGAAACTGCATGAACCTTTGAATGCGGAACAGCAGGATAAGTATGATCTGTGGATTCAGGCGAGAGAGACAGCGGGAGAGCTTTATGAAGAGGAGGAGGCAGGAGGGAATTATCGGGATACTGCTTCTGATGACGGGCATGGAGCTGTCGAGACCGGATATGCAGGGTACGCAGAAGAACAGGAAGAAGTTGACGAGGAGATAGAGACGGGAGAAATGCTCACCACAGAGCTTCCGGAGGTAAAGACGGTAGATGTGGGTCAGTATAATACGATCAACCTGCAGATGGCGCTGGCGGAGAGCATGAAGGAGATTCTGGACGAGGAGGAAGATGCGGAAACTGAGTCGGCAGAATTTTATGGGCAGGAGGAGCCGGCAGAAGAGATCATATACGAAGAAGAATTTCCGGCAGAGGATGAGAATGACGTAAGCATGGAGATCATGGATGCGGAAGAGGCAGAAGAAAGTTCCGGGTCTGGGGAAACCGGCGGAGCGGACGAAGGGGAATCTGAGTCTGATGAAGCGGAGGGAACCGGGGAAAATGAGTCCGGGGATGAGAAGGAAGAATCTGGAATGGTTTCTGGTGAAGGTGAATCCGATGAGGAAAATCCAGTGCCGCTGCAAAAAGCAGGAAATACAGGGAAACAGCAAGCGACAGAGCAGGAACAGGGAAGAATATCCCTTACGCAGACCTCCAGTGTGTCAAATCCGGTTGGCGGTACAGTCATCCGCAACGAGGATTATGAGAGGGAATGCGATGAACGTGCAGCAGCCGACATTGAGCGGATACTGGATCAGATGGCAGAGCGTTCCGCCTGTGAGCAGTTAGAAAACGAGCGATTGCAGGAACTGAATGAAGTGGCACAGAATATCTCTTATGGCAATATTCATGAGGGAGTCGGCATTCAGGTCAACCGGATCAGCAGCGTGGATGAGGAATTGGTGGAGCAATATGACCAGGTTGCGAATCCTTTGTTAGCCATATCCAAACAGATGCAGAAAAGCCTAGTGAAGCAGTTAAAGGAGAGCAGGCGTGGCGGCAAGATGACAGGACTTTTGATGGGAAGGCGTTTAGACACCCATGCACTGTGCCGGAATGACGGGAAGGTGTTTTATAAAAATTCCCTGCCCAATGAGATTCCGGAAATGGCAGTAGGGCTGTTGTTGGATGAGTCCGGCTCCATGAGTTCCTGTGACCGCTGTACCTATGCCAGAGCCACGGCAATTATCCTGTATGATTTCTGCCGGGGACTGGATATTCCGGTGATGGTTTATGGACACAGCACAGAGTACGATTCCCATCATGGCAATATAGTGGATCTGTATTCCTATGCGGAGTTTGAAAGTATTGACCAGGAGGACCAGTACCGGATGATGGACATCAATGCCAGGGGCGGCAACCGTGACGGGGCAGCCCTGCGGTATGTGGCTGAACAGCTGTCAAAGCGTCCGGAAGAGATTAAAATCTTAATGATCGTATCCGATGGACAGCCAGCAGACAGGGGTTATGACGGGACTGCGGCAGAGGAGGACCTCCGGGGAGTCAGACAGGAATACCAGCGGAAAAACATTATCTTCGTGGCGGCAGCCATTGGCGATGACAAGCAGAACATTGAGAGGATCTATGGGGATTCCTTTATGGATATCACGGATCTGAACCAGTTGCCGGCTAAACTGACTGGAGTGGTCAGGAGGCATATCCAGATATAACAGATGAGAGGATATTAAAAAGTAATTATTCACCAAACAAATAAGACAGGGACAGCAGCATGTTCAGAAGATTTTGTGTGGCACAGAAAGCAGATTGCGGTTTCTGTTACCTAGATTTTCTGAATTTGCCAGCTATCCCTTTTTCAGAAAGGATGATCATTATGCATTATGCAACTTTAGTGACAGTAGAAATAGAGTCATGTATGGAAAATGAAACAAGAACAATGGAAGCACAAGAACTGATTGAGAAATTTACAAACTTCAAAAGAAGAAACTCAGAATATGATGTTATGCTGGATATATGCACGGATGAGTTACGGATGCGTAGCACAGTTTTTTCCAGCAGGATGGCAGATGAAGTGGAGACCATTATGGTTCCTTTTTATTGCGACACGGATCATTTAGACTATTTGAAGTTTGACGACAGGAAAAAGCAATATCGCAAAGCATATGAGACTGAGACCGTGGATCTGATTCGATTTCCCAATGGAAAGATTCTTACAAGTCCTCAGTACGCTGAATATTGTAAGTATGAGATTGCGCAAGGCAGGCTGTATGAGAAGAACTGGGGACCATTGCATCATAGGAAGCGTACGAAGATGTGCAAGAGGATTCAGTTAATGGAGCATGTTCCGTATTCTGAGTATTATAAATCCTTTGATGAGTTTGTTGAGAAGGAATATGGAACGCCATACTGCGAGGAACAGAAGACTTACGGATATTATTACAATCCAAATGCTTTTTATGATTGGTACGCTATTGGCGGGCACTGGCCAGACATGTTTCTGGTAAAAGATGACTGTAAGGAGTACGGAATTGCATACAGAAGCTGGTCGCGTGCTGAGATGGAGGCTCCGGATGGGTATTTTTGGACTTGTGCGGCACGGAAAAAGGATATTGAATGGCAGGTTATGTATGACTGGCAACTGGAGCAGGCGATAATGCGTTATGCAAGACTTTCTACTGCATTTTTAACTGGAATTCTAGGAGAAATGAGCAGCAGAATTACAGAAGAAGGTATCTGGATACTTGGGAAATTGGTGTACCAGAAAGGAGAAACAGAGGAAGAGTTTTTGGAACGCTATGCTTTTTATAAAAGAAAGAAATACCCGATTAATATTTATGCATTTCTAGCGGATGGAATCTGGAATAGAGCAGAGCGGGTTATTCCGGAAGATAAAAATGGCAGAATCGAAAAGAATGCAGAGTGGGAAAATGAGCTGGAGCAATTTATTGACGGTCTGGACGATGAAACAGTATTAGTCAGTGTAGATTGTCACATGTAAAGGAGAGGATCTATAGGGATTTTTATGAATATCACGGATCTAAACCGGCTGCAGGCAAAACTGACCAGGATGGTCGGGAGGCATATCCAGATATAACAGATGAGAGGATATAAAAAGAAATTTAAGACAGGGACAGCAGTATGTTCAGAAGATAGATTGAAAAATGATTCTAAGACAGCAAAAAACGCAGTCTAACAATCATTAATTATCAATGTGGAAAACGCAAAATCAGCGTTTTTCACATTAAGGCAACCGGGAACAGACTGCTGTTTTCTGTCGCTTTCATTTTCTGAATATAGGGTCTGTCCTTATTCAAAAAGGAGAACAAGCGTATGCATTATGCGACATTAGTGACTGTGGAAATCGAAGCATGTGATGAAGATATGGCCAGGGTAACAGGGGCCAGAAGTATCATTCAGGAAATCGAAGAGCAAAAGAAGGAAAATCCGGGACACCATACCATATTAGACATATACCGGTCTGAGGTAAAGGTGCGGAGCACTGCTTTTTCCAGCAAGATGGCGGATGAAGTGGATGCTGCTATGGAACCATTTTATTCGGATACGGACAATCCGAAATATCTAGAATTTGAAGATAAGACGGAGAATTACCGGAAAAGGTATGAGACGGAGAAGGTAAATCTGGTCCGTTTTCCAAATGGAACGGTCCTTACAGTGCGTCAGTCCGCTGTCTGGCATAAATATGAGATTGTGGACGGCAGGCTGTATGAGAGGAACTGGGGACCGCTGCACCACCGGAAACGCACGAAAATGTGCAAGAGGATGCAGGTCATGGAAAATGTTCCGTATTGTAAGTTTTACCGGACCTTTGAGGAATTTGTAGAGAAAGAGTATGGGACACCTTATTATGAAGAACAGGAGGCGTTTGGATATTATTTTAACCCGGATGCTTTTTATGACTGGTACACCATTGGCGGACGGTGGCCGGATATGTTTCTGGTAAAAGAGGACTGTAAGGAATATGGCATTGCAGACCGAAGCTGGACATGTGAGGATGATGAGAAAAAGGCTCCAGATGGATACCGCTGGACCTGCGCCGCCAGAAAAAAGCACATTGCCTGGCAGGCGATGTATGACTGGGAACTGGAGCAGGAAAAGCAGCGTTATGCCAGGCTGGTCCAGGCATTTGAAACCCGAACTCTGCCGAAAAAAACGTATGGAACGATTACAGAAGATGGTATCCAGGTGTTTGGGGATTATGTGTATCATAAGGGAGAAACAGAGGAAGAGTTTCTGGCACAACTCAAAACAAGGAAATACCCAATCTATATGTATGCGTTTCTGAAGGATGGTATCTGGACTACGACAGAGCGCTTTATCCCGGATGGCGAAAACAGCAAGTTCGAGGACAATGAGGACTGGGAAGATGAACTGGAGCAGTTTATTGACGGGCTGGACGATGAGACGGTACTTGTCAGTGTGGACTGCCATATGTGACATTTATCAATCAGTGCAGGCTTGATTTGCGAAAATGGAGACGGAAGTCTCAGTAAAATGGGAAAAATGCCATCCGATACGGGCGGTATTTTTCCTAAAATTCGACTAGGAACTTCTGCAGAAGAAATTTTTACACATTAGCGGGATATCAAGTTCATTACGCTTTTGCAGGATAAATAGTGCTTGAAGTATCAGAAAACCTTTTGTATAATGAAAAGAGAGAAGGGAATCATACCTGATTCCTGACTCTGGTTATGAGGTGACAAAATGAAAAATAAAAATGAAGCAAATGCAGCAGAAAGCAGAATAAAGGATGAAGAGGTTGCAAAGCATACCATCAAGGATAGCGTGTTCACGAATCTTTTTCAGGATAAAAAATATCTGCTTCAGTTGTATAAGACCCTCCATCCGGAGGATACCCAGGTAACGGAGGATGCACTTTCGGATATCACGATCCACAATATCATGACAAACGATGTCTATAATGACGTTGGCTTCATGGTAGGGGAAAAACTACTCATACTTACGGAAGCCCAGGCAACCTGGACGGAAAACATCGCCGTCCGCATCCTGATATACCTGATGGTGACATACCAGGATTATATCAAGAAAACGAAACAGAACGCATACAGGAGTAAGAAAATCAAGCTTCCCAGACCGGAACTGTATGTCATTTATACCGGAGACAGAAAAGAGCGCACGGAATATATCAGTCTGGCAGATGAATTCTTTGACGGACAGAAAACATTTCTAGATGCAAAGATAAAAGTTCTCTACGGAAGCGGTCAGGGCGACATTATCAGCCAGTATGTGGCATTCACCAAAGTCTATGACGAGCAGCGGAAGCTGCATGGCAGAACCAGAAAGGCAGTGACAGAAACCATCCGCATCTGCAAGGATAAGAATGTACTGAAGGAATATCTGGAAGAGCGGGAAAAGGAGGTTGAGAATATTATGTTGGCAATGTATGATGAAAAAGAAATCCTGCGGGAGTATATTGAGAGTGAGAGATATGATACGGAGAAGGAAATGGCAGTACAACTTTTAAAGGAAGGCTTACCAGTAGAGCAGATTGCTCGTTGCAGTTCAGCGTTATCTATTGATGAGTTAAGGATGTTGCAGAAAGAATTGTTGCAGAATGTCTGATATAACAGCGAATAGGGAATGATGTCAGAGGAACATTGGAAATGGTATTACATGATGATGCAGGACATAATTTATGTCAAGATATAATATGAAATTTTAGGGACTCTCGGCTCAATGATTTGAGTCTTGAGTCCTTTGCAGATGGATAATTTTAACGCGCGTGCGCGTTATCT
>OFGE01003500.1_pt1 | contig 10200 bp, 8 predicted proteins | sample 1521681 | NCBI WGS metagenome assembly OFGE01 (sample SAMEA3504093, study PRJEB24116) | mouse gut metagenome | biome: mouse gut; feature: mouse-associated habitat; material: faeces | place: Denmark | collected 2011 | reverse complement strand
CAGTGGGAATGCCCATCCTGGAGGCCAGGGGACGGATGTAGAAAGTGTGCCAGGTATCCCTGAAGGATATGAAAAGATCAGCCTTATGGATTTTATACGGGGACTTCAGGACAAGAACCCTGCAGATAGAAAAGACATACGGACAGGAGAGGTCAATGTAGAAGACAGGAGCCTTGATACCAGGCGCAGCGATGCGTTCATAGAGGATGCCTTAAAACAGATGGTAAACCCAGTACACATAGTAACGGGGCATATGGAGAAAATGGCAAATGCGGCTGAACAGATCGGCAATATGAACAATATCAGCAATGTTATGAATAAGCCAAGCGTCACCATAGGTGATATCCATGTTACCTGTCCAGGAGTTACAAGCCAGCAGGTAGCAGAGCAGGTTGGATATGTGATCGGGGACGAATTAAACAGACAGTTTAATGGATTCCATAACTACACCGACCAAATGAGCAGGGTAAGATAATTGCGGGTAAATTTTGAGAAAGGATGACCGCACTCTGAAATATGGGTGCGGTACTATTTGTAATGAATTTCAGGGAAGAAATATTCAAATCAATACAGACTATGGTTGACAAGGCAATTATGAATTGTAAAGCAGACCGTACATATGAATCAGTCATAAAAAAGGTTACGCCAAAAGGCTATGTAGTAGTAGACAGGGCAGGAAGCGAACGGACAGTACCGTGCTGTATACCTGGATTAGAATTAAGGCCATTACAACAAGTATGGGTACGTGAGCCTATGTCAGACTTAAAAAAGCTTCATATATGTGGTGTTATAGGAAATACAAGTAATTCAAGAAGAAGCAGAAGAAGGTAATGATACAACTAATTTCGATATAAATAATGTAACTGTAAATAAAGTCGATGTGAACCTGACCGGATATTTTGCAGGCTCAGGTTCCTTATATAGATTGGATGATAGATGATGAAAAAACTGAATATCGTTATAACTCAAGGCATTGCTGTGGTTTGTGGCAATGCCTTTTTATATAGAAAATGTGTGAATTGGAGAGTGACATTTATAAAAATGGCAGAAGCAAAAGCATTAGAGATACCTTTTTGGCTTAAAGTGACACTGACAATTAAAGAAGCGGCAGCTTATTCAAATATAGGAATCAACAAAATCGAAGAGTTATTGAAACAACCCAAATGCGACTTTGTATTATATGTCGGTAATAAAAAGTTGGTAAAAAGGAAAGAGTTTGAACAGTACATATCAAAAAGTTTGGAGATTTAAAGCAGGGATTTCAGGATAAAGGATGATCTGGTCATTCCAAAATGGTGGATGGTATGTTATAATCTTAGGACATATCAGACTCTTTTTGTTGGAATATGACAGAAAGGAGTTGGACTTATGGGTAAAGATCTAAAAGGAAAAGAACTTGGAGTAGGCATAAGCCAGAGAAAGGATGGATTGTTTACAGCCCGGTTTACCGGCAGGGACGGGAAGCGCAGGCAGAAATATTTCAAAAAGTTACAGGAATGCAGGAAATGGATCGCGGATGCGCAGTTTGATGATGAACATGGGAATATAAATGCTTCTTCAGATATGACAGTGGATGCATGGTTTGATTATTGGATAAGCAGCATTAAAGGAAAGACTGTAAGATGGAGTACGCTCAGGAGTTACCAGGATCGGTATGAAAAGAATATCAAGGAAGCTATCGGCAGTATGGTCATAAGTGATATTAAACCCATGCACTGTCAGAACATTTTAAATATCATGGATACTAAAGGCTATGCTGGCTCAAGCATGGCAAGGACAAAGGCGACCATGAGTTCCATGTTTTCGGATGCACTGGAAAATGGACTGGTCAGTTCCAATCCTGTCACAAAAGGCGTAAGATGCCCAAAAAGGCCAGAAAAAAATACAAAAGTTTTAACGAAGGACGAACAGGGAAGGTTTTTGGATGCTGCAAAAGAAAGTGTAAATTACTACCATTTCCTGTTCATTTTGCAAACAGGCGTGAGGTCAAGTGAACTGCGCGGCTTAAGATGGGAGGATATAGATCTCCCAAACCGTACCATACATATAAAGCGGAATGTGACGCATGATTCGAACAATAACAGGTTTATTACTGGTGAACTGAAAACAAGTTCCGGATTGCGCGATATCCCAATGACACAGGCAGCTTATGATGTGCTCATAGCTTTAAAACACCAGCAGACAAGCAGGAAGCAGAAAGTGGCATCATTTGAATTTGCAGACCATGTATTCCTGAACCGGAATGACAGGCTGATACCAAACTCAAATTATGACAGGTATTTAGAAAAACTATGTGCAAAGGCTGGAATTGAAAAAATATCTATGCACACGTTAAGGCATACATTTGCTACCCGCTGTATTGAAAGCGGCATGAAGCCAAAAACATTGCAGAAGATCCTTGGACACGCAAATATATCAATGACAATGGATCTTTATGTACATGTTACAGAGGACGAGAAGGAAAAAGAAATGAAGAAGTTTGAGGAAATGTGCAATGCCGTTTAGAAAAATTGGTGTAGTGATTGGTGTAAATTGAAGCATGAAGAGTCAAAAACTACTGGAAATACAATGGTTTTGACCTAAGGGAGATATCATCAACCAGTATGTCATATTTACAAAAGTCTGCAATGAGCAGATGAAGAAACACGGGAGGACGAGAAAGGCAGTTATGGAAGCAATCCGTATCTGCAAAGACAGAAATGTGCTTAGCGAATATCTGAGTAGTAAAGAAAGTGAGGTAGTGTCAATTATGATGGTTTTATATGATGGAGAAGAAATCATGCGGTCATATGTGGAAAGCGAGCGGTATGATGCGCAGCAGGAAGCACGGTATGATGAAAAGGTTGAGACAGCAAAACGTATGTTAGGTGATGGTACATTATCACTGGATAAAGTGGCAGAGTTTTCTAACTTGCCTATAGAAGTGATAAGAGAGTTGTCAGGTGAATTACAGCCTGTATAGGCAGATGCAAATATGATAGTATTTGCAAGTAAAGTGCTGAAAATTTTGTGGTTATGAATGAAATAGAGTGATAAAAGTTGCATATCTGCCATATTTAAGCGCAAATGTGCAACTTTTATACACTAATTTTGGTTTTTAATTATTCTGTATATCGTTTTAAACTTGACATAAGAATGGTCAGCCGTGATTGGCATAAGGATGTTATTTTTTGACCATATATGAAGCTGATAATACCAAGATGTATAGGGATACATTAATATAACCGAGAATAAAAGCATTATATGGGGTGTTGCTTATACCTATCGCTATATTCAAAATATCCATATGCTGCACATAAATTTTCCGGCATAATATTAAAATTTGAAAAGGCTTTCATTAGTTCAGTGAAATAAGCTCTTAGGAAATTTGGTATGTGCTTAATGTTCCATTCTCTGGGAATGGTAACGGGATTGATATTGAAATCAGCCAATTCTTGCAGAGTTTTCTTAAAGGCGATCAGATCATTACCTTGATAAGATGCTTTTGCCTTGGCAATACTGCGGCATTGGCTGATGTATTTTAATGTGTCTATGTAACGCTTTTCTTTTTGAATGTTGAAATTTTTTGATTGTATGATCCGTACTGCTTCTGACAGGGTATACCAGTTACCTTTTCCAATTACCTTTTTGTAATAACTGCTGATGATCTCAATACATGTTAAAGGATTAAGAAGGCTTTTATACTTATTTGGGCATTCATTTCCTGAATTTTCAGCTTTTTTATTTAAGGCGTATGTTTTAAAATATTTACACTGTACCTCAAAACGGATAATGTTACGTGAAGCATCAATGATTTCTGACGGGATTGGCTCATATCCATTTGCAACGTACTCTTGTGAGCGGTTTAGTAATTGCAGATATTTGCTGTAACAATTTATATTCACTGATTTGCTGGTCAGATAAAAACTTTCGGGTCTGCTTTTCATCCTGTGTGAGGTATCGTCATACTCCATCCATTCTTTGGAATGTGGTGGTATATCACTTCTTTTAATTAGATTCATTATTTGTTCGGGATCATATGTGGGTATAAAGTCACTCAGACAGATATTGATACAATAGTCAACCCTTTTTATTCTGTAATCTGCAAAGTTCATCAGCAAGGGTGAAATTTTATTGGATTCCTTATTAAAATTAGTGGCTGCGACGTTAATATCATCATAAGTAGCTGCTGTAAGGTAATCAATTATACCAGCAAGAATTTTTGGATTTATTGTAACTTCGATAATGTATATTATGCCTGAAAAGCGATCATCCATGTAGATGTGCCAGTGGATACCCTTATCCTTGCCATCGAAATAGATTTTCATATCTGTGGGAAGATAGTTTGGAGAGGGGTAATACGTTACGTACTTACCTTCTTTATACCAATACATTTTAAGTGCTGTAGTTTTACTATATGCCATAAAATCCAATAATAATTTGTGTACATCTGTACCTGTTAAGGACATATCTAATGTCATCGTGTGAAAACCTAAAGACGACCGTAACATTTTCATTTTCTCCTTGTAATTATTTTTTGATCTATATATTGGGGAATAAATAATCATAAAAAGTATTGCGTTGTTCATGTGTAAGCACTAATGTAGGAGGTTTGTTATTTCAATACAAGTATATCAGAAGGTGGCTCTTTGATATAAACAATAAGTTGAAATAGGTACTGTGCTATGCTGATTAAGACAATAAAGTATATTTTGGTATTAATATATGCAAATTGATTTATTGTAACTTACATTGCTATCATATAAATACTATTGTGGTCATATAAGGTCATTTATTTATTATTCTCCATATATAGATATTAAATTGCATATTGTATTTTATATTATTAGTAATCTTAATACGCAGTTTATGTATAAATGAAATAATATAAATATTTAATCTATAGTATGTATAAAATAGGATAGATATATTATTCAAAACATATGTAGATATATATAAAGTTATATATGTAATAAATATATATTATGCAAAATGGAACTGAACTGATAGAGAAAATAGTGGCGCAGGGGTTTTAACCTCTGCGTCAAACTTTTTTGGCTTTATAAAAATATCAAGTTGTGATTTTTGGAACAATAATGATTTTAAGATAATTTCTATTTTATGTGAGATTTGCAGTGACAAGATAAAAGATACCACTGAAAAAACAATGGGAGCAATAAAACACACCTTACAGACTAACAAGGTAGCTATAGAAAGTAAAAGAACAGTAACTATTTTGTAAAATAAATTTGTATATTGGAGGAAAATATATGTATATTAATCAGATATTTGAGCTTTCTATGGTATTGGATAGTAAAAGATTCCATCAGGTTTTTAAACACGCTTACAATAAGGATGGTCATATGGAGAATAGAGAAGGTGAATATGTAGACCAATCCTTGGAAGAAAAGGGGATAATGGTTGTATACCGTGATAGTCCATATAAGAAGAAAATCAAATTGATTGTTAATATAGGGCGGTTGCTGAATGGATGTGAGTTTGATGCTGATAAGGTTACCCGGAAACTAAATAAACGTATTGGGGAGTATTTTGGTTTTAAGTACAAATTAGGTGATTTCATTTTATCAGGAATGAGACTTGTAATGGATATAAATGTAGGTACTCATGATGTGGTGCTGGCATATTTAAAGGTTCTTCGGAGGATTAGCAGAGTAAAAGGATTTTCACCAGTAAGCTATGAGTGTTTTGAGGATGTTGACAGTTTTTGTTTGGATGGGAACAGCAACGGTATTGAGTTTATGATATATGATCTGGAAGGATTATATAGGAAACAGTTCAAGGAAGGAGATATAGGACGAAAGAGGTTTAAGGAACTGGTTAAGGAATCGGAGGGGATTCTTCGCACAGAGGTATGGTTGGCAAAAACAAAAGCAGTGAGAGCATATGCAAAAGGAGAAGATATATTCAGTCAGATAATAAATCTATCTGAAAAGCGTCAGGATATTTTTTTAGAGATATTCGTCAGGATAATACCTTTTGGGGATTTTTATAAAAAAGGTAATGCAGAAGAAATCATTCGGCGTGAGATTAAAGATGTCAGATTAAGGAGACGGATGCTGCGGCTGGTGGAACTGATACCGGAGAAGAAATCACTTTACCTGGCGCAGAGAGCAATGGAATATAGGAATATGGAAAAAGTGGTGGAGGCGTTTGCTAAGATCAACTTATCACCTGTTACTATCAGCAAGAGACATGAGATGAAGTATTTACGGTCACTTTATAGTTATTTTCTGTAAAAATATTTCTGTAGCAGAGTGTTTCTCAATCATTTATTATTTGTTTTAAATTTTGAGAAATGCAATTCTTGATTTTAATAATGGATAGCGTATAATATAAGAAAAAAGTCTTCTTCTACTTCTTCTCTTATATTTTTTCATAATGTTTTTTCTGATATTGATGTGTTTATGAATTTTTTGCTTTGAATATATGTATTTGGGAATATATTGTAAGCTAGAAGAAGAGGAAGAAGAACTTAATACACAGGGGTAGGTACGCATTATGACGAAATGGAGAGATATAATCCCATTCAGCGAAGAAGAATTAAAGCGTTATCAAGCTGATGAGTTAGCATGTAAAATTGGGGAATGTTATTGGGATTACAATGTTTCAATTAAAATATGTAAGGAAGGATATAATCCATGCTATGGAGATGGCTTTAAGTTTAAAGTTAAACTTAGTGCTGGAACACGGATAGAAATGGTTGAAAGATGTATTTCATCAGTGCAATATAAATTAGGGCTTCCAGTCCTTCAGGCTATTAAGGAAAATGGGGGCTTCTACCTTGCTACATATACGAATCATCTTCTATCGCAAGACAATGATTTGGGCCAGATACTGAAAAGTGAGAAATACATATCAGAATTTGAGAAGATGGAGATCGCACATCCAGTAGGAGTCGATTTTGATGGGAATGTGATAATATGCGACTTGGTAGATTACCCACATGCGTTGGTAAGTGGTACAACAAAGTCGGGCAAATCGACAGCTCTGAAATGTTTATTGGTAAGCCTGTTAAAATATTCTCCTGATAAAATGAATTTTATAATTGCTGATCGAGGTGCAGAGTTATCCAAATTTGACGGTTTGCCACATCTCTCTTATCCCATTATCTATAAACCGGAAGAACTTGCATATGTATTTTTGTGCTTAAAGGATGAGATGGAGCGGCGGTTTATCAAGGAGATAGACAGGAATAAGAGAACAGAAAAAGTTGTAGAAATAATAAATGATATTTTACGTTTTGGAAGAAATACAAAAATCCATTTGATTTTGTCGATTCATGACCCTAAAGATGATATTGCAATCATTGAAAAGGGAGATATACCAGTAGGATTGACATTTCAAACCGTTAATTCACGAAAATCTATGAATGCTTTGGGAGGTACTGGGGCTGATAAATTTAGTGGTAAAGGTGAAATGAATTTTCATTATAGGGGAGAGAGCTATCATCTGCAAGGTGTTTATATGGATGATAACAAAATTGGTTCAATTGTTCAGTATATCAAGGATAATTTTTCTGATTGTGAGTTCCCGAAAGGAAAATATGGATTTTTAATTTTTGGCGAAGAGTTGGATAAGAAAAAAGAAGATGCTGATGGATATACCATGAAATTTGTATCAGGAGAGGGTAGTAGCAACAAAATCAATGATGAAAAGGAGCGTAAGTTTGTAAAGGTTGTACTTTGGGTGCTGTCACAGACAACTGTATCTATTAATTCTATCCAACATGCCCCATCTGTGAGCGTTGGAAATATTTATGCAAAAGACTATTTCGACAAGTTACAGTCTTTAGGAGTGATAGGTGATATTGCGGAAAGGGGTCGTCGAAAGGTACTTCCTCAATCTATCGAAGAAATATCAGGTGATTTGAAAGGTATTCTTTCTCGTCATGATATTTCTGATGATGAGATAATGTGTGCTATTAGCAAAAGAATAATAGCATACGAGCAGAAAAAAGGAACTGAACTGACAAGGAATGTTGATCAGGATAAGGAAAAAGAATTCTTGAGTAGCCATGGACATATAGAAAACACAGATGAGAACGAGTTAAATAACACAGGTATATCTGATATGCGAGCTGATGAAGAAACCATACAGGAGAAGAATATAGAGCCTGTTGCCGAAATGTTGGATACACGAGAGCAAGCAGACAGTGATGCGCCTGTTTTGTCAAAACCAAAGACAAAGAAAAATTTTAAGATTGATCCAGAAATTATGAGGGAAAAATCAATGCGTTGTAAAAGAAACTTCCACGCTGCGAGCGGCAAGAAATTAAACCCTAAGAAAGGATTAAAGAGGGGAGAAGATGATCGCTAATGGCTGAGATTATTATTTATTTTACATTAAATTGTGCTTTTATTACGGATAAATATTAGTATTGTAATGCATTGGAAAATCTTGCAATATGAATAATTTTCATCTATAATAAGAATGCAAGGTCTTATTTTTGTCTAACGACTATCCTTACCCTTGCATAAACACTGGATTTGTAGGAACGTTCTGCACAGGATCACCATGGAGTAGGGGCAGCCAGGGCGAAAGCCCGACAGGATAAAACAAATTGCCTTTTTATGCCCTTTATAGAAAAAATTTCCGTGCCCTACGACACTATACTTCGATTTCACGATAGATTACGCTCAGGCACTGGCTTTTCGCAGGGCGAATGGTGATTATCTGCGAGAGGGGCAGTGGAAAGACCTCACGGTTGAAGTGTATATAATTTAAATTGATAACCCCGTCGGTTTAGACGGGGTTATCTGCAAATAGGGGAAAAGGGTTGAGAAGGGTAAAAATCAATATTCCAAATATAAAGGGCACATTAAAATATAGTGAAGTGAAAGAGTATATACCGGACATATATATGTTATGTCCTTGTGGCAGTGGTAAAAAATATAAGTTTTGCTGTTATGGTGTAGAAGACAAAAAATTTCATAACCCTAATGAAGTTTATATGTATGTTGTAAATCAGGGGAATAAAAGGTCATTTTGTATGCACAAAGATGGGATGTGTCATAGTGAAATAATAAAGGCGCATTCAATCCAAAATAATAAAATATTATCAAAGATAGCATATAATGGACATGTTTATACAGTAGATTTTAATCAAAATAAGTTTAATGGATTAGATTTAAAAAAATGTGGAAAGAAGGAAGCAACGATAGCAACTTGCTTTTGTAAATATCATGATGTGGAGTTATTTAAAGATATTGAATTAGTGGATTATCAATATAAAGATAAACAAAATTTTCTTTACGCATATAGAGCATTTTCAAAATATTATTATGATAGAATTGTGGGGTTAGATGATACCAGAACCATGTTTAAAATAACTCCTAATATGATGATGGCTATAGGATTAGTGGATAGAATACAAGGCTTAGAGAAGAGTGTTGAAGAAAATGAAATAATAAAAACAACATTTAATTCAGCTTTAGACAATGGGAAATATGACGAAATACAAACTATAACGCTAACACTAAACTATGAAGTTGGTTTTGCAACGGCATATATGAGTCCATTATCCTTTGATCTAGAAGGTAATCAAATTTCAAATGTTTGGTCTTCGACAGAGCGTATGAAAAATATATATGTTAGTATTTTTCCTGAAAACGGAAAAACATATATATTGATTAGTTGGTTGAAAGAGGACTCATGTATAGAGTTGGATAAATTTAGGAATCAGTTTAATGCTTTGAAAAATGATGGAGAAATATTGCTAAGAGTATTGAATAATATGGTGGCCTGTCAAACAGATAACATAGTTATTGGTAAAAAGCTATTGGATATTTGGGGAGAAGATAAAAAGGAGCTTTTTTTAATGCAATTAGGTTCTATATTTTGGGGGTTAAATGGAGAAAATGTTGGATTACTAATAGAAAAGAACCTTATGCGATATAAATGTGAATTTAATTTGTTTGAAAAAATATGAAGAATATATACATAGCCGATTGATTTTCAAGACGGGAATCAGTCGGTTTTTTTATTGCCCAAACCCATACATAGCCATTCTGCTTTATACAGAGTGGCTATTAAATTTTTATAACTTCTCGGAATCTCAATAAATGGGATTCCAACTGAAAATTGACAACTGAATATCGTGCAGGAAAAGAAATTTGCGAAAAAAGGACATAAACATTGGACATAGTGGGTACTATGCCTTGAAAAATCTTATGGAATCGCTTAAGATATCATTATTAGGCG
>OFGE01003499.1_pt1 | contig 10203 bp, 10 predicted proteins | sample 1521681 | NCBI WGS metagenome assembly OFGE01 (sample SAMEA3504093, study PRJEB24116) | mouse gut metagenome | biome: mouse gut; feature: mouse-associated habitat; material: faeces | place: Denmark | collected 2011 | reverse complement strand
CCGTTGCAAAATAGATGAATAATCATCTATTTTGCAACGGCCCCAGGTTATCATTAAGTTTATTGAGATAAAAATTTAGTTGCAAGTCTTGCGAAGGTCTCTGCGTTAGAAATTATTGCAGGATGTTCTCCAGAGTCGAAAATATACTTTTCCCCATGACCAATTTTTTCAATCAGTTTTGTATATGTTTTCTCATAAAAATCTCCTGGCATAAATATATCTTCTTTACTGCCAATCATCAGAATATCACATCTTAATGTGTCTAAAGAATGATGAAAAAAATATTTTATAGTTTTATAGTGTTCTTTAATTGCTCTAGTATCATTATCAATAACCGTTTCCCAATCAAAGCCTTGATTGTATTTGTAAAAGCTTTGTACTTCAGGAATGGTTTTAGAAATGGCACGATCTTGTTCTATTGTTGAAGCAAAACTATCAAGTGCAATCTCTCCTTCAAAACTATCAGCAATAATTTTGTTTACTAAATCAGGTCGTTCAAGTGCAACATTGATGGCAACCAATGCCCCACCACTTGAACCGATTAAATTGACTTTTTCATAGTTCAGAACTTCAATTAGTTTAATTACCTGCAATGCTTCATCGTACCATAAATCTGTTGGAAAACAATCAAGGTGTTCTGACTTCCCATGTCCTGCAAAATCTAGTAAGATTATTTGAAAATTCCTTAGAAATAATGGAATAACATCTGTAAACATTTTTGATGAAGCAGTGTTTCCATGAAGAAAAATGGTAGGATAACCGGAACCGTTTTTTTCATAGAAAACATTTTTGGCATTATATTTGAAATATGGCATTTTATTTGTCCTTTCATAATTTCTAAATTTATTGTATCATGTGTAAGAATATCTTTGCACTACAAGTTTATTTCTGATAAAAAAATGTGCCACTTTTATATGGCACACCTTTTATTACTATTTTTGCCGCTGTTGCCTAATAATTCTTTGAATACTTTTTTCTGCAAGAAAATATTTGTTTGCTAATTGATGAAAAGACATTCCTGCAAGATAATCAGTATATATTTGGATATTCCGTTCGGAAAAAGCCTTCTTGGTATCTGTATCTTCTCCCCAAGTTTTCCGATTTTCTTGCTTGCGTGGAATATATAAATATTCTCCATCAATATAATCTTGCAATTTTTCTAAGACATCTGGCGGCAAAACATCCATTGCTTTGCGGTAGCCCAATGTGCACCTCCTAAAATTTTTTAGGATTAGCAAAGGCTATATTTATATCGCAACATAGCCTTTGCTATGCACAAATATTATTAACTGCCATAATATCTAAACTCCTTTCAATTCAAATGATACTAGCATAATGCTTTTTTGGCCAAAAATCAAGTTTCTAAACACGAAACAAAATACTACATAGGAACAGATTTCATTACATTCTCATAATCCAACCCGAAATGTACAATGATATAGGGTGATATGAAAAAGTCTCGTATCCCTTAATCACTCAAGTTCTACGAGACCTTATTTCATTTAAAAACCCGTTTTCCCTTTACAGTGCTGCATTCACTGCATCCTCACAGGAACGCATCGCCTCAATAGTCTTAGCAAACAACTCTTCTAATTCCCAGCCTAACTTATCCGCTCCTTGCCGTATAACATCCCTGGAACAGCCTGCCGCAAACTTTTTATCCTTGAACTTTTTCTTTAAACTGGATACCTCCATATCTTTGCAGCTTTTAGACGGGCGCATTCTAGCAGCAGCGCCAATCAGCCCGGTCAGTTCATCTGCTGCAAACAATACCTTCTCCATCTGGTGAACTGGCTCCACATCGCTGCAGATACCATATCCATGAGAACAGATAGAGCGAATCATATCCTCCCCCACTCCTGCCGCCTGAAGCAATTCCGGCGCTTTTACACAATGCTGCTCCGGATACTGTTCAAAATCAATATCATGCAGTAATCCTGTTATTCCCCAATAATCCTCATCCTCTCCATATCCTAACTCTCTTGCATACCAGCGCATAACGCCTTCTACTGTCAATGCATGCAGAATATGAAATGGCTCCTGATTATATTTTTTTAACAGAACCAAAGCATCTTCCCTTATAATCTGGCTTTTCATCCGATCTCCTCCTCATCTGCAATCGCGTTTCTTATTTATACCCTGCCGGCTGCTGTCTCCATAAAACACAACACCTACCGCCTATTGTATAACATTTTCCCTAATTTGTTAATATTTTCTTTCATGTTTTTACCAAAATTCCAGTTGAAATTTTTGAAACCCTGTAGTATAATAAAGGAGTTCGCAGATGTAGTTCATTGGTAGAATATCAGCTTCCCAAGCTGAGGAGGCGGGTTCGATTCCCGTCATCTGCTTTTTAAAAGTTTTTGTTGTTAGCTTTTGAAGTATTATTATATGGAAAGTAATTAAGAAGGTAACCAGATATACGTCTGGTTATTTTTTATGTCTTGAATTTTGGAATGTTACAATAAGCCGACACGCTCTGCGGGCCGGCTTATTGTAACAATAGGGCCGGCAAAAGCCAGCCCTGATTTTTCCGTGGGAAGCCCACGGCCTGATTCTGTATCCTAAAAACGCAGTTTCCTGTACCGGTTAATGCATGCCAGGATTTCCTGCTTTCTCGGCCTTGCTAAGGACGAGGAAATATCCCCCCGCTCGAAGAGGCTCTCCAGCCCGTCCTTATCAAGCTGCTTTTCCAGCAGTTCCCCGACCTGCTTTAAAGATTTCCTTCCATCCAAAAGCTTTAACTGTGCGAATTTTAAAGCCCATGCCAATGCCGCCGTCTGTTCCTGGTCTTTTAACTGCTCTAAATACCGCAGTTCCACACTTTCCCGGGAGAGCAGAAGCTCGCTGGTTCCCATGGCCTTGATCTTGATCCGGTCGTCCTTCTTAAGCCCCATATCCGGCAGGGGGCACCTTTTATCCAGATAGGCAGGAAACCCTTCCTCACTGCCTGTCATCGCCGGATAATCCTTTGCCGCCTCTTTCGCCCTTTGGGTAATGTCGTAAGGCACATATTCCTTCATCTGTATCACCGTATCCGCCACATGGAAATAGGAGCCTGAACTGCCCGCCACGATTATGGAGGATATCCCCAGATCCTGGTAGAGGCTGTTCACCCGGCAGATAAAGGGCGTAATCGGCTCCTCTCCCGCTGAGATCACCTCCTGCATAAGCTGGTCTCGGATCATAAAGTTGGTGGCAGAGGTATCCTCGTCAATGAGGAACAGGCCGCTGCCTGCCTCCACGCCCTCCATCAGGTTTGCCGCCTGGGAAGTGCTGCCGCTGGCATCCTCTGTGGAAAAATGTGCAGTGTCCTTTTTGTTTGGCAGGTTGCCGATAAAAGGGGAAATATCCACACTGGCAATGCTCCTGCCATCCTCTGCCCGGAGTTTTACGGCCGTGGCATCAGAGATCACAAGCTCCCTGCCGTCCCCTTTGATATGGTTATAAACGCCGTTTTGCAAAGCCTGGAGAATGGTGGATTTCCCATGATAACCACCCCCCACGAAAAGCGTGATCCCCTTAGGGATCCCCATGCCTGTTACCGCCCCCTGGTTTGGCAGGTTTAAAGTCACCCTTAAAGAATCCGGGGATTTGAAAGGAACCGCCCCCTTCATAGGCCTTTCTGATATGCCACTCTCCCTTGGCAGGATGGCACCGTCAGCAACGAAGGCGCACAAAGACAGCTCCCCTAACTTTTCCCGGATATACTGCTGGTCCTCGCAAAGGCAGATTGCCTGCTTAAGCTTATTCTGGTCAATCTTGCTATAGTACAGGCTTCTTCTAACACTGTCTGGCAGAATGTCAAAGAGCATTTTTTCCAGCTCCCTGGCGTTGATGGTCCTGCCGTTTGCCGGGAACCCTGCCTCAAAGCGCAGGGTAACGCCCCCATCCTTTACCTTAAGGGCTGTCCGCTCCAGCACCTGCTGCCCGCATCTTGACACCGTTAGCAGCCCGCTCTTGCCGGAGCCTTTCGCCTGAAAGCTGCCCCCTGCAATCTCCCTGCCAAAAAGCCGGGTAAGGTGGTCCTGGAGTGTGACCCTCTTGGCAAGGGTATCATAAAATTCCTTGGGAAAGCCCGCTTTATCCGCCTTTACCCACACGGACAGCCGGGAAGGGGCTGCAAAGGGATCCCCCTGCACATGGTCAATGGAAAGCATGTAATCCTTAAAGTCATACTGCCCCCGCAGTTCCTTATACGCAGGGTATCCCCTGTGGTCAATACTTTTTAATTTGTTCCTTAACTCCATCGCTGTCTGCATGGTCCCTTACATCCTTTCCGGTGCTGCAAATCCCAGCACGTCAATACAGGTTTCCAGAATATCCCTGGTGAGAATAAGAAGGGCGATCCACCCTGATTTTTTCTCTGCATCCTCTTCTGAAACAATTTTCGTTTCATGGTAAAAACGGTTAAAAGCATTTGCCAGGCTATAAATAAAAGCACACACCTTATGGGGGGCGGATTCCTGGCAGGCGCTTTCCATCATACTGTTAAAGCCTGCAAGCTCCAGCATCAGCCCTTTCTCAGCCAGGCTGCCCGCTTCCCTGATGGCCGCCCCTTCCAGGCTGCCGCCCTGTTCCCGTATTTTACTTAAAATGGACTTAATCCTGACAATCGTGTACAAAATATAAGGCCCTGTGTCCCCTTCAAAGGAGGTAAACTTGTCTATATCGAAAATATAATCCTTGGACGCCTGGTTGGATAAATCCCCATACTTGATAGCGGACAATGCCACCACCTTTGCAATATCACTGGCTTCCTGTTCCTCCATCTGGCGGTTTTCCGTGATCTTCCGGTACATTTCATCATTGATTTCTTTTACCAGGAGCGACAAAGACATCACCCCGCCCTGGCGTGTCTTAAAAGGCTTCCCATCCTTTCCGTTCATAGTGCCGAATCCGATATGCAAAAGTTCCGTTTCCGGCACCACCAGCTTTGTCTTCCTTGCGCAGCGGAACATCTGCTCAAAATAAAGTTCCTGCCGCTTATCCGTAAGGTAAATGATCTTGTCCGGATGGTAATCCTCCATCCGTTCCACAATAGTGGCCAAATCCGTGGTAAAGTAAAGGGAAGCCCCGTCTGATTTCAAAATCATGCAGGGAGGGATTTCTTTGGTATCAGTCTCTTCCTTTACATCCACCACAAGGGCACCGTCGCTGTAATAAGCATAGCCCTCCTTTTTCATATATTCTACCATGCCCGGTATCAGTTCCTGGACATCGGACTCGCCCTTCCATAAATCAAAGTCCACCTGTAAGCTGTGGTAATTTTTCTTAAGGTCCGGGACGGACACATCCATAATATGACGCCACAAAGCCCTGTAGCCGCGGACACCCTTTTGCAGCTTAGTGGTCGCTTCTAAGGCGCGTTCTTTGTAAGCCTCATCCGCTTTGGACTTTTCGCTGGCAGTGGGATAAATTTCCCCCAGTTCTGCGATGGTAAAGGGAGCCTTTGTGGGATATTCTCCCTGAAATGACTCATCGAAATAGGGCAGGGAGGGGTCTCTTTCCTGAAGCTCAGTGATCACCAGGCCAATCTGCAGCCCCCAGTCCCCCATATGGATGTCCCCAATCACTTCATACCCGGCATACCTGGCAATCCGCTTGACGCTCTCACCGATAATGGCGGAACGCAGATGGCCTACATGAAGGGACTTTGCCACATTGGCCCCGCCGTAGTCCACGATAATCTTCATGGGCTTTTCCGGCATCTCCAGGCCAAATTTCGGGGAGGTGCCCATGTGGTTTAAATAGCCCGCCACAAAGGCTTCCCTTAACTTAATATTCAAAAACCCGGGAGCTGCCGCTTCCACACTGGCAAATACCTGGCTGCCCCCACATTTTTCCGCTACATCCCTGGCAATCATAAGGGGAGCCTTTTTGTACAGCTTTGCTCCCGCCATAGCGCCATTACACTGATATTCACATAAATCGGGACGGTTGGAGAGGGTTACCTTCCCGAGGCTGGCATCATAACCTGCCGCCCCAAATGCATTTTGCATTTCCTCCGAGATCAAATCCAAAAACTTTTTCATACTTATTCTCCTGTTCCGTAACTGCCCACGTGGCTTCTAAGCTTCACCTCCTGCCTTTTGAAGGATTCACCTGGACAACCAGGCAGACGGCGATTGGTTTTTATATCATTTGTATTGTAAAACATACTGCTGCCGCTGTCAAATATTGGCGCAGGTTTTATGGGTGGAAGGGCGTGCCAGCCTTTCCTTTTGGGAAAAAACGCAGCCACAGTAATCCTGTCTGTACAGCCCATACTCTTTAGACAGTTCCACCGACTGCTTATACCCATCCTTCTTCTTAAAATCAGACGGAAGGAAAGCCACCCCATATTCACCGGAAAGCGCTTCGCCGATTTCATTGATCTTCGCCGCATTTTTCAGGGGGCTGATCGTAAGGGTTGTGGTGAAAAAGCCGGCTCCCGCCTCCTTTGCCCTCTTTGCCGTTTCCATAAGCCGCAGATGATAGCAGGCAAAACACCGCTCCCCGCCCTCCGGGCACTGCTCCAGGCCTTTCACCTTCTGGAAAAACAGGTCCCTTTGATACTCCCCCTCAATCACTTCTATCCCAAAAGCATCCCCACTGTTTTCCGCCTGCCTGTTCAGTTCCCTGACCAGGCGTTTCTGCTCTGCCACACGCCTGCCATACTCTTCCCGCTCCGTAATATTGGGATTATAATAAAATACCGTTATCCGGAAAAAGCTTCTCAGATAGACAAGGACATAACTGCTGCAGGGTGCACAGCAGCTATGGAGGAACAGTTTCTTTCCTTTATTGCCCGTATCCTTCAATATTTCATCCAGTTCTTTTGCATAATTCCGTTTATTCATTTTCCCTGCCTGCTCCTGGTCCCTTTTGATGTTTTCCCAAAGCTGCCCATTTTCCGGCTGTATACCTGCCCAGGGAATAAACTACGATTTATTGTATCAACAGACATGGCTCTTTGCAAGCTGCATTTTTTGCCCAGGCGGCTTGCCCGTTTCTTTTTTTGTCCTCAAAATGTCATACAGATACCGTTTTCCGTCTTTTGCATGGGGCACCAGCATCCTTGGCTTAAAAAGCTCCCCTCTGCAGCCAGTTCTATCCTACCTGCAAAGGGGAGCCTTCTTAGTTTTTATTTTTTTAAGGGGCTTTGTCTGTAAATAATATCTTCCCTGCCTGGCCCGTTAGAAACCATGGTGATAGGATACCCAATCTGCCCTTCAATAAATTCCACATACCTGCGGCAATTCTCCGGCAGTTCTTCATACTTTCTGATTCCCCGGATTTCGCACTTCCATCCGGGCAGCCTGGTGAGAACCGGCTTTGCCTTTTCCAGTTTACAGGTTACAGGGAAATCCCTGGTCACTTCTCCCTGAATTTCATAGCCGATGCACACCGGGATCTCATCCAGGTACCCCAGCACATCCAGCACAGTGAAGGCCACGTCCGTAGCCCCCTGCAGCCTGCAGCCGTACTTAGAAGCCACACAGTCAAACCACCCCATCCGCCTGGGACGCCCGGTGGTAGCGCCAAATTCCCCGCCGTCGCCGCCTCTGCGCCGCAGCTCATCCGCTTCCTCCCCGAAGATCTCCGATACAAAGGCTCCTGCCCCCACTGCCGAGGAATAAGCCTTGCAGACAGTGATGACCTCCTTAATCTCATAGGGCGGTATACCCGCGCCAATAGCGCCATAGGCCGCTAAGGTAGAAGAAGAGGTTACCATGGGATAAATCCCGTGATCCGTGTCCTTCAAGGTACCAAGCTGCCCTTCCAGCAGGACCGTCTTCCCTTCCTTCAGCGCCTTATCCAGATAGGCAGATACATCACATACATAAGGTGCCACCATCTCCCGGTAGCTGTGGAGGGTTCCCAGCAGCTCCCCGGGATCAATCAGGGGCTTGTGGTACATGTGCTCCAGCATCACATTTTTCTGCTCACATACCCTTAATACCTTTTCCTTTAAAACCTCTTCCTCAAAAAGCTCGCTCACCTGAAAACCAATCTTTGCGTATTTATCAGAATAAAAAGGCGCTATCCCAGACTTGGTAGAACCAAAGGATTTCCCCCCTAACCGCTCCTCCTCGTACTGGTCCAGCAGGATATGGTAAGGCATCACCATCTGCGCCCTGTCGGACACACGTATTTGGGGCGCAGGCACATTTCTGTCTGTAATGCTCTTAATCTCCTTAAAAAGCAGGGGGATATCCAGCGCCACCCCATTGCCCACCACATTGGTGGTGTGGCTGTAAAACACACCCGAGGGCAATGTGTGCAGGGCAAATTTCCCATAATTATTCACAATGGTATGCCCTGCGTTGGCTCCCCCCTGAAAACGCACAATGATATCCGCCTGCTGTGCCAGCATATCCGTTATCTTACCTTTTCCTTCATCGCCCCAGTTAGCTCCTACTACTGCCTTAACCATTTTAACCTCCCATCCGCCGCGCCTTAAACTGCCTATATGATCTCCACCTGGCAGCGGCTTCCCATCCGCTTTTTACCATTTGATTATATCCAAAAGGTGACCATAAGTAAAATCAATATTTATTATAGGGATTATAAGTTTTTCTTATCAGCAAAAAGGCGCCCGGGAAGGACGCCTTTTCTCCAAAACCATTTAGGACATTTAGAACTGGTTGTTCTTTTTGCTGTCTTTGCAGTTAGAAGAATTAGAAGAACTGTTCTTCTGGCTATTCTGGCTGTTCTGGCTGGATTTGTTCTCCTGGTTCTGGTTGTTCTGGTTGTTGCTGTTCTGATAATCATTCTTTGACATTTTCAATTCCTCCTGATTCATTAGGTTACAGGAGTATTATTTCTTTTTTCCAATCTTTTATTCTTTCTCATTCCTAGTACTTTAGTACCTATTTTTTATTCAACATGCACAAAAATCGTACAAAATTTACATAGTACTTTTGTACTATATAAACATTGCATAATATATAATTATGAGCTATAATATATTTTGTAAACAGGAATACCCTTCAATTCCTATTTGCAACCCTTATATTAACTATTTATACTCCCCTGTAGAGGCCTGTCATATGCTGACAGGCTTTTACATTGCCTTCAATGCCCTCTTCCCGGCGGCAAACCATCAGAGCCTGCCAAACCATCCTTTCGCCCTTCCCGCCGCCTGCCTGCACAGCACTGCACACTTCCGCCCCAAAATAGCGCCATATTGGCAGAACTTATCCTTATATTCCAAAAACGCTTTGCTGCGAAGTTCTTTCCTGGCCTTCTGCTCAAAAACGTCCGCCACATTCTTTCCGATCAGCCTGGGGCTTCCAAGCTCTTTTGTAACCTCTTCCTCATTCCTGCCCTTGCGCACTTCTATTTCAATGTATTCCTGGTAATAAGAAACATAGTTAGCCGCTTCCCTGCTTCCTATCCTGCCGTTTAATACCCGCTGCAGTTCCAGTAAAAATTCCTTTTTTGTCATCCATGCCTCCTTTCACCGCCAACACCACCCTGCTTTTGCCTGTGCCCAGCCCCATACCGCCTGCGGCATATGTACCAAGAACCTTAAAGCCTGTCTGTTCCCTGTCCATATTCCAGCCTTTTCCCATAATCCTCCGGATCCGCAAGAAGATCCGCCATGGACCGGAATGCCTGCATGGCCATTTTTTCTTTATTACAGGTCCTGGGATTTTTACCTGTGTCCTTGATCAGGTTGTATCGGTTCATCTGCCACACATACAGGTCGCACAGGGAATAGCCCCGGACTTTCAGTTTATCCAGGAATGTATGGTGTTCGATATAATAGACCAGTTCTTCATAAAGCTCCCTCCGGGAGAGGATATCCATCCAGAGTTTATCAGCCCATTCTCCCTGGAGCCCCGCATAATCACAGACTGCATAAAAAGCCTGGCACACCTTTACTTTTGTTGCATCATATAAAATCCCCTTCATAAAACCACTTCCATTCCCTTCCTTAAAACTGTATCAGCTTCATAATCCTTTGGGCCATAACAGCCGCCAAAGGAAATCACATAAGTGGGGCAGCAAGCCGGAAGATCCTGCCCACTATTTTCTGGTAAAGGGGCAGCCTTTTGTAATAGTCCGGTGTAACCTCCCGGCATTTTTTCAAAGTCTCCTGAAAATCCTCTTCTACCTTTGCCACCACCAGGTTTCCAAAGAAACAGGCACCACACTCAAAGTGATGGTAAAAACTCCGGTAATCCAGGTTAATCGTCCCAACAGCAGCGCACT
>OFGE01003498.1_pt1 | contig 10204 bp, 9 predicted proteins | sample 1521681 | NCBI WGS metagenome assembly OFGE01 (sample SAMEA3504093, study PRJEB24116) | mouse gut metagenome | biome: mouse gut; feature: mouse-associated habitat; material: faeces | place: Denmark | collected 2011 | reverse complement strand
ACTCATATGGATGCTCCTCCTGGTTTCTATTATACAACAAGATCCGGGATATGGCGAATCTTCCTTCAGGCGCCATTCGCCATAATGCCTATGGATAAAAATGCGTAAATACTTTACTGACGAACAAGGAAATATAGAGTTTTCAAGGTTCATTTTTTTCTCTGTGTCATTTATATGGACAGATAAAAGCGGCCTGGTAACGGATGTAAAAGTTACCGTATGGACCATATATTTCAGTTTAAATCTGCCGAAAAAATCTCCGTTTTGCATAAAAATCAGAAGATTTTCTGTGGACTGACATCTTTGATTTTGGGATTTAACGGATTCAGTCCCATCATGAGCATATGGTATTGTTCCCGTGTCAGTTCAGCAGCTTCCTGAGGAGTACGCGGCCACGAGAATGAACCAGCCTCCAGCCTCTTATACAAAAGCAGGAAGCCATTTCCTTCCCATAGGAGTCCCCGTATACGATCACCACGGCTTCCGCAGAACAGGAACAGAGAATTGCTGTATGGATTGAGTTTGAAGTTGTACTGGATGATATCCACCAGCCCATTAAGCTGTTTCCTCATATCCGTGTACCCGGTACGGATATAGATGTTTTCCACATGGGAGATATCTCCTGACATGACTGCACTGCTTTCAAAATCTTTGCCAGTGATTCACTGGATGTATCTTCAAAAATTTCGATCCGCATATCTCCAGGCTGCAGGACTGCTGCCAGAGAGGAATGGGGAGCCTGTTTGTCAGGAAGGGATACTAAAGAAATCTGATTCTGTTCGCACCATGCCTGGTTTGTCAGTCCAGAGGCCCTGCATTGCCGGATGACATCCAGCCAGTATTGAAGTTTCACCTGCTTATCAGGAGTTAAAGATGAAATATCCATGGGATCGCTCCTTTTTTTAGATTTAGAGTTTTGGGAGTGGACACTAAAAACTCTAACCCTAAGTTTACAGGAAAATACAGAAGATTTCTCTACACGTTCTTATTTGGCGCTTACGTAGATTCTACCTGTTTTCTGTCTATGCTGTAACAAATCTGGTAATTGCTCGCTACAGCATAGACAGTTTTTAGGTTTTATACTATTTTAAGTATTATTATTGAGACTGTAGCAGAGCTGCTTTTAATCGTTTTAACTTCTTTTCAGCATCTTCCAGTGAAGTTCCTTTTACACCAAAATAGAACTTGATTTTCGGTTCTGTACCGGAAGGTCGTACACAGCACCAGGCATTATCGCTTAACTCATAGTATAAAACGTTAGAAACAGGAAGGCCTGTGGAGACTACCTGTTTGGTTTTCATATCTTTTCTGGTATCTGTCTGATAATCCCTTATTGCTAGTACTTTAAATCCACCCAAAGTTTCTTTGGGTTCTTCTCGCATTCTTTTCAGAATTTCCTGAATCTGAGTTGCACCATCAATACCCTTGAAAGTTATGGTAGCAAGTCCTTCTCTGTAGTAACCGTATTTTTTATACATGTCCGTCATGGCGTCCCACAGAGTTTTTCCTTTTACTTTATAATAGGCGGCTACTTCACAAAGCATCATCACTGCCACACAGGCATCTTTGTCTCTTGCATAAGTGCCGGCCAGACATCCGTAGCTTTCTTCTAATCCGAATATATAATGATAAGTGTTCTGTTCTTCAAACATTTTAATCTGTTCCCCGATATATTTAAACCCAGTAAGTACCTCAATTAGTTTTACATTGTAATCAGCAGCAATGGCTTTGGCCATATCAGTTGTTACAATGGTTTCTACTAATGCGGGGCGTTCTGGCATGGTTCCAGTGACAGTCCGTTCCCGCAAAATATATTCTGCAATGAGCATTCCGGACATATTTCCGGTAAAGTTTATATATTCTCCTGTTTTTGTATCTTTACAGTACACTCCGAGACGGTCTGCGTCTGGATCGGTAGCAAGCACGATGTCTGCTTCCACTTCTTTTGCCAGCTTCAGGGCCAGTTCCCAGGCTTCCTCTGCTTCTGGATTAGGATAGCTGACGGTGGGAAAATTTCCATTTGGAAGCTCTTGTTCCTTTACTATAAACACATGTTCAAATCCTAATTCTTTCAGCACTCGGCGTACCGGAAGATTTCCGGCACCATGAAGGGGAGTATAGACAATTTTAAATTCTTTGGCTGCTTTTTTTATGATTTCCGGATGAATACTCTGCTTTTTTAGTTCTTCCATGTAATCGTCGTCTATCTCAGGACTGATTATTTGGAATAGCCCTTGTTTCAAGGCGTCTTGTTTGTCTATGGTTTTTACCTGGGAAAAATCTGTCACTTTTTTCACTTCTGCCATAATATTTTTATCGTGGGGAGGGGTGATCTGTGCCCCGTCTTGCCAATACACTTTATAACCATTGTATTCCCGTGGATTATGACTGGCTGTGATTACAATACCAGAAATACATTCAAGTCTTCTTACTGCAAAAGACAGCTCTGGTGTTGGCCGAAGACTGGAAAATATCCATGTTCTGATTCCATTAGCATTCAGGCACAGGGCTGCTTCTTCTGCGAATTCCGGAGACATCTTTCTGGAATCATAGGCAATAGCTACACCCTTTGTCTGTCCTTTTTGGCTGATAATATAGTTGGCAAGCCCTTGGGTGGCTTGGCGTACCGTGTAAATATTCATACGATTTATTCCAGCTCCAATCACACCTCGAAGTCCACCAGTTCCAAAGGCAAGATGGCGGTAAAAACGGTCTTCTATTTCTCTTTCATCGGTCAGTGCAAGAAGTTCCTTTCGGGTATCTTCATCAAAATAGGGGTCCTCACACCATTGTCTGAATATTTTTCTGTAATCCATATGCTTCCTCTCCTTCTTTTATTAATTTTGCCAAAATCTAATTTTTGGTTTTTATAAATGTTATAATTGTTATTTTCTGCTATTCATTATTTGTAATTCCCCAAATCTTTTCCATTTCCCTTTCTTCACCCCACCCGCCACACTGTAAAATGCTCCGTCTCTCCTATCTCATCATATCCCATCTCTTCAAAATATCCGTCAAGCCCTTTCTCCTTATTGGGAATGATATACCGGATATGAAATCTCCTGACATAACGTTTCAGAATATCCGATTCCACCGGCACTCCGTAGTAAAGCAGCATGGTAAGAATATGATGGCTGCTCCGCTCATTCAGGACCTGCTCCACAGAAGACGGATCTGCAGGATTCATGGACCAGTTCAGGATGTCCTTCCGCCGAATGGTATTGTAAATGGAAGGGTTATACTGGCGCAGTTCCAGAAGCTGTATATCTGCAAAAAGGCAGCGTTTCGGTTCAGAAGTTTGGGCGTCTTCCTCAATCATATCTGCAATGGCAATGGACTCATCACTGATTTTGTAGATATTTTCCGCAGGAACCATATGGGGCAGCTGACATTCTCCCGCTGCAGCTGCCAGGATAAGGAAAAGAGCCAGAGCAGCAGCCTGTTTCCACCGTCTGGTAAATCGGTAAACCAGGCAGACGATGGCAAAAGCCAGCACCAGATTGACAGGCAGAAGCCAGAAAATCCGGCGGATTCGGGAAGACAGGCCAATCTTGTCCGCAACAGGAATCATCAGATAAGGATTGAATACGGTAAGTAAGGCAAACAGCACCGGATAGACGAAGATGGTTTTTAAATCTCTTTTTTTCAGGAGCCAGAATACGGCCAGGGCCAGCACATAAGCCAGGAAAAAAATTACAATATTGGAAAATGCATCGTCAAAGGCTTTGTTCAGAAAGTCCATGCCTGGTTTATACAAATTCTGCATAACAATCCTCCTAACCGGTATAAATAAACAGATGATGTTTCGTCAGCAGGTAAGCCGCTCCATGCAATATACAGGGAAACAGGCAGACAGCATATCGTATCCAGATATACAGCGAAGGTTTTGCCGAGGCCTGCATCAGGCGGAAGCGGCTTTTGCCTTTCCCGGATTCGCAGAGTACAGAAGTATCTTTCTTACAGAATCCCAGAGGAATCAGGCAAATGCTCAGTTCAAAAGGCAGCATGTAAATTGCTGACATGTTCAGGCCGAAGCTGGCCCAGATAATCAGGAACAGCTCCATCCAGTGGTGGTGATTCCGGTATTCCCTGGCAATTTTCAGGAACAGCAGAAACACAGCCGGCATGATAATACAGGCCAGAATGGTTTTTCCCTCAAATGCACGGAAGAATAAAAATTCTGCACTGGTATATAAGTTAAAACTGAACAGATTCAGCCAGAACAGACAAAATACCAGGAGCGCGCTTTTTTTTCTGGAGAGGGGAAAAAGCTGACGCCCCAGCTGATAGTAAATCAGATTGGCCATAATCACCATCAGAGTGGTTTCCACGGTTCTGGTTTCAATCAGGGGTGCAAGGCCGGTCAGAGTGCAGATAACTGCGCTGTGATTCTGGTAGGTTTCCAATAGATACTCCGCATCCAGCCTGTCCAGCAGGTGGCCGGTATAGGGGCTGTACTGGCTGATGGTATCAGTGTATACCGAGGAACTCACGTCTCCGATATAATAGGACTGATCCCACAGGGCGTAAGTCTCTCCATTGTAATTGGTCAGACAAATCTGAATCATCACAAGGAAAATCAGAAACAGGAATATCCATTTATATTCTGACAGCAATTCTTTTCGCTGGTTCCATTTTTCTTTTAAAATTTTCCGATTTCGCAGAAAATACAGGAGGGCAGTAACAGCCAGCAGGAAACACCAGAGCTTTGCTAACAGTGACAGGGGCTGTAATGTGAATTTCAGCGGAAGGGCAGCTGCCTGAAACAGAAGAAAGAAGAGGAAAAACCCCAGGATTATCCGGTAAGATAAGGAAGTCTCCTGAGATTTTGTAAAGCTCAGGAACAGGTCTCCTAACATATAACTGAAAATCAGATACAGCAGAATCATTCCGGTACACAGTAAATAAATAGTTATCATCTTAATTCCTCCCGGTTAAGTTCAGGACGTTATGCAGGGACTGGCGGATACCGTTTAAATCCAGTATGGTAAAGAAAAACAGTGTCCAGGGAAAGAAGGCGCCGGTCAGAGCACGAAAGGTAACGGCTGTTTCCATAAGCCCGTGGGCAGGCGCCAGCACATAGCTCAGGAAAGGCAGCATGCCGATAAAAATAAGAGGCAGGTTTCTCACACAGGTCTGCCGGGTTTTATGCCCCGTAAAAAACAGAATCATGTATATTGCAAAAACTGCCAGTATCAGAATCAGAAGAGTTTTCTTTCCAAAACCCACATGAGAAAGAAATCCGTTCAGATTTTCAAAAAGCATGGTTTTAAGTGAGCCGGCTGAGAAAGACGAACCGAAACAGTATTCTCCGATCCGGGCCATATATGCAGGAAACAGGTTGCTTCCGGTGAGTAATACAGTCAGTACCCATTTGGTTATGGTCAGAAGCAGATAACCCAGGAACCAGAAAAGGGTACAGCCCGTCAGAGATTTCCACACAGCGCTGGCTTTCTGTTTTGGCCCATAGTCACGGAAAGAAAGAAAGGCAACGGTAAGAGGAAGGCTCAGGGCAATAACCGGAACAGTTCCCATATCCAGGAAAGCAGTGACTGCTCCGATTCCGTAAAAGGAAAAAAGAAGCCGGTGCAGGTTTTCTTCCCGGAATAATTCTTTTTTTCCGCACAGGAACAGAATGGAACAGAATGCTGTAAGGAAACATCCGGTCTGAGGCAGTGTCCAGGAAACGGGAAGAATGTCTGCCCATAAAAAGAAAAAGAGGAAAAAAAATCCGTATGGAGCGGAATACGTTCTGCTGATTTTCCAGGCGGCGCCGAACAGAAGCATGAAAAAAGCAATCATGCAGAGATAACGAATCTGGCCGATATGAAAAAAGCACAGCAAAAACCGGCCCGGTGCCTGCATTCCGTTCCAGCGAAATCCCTGGTCCTGTCCTGTGAGCGTGTTCCACAGTGTGGAATATTCCGGATTCTGATTCAGAGAAGTCAGAAATTCCGTTTCCGGTTTCAGGGAAGGGGTATCTCCCGGCAGACAGCCGTTCCGGGGAAATTCAGACAGCAGATGCAGAGACAGTTCTCTGTGCCCCATAATTTTTTCGTCCGGAATGCAGTGAGACGCAAAAACCAGAAAAAGAAAAAGTGCGGTCAGAAAAAAGTGCAGTCTGCCAAAAGCATGTATTTTACGAAAATGAGATTCCATGTTTCCACCTCGTATCTGTCAGTAAAAGTTTTTATCTGATGTAATTAAAATGCCAGAAACCCTGTTGCCGCCTGAGGCCCTGACAGGAAAAAGTTTTACTTTGAAATGTTAAGTTACAGGATTCTTTTTTATTATTACCAGCATCATTATCATTATTATTATCATGGATAGTTTACATGACATTTTGCAGGAAAGCAATAGAAGAAATGGAAATTATATATAGAAAAGTCCCCTGTTTTGTGATATACTCACGGAGTTAGTATGAAAACAGCACAGAACCTGCAAAATATAAAGGAAACGCTGGTGGAAGCGCTTCCTGAAAAGTTAAAACCCCGCTGCAGACAACGGGGTATCAAAAACAGATAGGAGGACACAGAAATGGCAAAAGACACGCGTAATTATAACAGCACCGGAAAGAAAAAAAAGAAAACCAGAAGGAAAAAACGCCAGCAGCGGAAGATTATTCTGGTAATTCTGGCTGTGATTCTGGCTCTGGTGGGACTGGTTTTCGCCTATGCCTGGAGTAAATACGGAAAACTGGGAAGAATTTCCATTAAAGATAAAGATGTTAAGGTGAACGATCTGTCAAAGGATACTCAGAAGAACCTGGATGGTTATGAGAGTATTGCATTGTTTGGACTGGACAACCGTTCTACCGGTAATTTTGAAAGAGGAAACAGCGATACGATTATAGTGGTAAGCATTAACCGGAAATCCGGAGAAATCAAAATGGCTTCCGTATACCGGGATACCTATCTGGATATCAGCGATAATACCTATCGCAAGGCAAATGCGGCATACGCCAACGGAGGGCCGAAACAGGCCATGGAAATGCTGAATAAGAATCTGGATCTGGATATTACCGATTACGTCAGTGTGGATTTCAGCGCTCTGGTGGATGCCATTGACCTGCTGGGCGGCATAGAACTGGATATTTCCCCGGAAGAGGCCGAATGGCTGAACGGATATGTGGTGGAAACCAACGAAGTGACCGGCCACAACAGCGGCCCCGTATCTCCGGGACAGGGAGTTCATGTGGACGGGGTACAGGCTACTTCCTATGCGAGAATCCGTTATGTGGGCCTGGATTATCAGCGTACGGAACGCCAGCGTACGGTAATCACCAAAATGTTTGAAAAAGCAAAGCAATGCGATTTAATGACATTAAATAATCTTCTGGATGAGATGCTGCCTCAGATTTCCACCAGTTTAAGTTTTACGGAAATGCTGGGACTTGCCGGAAATCTGCCCAAATATCATATGGGAGAAAATACAGGTTTTCCATTTGACAAAGAAACTCCGGGCAATGTGGGAAGTGCCGGGGATGCTGTGGTACCGGTGAACCTGGAAAATAACGTGGCTCAGCTTCACCAGTTCCTGTACAACAGTGATAATTATACTCCTTCTGAAACGGTAAAAAGCATCAGTGCCACCATAAAGGCAAATACAGGATATTAAAGGGGATATTTGGATATAAATGTGAAAAGTGCCCGGAAACATTGACACCGGATGTCAGATACTGGTATGATAAAAGCAGTAACAACGGAAGTGTATTGGGAGATGTTCCGGGCAGCTGTATGTAAGAAAAATTCTCATGACAGCGGCCGGGAAGAAGCATACCGGGAAGGAAAGGGAAGAATATGAGGAAAATATGGAACCGGGCCGGCAAATATGCCATAGTGCTGATGTTTGCAGTATTTCTGGGCATGGGAATCAGAGCAGAGGCAGCTCCGGGGCAGGTAACCGGATTAAAACAGACAAATGCAGGAACGAATTCCGTAAATATTACGTTTCAGGCACTGGTGGATAATGATGTAAGATATGAAATCCGCCTGAGCGACAGTCCGACAGGTACATTTAAAGAATGGTCCGTCTGTTCCGGAGGAGAGGATTACCTTTATAATCTTCCGAACGCAGGCAGTTCCTATTATCTTCAGGTGGTTCCTTTTATCAGAAACGGGCTTCAGAGGGAATATGGGCCGGTATCTGAAACAATCGAAGTAGTGACTGCCCCAAATGCAAAACCTGAAAATCTGAAGCATACCAGTTCTACAGAGACCAGTATCAGTCTGAGCTGGAATCCGGTGGCGGGGGCCAGCGGTTATCAGATACGCTATAAAGCCGGTGCAGCCAGTGAGTATACGGAAACGTACTCGGAGCAGAATCAGGCGGTGTTAAATCAGCTTGCACCCAATGAAGAATACTATGTGGATGTTTATCCGATAAGGAAAAGTTCTGCCGGGTTCATTGCCGCAGGCAAATCAGAAGCCACCCTGTACGGTGTTCCGGTAGTTCCGGGGAAAGCGAAAAAGCCTTCCTGCGCAGCTTACTGGCAGGCTTTGGGGCAGATTCGCTCTGACGCTGTTTCCATAAAATCAGCAGATGGATACAAATGGGAAATCTGGTCTGCATATCAGAAGAAAGATAAGAAATTAAAAACCAAAACCCAGGGGTCTGACGTTGCTTTTATCAGCTATAATGGATTCAAAAAATATAATTTCTTTAAAATGAGAGTCCGCGGGTACTGTACCAACAGTGACGGAACGAAACTGGAAGGAAAATGGTCTGACTGGACGTATTTCTGTCCTCAGCCGGATGTGATTAAGCTGAAATCCGTAAAATCAGGAATCAGTGTAAAATGGAATACTATTAAGGGTGCGGACCGATATGAGGTCTATGTGTCCAATAAAGCCAAATCAGGATATAAGAAATGTGCCACCACAAATAAAACCACAATAACGGTGAAGAAATTTGGAAAATCATCCTTTAAAAGCGGAAAGAAATATTATTTTTATGTGACTGCTTATAATAAAGTCGGGAAGAAAATGTATTCCGGCATGGCAGAAGGCGGAGTGGACGCCTGGTATATTACTTATAAGAAAAAATAGTGGTACAGAAGATGTCAGAAATATGGAACAATACGGTTTTAATTTTCAGAGGAAAAAAGCGGGTTACGGACAGGGAGCGCTTCCGGCTTCTGGCAGTATTTATGGGGAGCACCCATCTGATACTGACAGGGATTGGGCTGCTGCTCCCCTGTCTGCCGTTGTTTTTTATCAGTGGATTTGCAGCGGCGGCAGAGTTTCTGATGCTGCATGCGGGGAATGAAAAGGAAAGCTATTTTCCGGGGATCAGCCTGATTTATTTTCTTACCTGTATCCATGCGCTGGCCTCCTGTGTGTTTCTGGGATGGACTTTCGGATTTTCCCTTTACAATCTGGTTATTATTCCGGTATTGTTTTATATGATTTATATGACAAAGGGAATTTCAGATCCCAGACGGTATGCTATGATTTATACGGCAGCCAACTGTGTTGGTACATTGTTTCTGCGCCGATAAGTTTATCTGGGAAAACCCAGGTACAGTTACGGGACAGAAACGGCTTTCTGGGTTTCCTTTTTCAACAATACGGTGTGTTTTCTTTTTGTAATGACCTTTTCCATGCTGTTTATTCTGGAACTGACAGCAAACCGGGAAGAACTGAATCAGCAGAACAGAGAGCTGAAGCGCCTGGCCAGTTATGATGAACTCACCAGACTCAGAAACCGGAGAAGTATGCTGGACTGCTGGAAAGACATCACACGCAGCGATTACTGTGTGGTGATGGGGGACATTGATGATTTTAAGAAAATTAATGATACTTATGGCCATGAGACGGGAGACGAGGTTCTGAAACTGGTATCTTTCAGTATGAAGGAAGCAGTGGACCGGGAGGATTTTGTCAGCCGCTGGGGCGGTGAAGAGTTTCTGATGATTGTGTTTGGCAGTGTGGCCTATGCTCTGAAAGTGATTGATAAAGTACAAAGAGAGCTGAAACAGGCAGATTTGTCTGTGGACGGAAAACAGATTTCGGTGACCATGACCTTTGGAATTTCGGAATGCGGTGAGGTTCCCGGCAAAGATGTGGATGAGCTGATCCGGCGGGCCGACCGAAGACTGTATATTGGAAAGAAGAGCGGGAAGAACTGTATTAAAATTAAAGATGAATAATCTGGCGGAGAATCCTGCAAAGCAGGATTCTTTTTTTTCTGTAAGTTTCTGGCA
>OFGE01003497.1_pt1 | contig 10204 bp, 8 predicted proteins | sample 1521681 | NCBI WGS metagenome assembly OFGE01 (sample SAMEA3504093, study PRJEB24116) | mouse gut metagenome | biome: mouse gut; feature: mouse-associated habitat; material: faeces | place: Denmark | collected 2011 | reverse complement strand
GCCGAGGGATGAAATCCCTTGTGGGAGTTTGAGGGCAAAGCCCTCAAGGTTCCCACTATAATCTTTTCTGGAGGAAAGCTGTATGCGGTTCAAAAAACTGTTTCAAAATCTGGATTACTGGCTGATTATTGCAGTCTGCCTGCTGTCGCTGTTCGGCATTATCAGCATTGCCAGCGCGACGCGTATCAACCTTGGCGCAAGTGCCACGGAGGTCATAAAGCAGGCGGTGTTTTCCCTCATCGGCATTGTGCTTATGCTGGTTGCGGCGAATGTGGACTATGAATATTTCGCGCAGTTCTTTATTCCAATTTATATCCTGAACCTGCTTCTGCTGCTGGCAGTGCTGCTGTTTGGCACGAATTTCAATAATGCGACACGCTGGATTTCGATTGGCCCGCTGACAATACAGCCCTCGGAATTTGCCAAGGTTATCATGATATTCTGCCTGGCGCGGCTTATCAGCCTGAAACAGCGCAGCATCAGTGAGATTCCGATGCTGGCGCTTTTGTGTGCTTTCGTTGCTGTGCCTATTGTGCTGATACAGAAGGAGCCAGCATTGTCTGCCAGCCTTGTTCTGCTGGCGATATTCTGCATAGAGCTTTTTGTGGCGGGGCTGGATTATCGGATTATCCGAAATGTGGTTGTTGTCGCCGCGCCGGTTGTGCTGCTGATATTATGGGACGTCAGCCGCGAAAACCCGCTGTTTACGGATAAAATTTTTCACGGACACCAGTTTAACCGTCTGCTGTCTTTCGTGGACCCGACGCGCGACGCGAGCCTGTATTACCAGACGGAAAAATCTATCAGCGCGATTGGCTCCGGTCAGCTGACGGGCAAGGGGCTGTTTCATGGCACGCTGAACCAGCTCAGCTATCTCCCTGAGCCGGAAAATGATTTCATTTTTTCGGTAATTGGGGAAGAATTTGGTTTTTTTGGCTGTATATTTGTGCTTTCTGTATTGCTTTTTATCATATTTCGTTGTATTATTATAGCAATATCAGCCAGGGATATCTTCAGCCAGCTTTTGGCGGCAGGTATCGCCGGTATGTTTGCGTTTCAAACATTTGTAAATGCGGGGGTAGCGACGGGGATACTGCCAAATACGGGAATGTCCCTGCCATTTGTCAGTTACGGCGGCAGCTCCATGTGGACGAACATGGTGGCAGTCGGCCTGATACTGAACATTAAGAAGAGAGAAACGAAATCATTATTCGAAGGAGGCCTGCTATGAATATCGGTTTGATTGCCCATGATAACAAGAAAAAGTTGATGGAAAACCTTTGTATCGCATACCGGCACATACTCTGCCGGCACGAAATCTATGCCACCGGCACGACAGGGCGGCTGGTTGAGGAGGCCGCAAACCTTGTTGTGCATAAATATCTTTCCAGCCATTTGGGCGGCGACAAGCAGATGGGCGCTCAAATTATCAATAATGACATTGATGTAATGATATATCTGCGGGATCCTGTTTCTCATCAGGATTATGAATCGGAAGTCAATTCTATCCTGCATCTGTGCGACATGCATAATATCCCTTTGGCGACCAATCTGGCAACTGCGGAGGTGCTACTGCTGGCACTGGACCGCGGCGATTTGGACTGGCGGAATGTAGTGAGGTGAAAAATGGCGGCGGAATCTACGATAACACTGAATATGACCGCGCTTGTGGCTGTGGTCGGATACTATTTTCTGATTAACATTATTATGTATATCGTAATGTCTGTGGATAAGCGGAACGCGATTAAAAACAGGCGGCGTGTGCCGGAAAAGAATCTGTACCTTCTGGCGATACTCGGCGGCGGCACAGGCGGGCTGTTTGCCATGGTACTGAAACACCATAAAAACCGCCATCTTGACTTTATACTGGTCTATACGATTACTGCAATTCTGCATTTTATTGTGATACTTTTTCTGTTCAGCAAGCTCGTTTTCGGGTTTTGAGCTGGAGAACTGCATGATGGAATCAGAAGAAATAAAACGTTCTCTTTCGGCTGACGAGGGAGGGCGTTTGTTTTATTTTGCGATATCGATTGTGATTTTTCCGGCAGAATTGGGTGCGGCTGTGGCAGCTCCACTCCCGGAGAGGGGCTTTGCTTCACAGTATCTCAGGGCATTCAACAGTACAATTTGAAAGGATGAATGCAAGTGCCAAAACGCTGCTATATATGGTAATATAAGACGAAAAAGGCAGGATTTTGTCTTTTTCAGTTTCGAAATGTATACTTTTTAATAAGTAGTTTTTCTTTTCGATTACATAGTTAGAATAACACAAAATATAGTGCCTTTCAACACTTTTTAAGTAAAATATGGAAATGATAAGAAATCACAAAAAAGTATACTTTTCGATAAACTTATCTTTTCAGACAAAATAATATTCATTTTTTCAAAAATCTCATTTTATTTATTACGTTCAAAAAAATATAACATTAAAATAACTGGTTTTTGTACGATTTTACAGATATAGGGTCGTTTTGTCTTCATGAAGATTTTTGGAGGCATTGAGGCTATACCTATCATGGGATTTTTAAGAAAAAAGCTGGATTTGACAGGGCACGCAGGCAGGGCGTGGGCTTCACAATGAATTTTTATGCGAATATACTGAAATTGCAGAGGAGCAGAAAATAAAGACACATGAAAAACGGTGTTCGCAGAAAGCTGTCTTCATAAAGAGGGGAGGGAGTATGTATGGTGGAGGCGATTCCGCCATGGGGCTGTTCCCGCTGTCAGCGGCGTTCCTGTCAGCGGGAGGAATAGGAACGCGCGGCAAACCATTGGAAACAGTGGGACGCAAAGCCAGAGGCTGGGGGGCGGGGCAACCGCATTACGCTCGTTCGGCTGCAATTCGGCAAACCGTCGGAAACGGCGGGGCGGCAAAGCCAGAGGCTAAGGCGCATTTGCGCTATGCTCGTTCGGTTACCGAATTCTTTGCGTCCAAAAATGGGAAAAGAAGGGAAGACTTATTTATGAAAAATTCTAAAATATTCAGACGCGGGTTTGCGTGGCTCCTGACGCTGTCCATGTGTTTGGGGATGTTGCAGGTCACAGCGTTTGCAGAGGAAACAGAGGCCGGTGCGGGCGGCGACGTAACCGTCAGCGTGGTCAATGTAAGCAGTGATGCTCCTCAGGAATCCTCTTCTGATACAGCTGTAGCGCAGCAGGAAAGCAGTGCGCCTTCGGCAGATGCACCTTCCGGCGATGCGGGAAATGCAGAAGACAGCACAGCTCCGGCGGATTCTTCCGATGATACGGAAGAGTCTGAAAACGGCACGCCGGCAGCAGATCCTTCTGAGGATGCGGAAGATTCTGAAAGTTCTGCACTGCCGGCAGTTGATTCCGACGATGAAACAGATGGCACGGATGAAAACGATGCAGACATACAGGCTGAGCAGAATGAGGAAGAAACGCCTGAAGCGGCGGAAGATGACGCGACGGGACAGGACGGCACGTTCAATCTGGCACAGATCGAGCGTCCGGAACAGTCTGGCACGGTTTCTGTCGGAACAGGGACCACCGAAGACCAGACAGAAGGCAGCACGCCTGAGAGCGGCAAAAACTGGGAAATCTTCTACGATAAAGAGAATGATGTTTACAAACTGACATTCAACATCGATTCTGACGCGGAAGGCGACCAGGTCATTGATATGACATATGCGCTGAAACTGTTGAACGAGTATGCGCAAAGTGCAGAAAAGCCGAAAGAACCAGTAAAAGACTTCGATGAGCCGGGGCTGTCTGCGGAAGACCAGGCGAAGCTGGATGCTTATGAGAAGGAAAAGAAAGACTGGGATGAAAAAGATTATCCATGGGTTTGTGAGATGGTTGACAAAATGAATCGTCCGGGGTGGGCATCTGAACACACTATGGAGGAAGTTGTCAAAGAGTTTAATACAAACCCATACAAAGGATTTTATGGCATTCCATCGGATGCGCAAGCTGCAATCCCTGTAAAGCCGGATGTTGCGGAGGTCGATAAGGATTCTCCCGAATATCAGGAATATTTGGGTAAGCTGGCTGAGTATGAAGCAGCATATGCTGAATACCAGAAAGACTTGATTGACTATAACCGCCGCTTAAACGCAGATGTACTTGAACCGGGCGATATTCGGAAGTTCATGATTTTCCTTTCCAGCAGCTCCAACCATACGTACAAATATCAGGAAGGCAGCTTTACGCTGGCAACGCCTGATTTTGGGCAGCAAAACAGCGGTGTAATAGGGTTTGATGGGCAAGAGCTTAAAGATAACCATGTTACGAAAGAAGAAACTGTGAATATCAGCTTGAATTTTGCACCTTTACGCGAATTATATGAGAGCTGCGGTGTAGACCCAGCAGCTATTTCCCTGAATACCGAGTTAACGGATATGTTGGAAGAGGTTTCGGGAAAAGAGCATTGGGGTGGCAATGAAGCGGTGGAAAAAGTTCTTGCGGCACTGGGTTATACAGAAGGTGGCGATTTATCTCAATGCGTTACAGACTATATCTTAAACTATTATGGCAACGATAATATTAAATATAGTAGTTTAAGTGAATTGTTTGAAAAGAATGCCCTTGCCAGAGCGGATGCGAGAGCCACAAAAATGGATAGACCATGTACGTTTGACGGGACAAAGTTAAGCGCAATACTCAGCGCAAGCCATAGGTATGACAATTTTTATCAGGCCTTATTTTCTTTCGCTTATGGAGATAAAGCCGATATTGAAAAGCTTCTGGGAGAGATGACAGAAACAAACGGACGCTTCGAGTATGACAATGATGAATGGACAGATGATGGCTTGAAAAATGCGTTGTATTATTACATGGCGCATAAGGAAATCTGGGAAACGACCGACAAGTATTTCCAGGAACTGCTCAAGGAAGGACTGACCGCTGACCAGGCGACATGGGCATCCTTTATGATGGCCCTGAACATTGACGGTGAACTGTCAGGCAATGGCTGGCAGCTTACAAAGTGGCCTTGGTACAATTCCATCAAGCTGGAACAGATGGACATTGATTTCTCTCTGACCAAAACGGATGAGGAAACAGGCGAAGCCATTACAGACAGCGAAACAGGTTTTCAGGTGTACTACATCGACAAGGTAAAGAGCGATGACGGTACAGTCAGCGACGTTAAGATGTACTGCTCCTATGACGCGGAAACAAACAGCTATACGTTCGTTCCGACTGAAAGCACAGTTTGGACGAAAGACGGCAAGCTGGATATCAACTACGCTATGATGAAAGACATTGTGTATTATCTTCAGGAAACAGTTGCTCCCGAAGGGTATGAGCGTGATACAAATGTTTATATCATCATGAACGAAGAGGATTACAACGCGATGTCTGATGAAGACAAGGCGGCTTTGGGCAAATTTGATAAATTCCTTGAAACACAGAAATCCGAAGATGGACTGAAGGTTTCGGTAGAATTTACAAATGCGAAGGTTAAAATTCCTACAACAACACCGGAAGAACCTACGCCGCCGCCTACACCGGAAGAGCCGGACAGACCTACAACACCAGACGAGCCTGACCGCGACCCTGATGTAGATGTTCCTGAACCGGAAGTTCCTCTGTCGAATATGCCGGAGGAGCCGTTTGTGGACATTCCTGAGGAAGACGTTCCCCTTGCGGATACACCCGAGGAAGTTGAAATTGACGACCCCGAGGTACCTATGGGCGACGTTCCCAGGACAGGCGACGCACCTGTATTCCCACTTGCCGCAGCAGCTCTTTGCATTTGCGGAATGCTTCTTGCCAAGCTGGGAAAAGGTAATAAAGAAATGTAAGCAAGGCTCATATGCGGAAAAATTATCCGCATACGGCGGGGCCGGAATCCAAAAGATTCCGGTCCTTTTTTGTCCGTATTTAGAGGAATATTGATAGCATAAAAAAGCATACACATTTTTGCAAAAACATATATTTCCTTTCAATTTTATATTGACGAACAGAAAAAATAAAATTAAAATATATACGAATAAACGTTCTTTATTTGCGGTTGGATTTTCTGAGAGAGGGGATTTGTATGGACGGAAAAAAACGCTTTTATATCGCGATTGACTGCAAATCTTTTTATGCTTCGGTGGAATGCCTGGAACGGGGGCTTGACCCTATGACGACAAATCTTGTTGTTGCAGATGAGAGCCGTACAGACAAAACCATTTGTCTTGCTGTCTCGCCCTCTTTGAAAGCCCACGGCATACCGGGGCGGCCGCGTCTGTTTGAGGTGGTGCGGAGGGTGCAGGAAATCAACAGGGAACGTCTGCGCCATGCCCCGAATCATGTTTTCAAGGGGAAATCCTGCGACAGGAACGCATTGGCGGAATCGCCTGAGCTGGAGTTGGATTATATTATCGCTGTCCCTCGTATGGCGCACTACATTGCTTGCAACACCGACATTTACAAGGTTTACCTGAAATATGTTGAGCCAAAGGATATCCATATTTACTCGATTGACGAGGTGTTTATAGATGTGACGGATTATCTTGATTTTTACAGGCAGACGCCGCGCGAGCTTGCCGGAACGATTGTTCTTGATGTTCTGAAAACAACAGGCATTACAACGACCGTCGGCATCGGCACAAATTTGTACCTTTGCAAGGTTGCAATGGACATTGTGGCTAAGCACGCCGAACCGGACGAAAACGGCACGCGGATTGCGGAACTGGACGAAACGCGTTACCGCCATATGCTTTGGGACCACCGCCCGCTTACGGATTTCTGGCGGGTCGGCAGGGGGTATGCCAAAAAACTGGAGGAACATGGGCTGTATACTATGGGGGATATCGCGCGGTGTTCCTACGGCAGGGCAAATGATTTCCACAATGAAAAACTGCTTTATAAGCTGTTTGGGGTGAATGCGGAACTGCTCATTGACCATGCCTGGGGCTGGGAGCCCTGCACGATTGCAGACGTGAAAGCGTATAAGCCGCGCCACAACAGCATATGTTCCGGGCAGGTGCTGCAAAGCCCGTATGAATACGAACAGGCGAAGCTGGTTGTAAAAGAGATGGCAGATATGCTTGCTTTTGGACTGCTGGAAAAAGGGCTTGTGACGAACCAGATTACTCTGACAATCGGCTTTGACAGGGCAAATCTGGAAAATGCCGCAGTAAGGAAGCAGTACTGCGGAAAGGTGAAAACTGATTTTTATGGCAGGAAGGTGCCGGAACATGCGTACGGCACTGCAAATATCGGCAGGTATACGTCATCTTCCAAACTTATTACAGAGGCGGCGATGGATATTTATGAACGAACGGTCGACAAACTTCTGTTGATTCGGCGGGTTACGATTGAGGCTGGCTATGTGATTTTGGAGCAAGACGTGAAGGAACAGGGCAGTTTTCAACAGCTTGATTTGTTCACGGATTATGACGCGGAACGGGAGAAGGCAAAAGAAGCCGATGCCATGCTGGAACGCGAACGGCAGGCGCAGCTTGCTATGCTGCGTATCCGGCAGAAATACGGGAAAAATGCCGTACTGCGGGCCAGCAGCCTGGAGGACGGCGCAACGGCAAAGGGGCGCAACCAGCAGATTGGCGGGCACAGGGCATGAAAGGACGTGCAGATATGAAAAAGCAGGAAAAAGAAAATCCATATGCGGACATTATCAATCTTCCGCGCCATGTTTCCGAAGTTTATCCGCAGATGCCCATTGCGAACAGGGCGGCACAGTTTTCCCCGTTTGCCGCATTGACAGGGCACAGCGCGGCAGTAAGGGAGGCAACGCGTCCGACGGAGGCAAAAAGGGAACTGGGCGAATATGACAGAGATATCCTGGACAGGAAATTGCGTATATTGCAGGAATGGCAGGGCGGTCAGCCGGAAATTGCGGTTACATATTTCCGGCCGGACGCCAGAAAAGAAGGCGGAGAGTATGTGACGGTTTCCGGCAGGCTCAAAAAAATAAAGCTTTATGACGGTGCGCTGATCCTGGAAGATGGGTACAGTATTGCTTTTGATGATATTGCTGAAATTTCAGGGGGAGTGCTGGACGAATTCTGAACGGAATAATAAATTTTGAAAATAGAAAAAAATGGTAATTCATAGCACGCTGTGCTATACTGAAAGTACAGATGTGTTTGGGCATATGAGGAAGGAGTGAAGGATTTTGAGCAATACGATTCAGGCGAATTATGGAGCAAAAGGGATTGCCCTTTCCGCAGAACGTCACAAAACAAAGGGGCTGCGGGCAAGCAGTTTTCTGGATGCGGCAGGGCAGACTGAGAAAAAAGCTGCCGAAATGCCGTCTGCCAGCAGGAACAGTGGTGCGGGCGAGGAATTTCTGCCGGCAAAGCTGATGATGGAGCTGCGTTCTGCCGGGCAGATTCAGACGGAAGGGGCGGCGCAGGCAGAAAGTACGTCGCTGGAAACCATGCTGAAAACAAAATATCCAAACCTTGTGTATCATGTTTTTGACGCCAGCAGCAGTTATTGGAAAACGAGGAACGATTATCCGCATTATCTGCTGTATCAGTCCGGCGATGCGGCGAAAGAAACGCTGGAGAACTGGGAGCCTTCCGGAGAGAATCCATTTTATGGCTCGAAAGACGGCAAATTTATTGCCCCCAAGGAAATCCACGCGCTGGGCAATGTTCCGCCGGGGAGCAAGGCTGTGGTAATCCACCCTGACGTGCAGGCGCGCATGGAGCGGGAACCGGAATACGCGAAGGAGATATATGCGAAAATAGACGCATGGTTTGCTTTTGATGCGGCGCGGAATGAGGCTGTTATGCCAGGCAGTTCGGTCGGTTTGTCACAGGCTGTTGCGATTGGTGCAGATGGAAATATCTGCAATGCCTGTGCGTCCCGTTCCGGCGGAACTTTTTCCAAAAGCGGAGATGAAATGGTGCAGGCGTACCGCCTCCGCATGGCAAAGCGGGCGGATTTTATGCGCTGGCTGGCGCAGGAGCATCTGGAAGAAAAAATAGATGAGGATGCGATTGCCGCTGCTGAGGAGGCAAAATTCCGTCTTGCTGAGATGATGGAGGGCGGAAGGCTTGCAGAAATTTTCGGCAGCCATATTTCCGGCGTTCCGACTGAAACGGTTCTTGCTATGACGCATACAAGGATTTGGGGCGGGGTAATGCTGTGATATGTGGTAAGCGGAAATAAAAATATTGATATTGCCGCTGCCGGGATGGATAAAAACCGGAGAGGGTTTCTCTCCGGTTTTTTAATTTTGTGTTTCAATCAGATTTTTGATTTTATCGGTATGGGTATCCGGTGTGGAGAAGGGATTATTTGAAAAAAGTATAAAAAGCCCGATTTTCTGCGGAAAACCGGACTTTCGACCAAGTGGAGATAACGAGACTCGAACTCGTGACCTATGCGTTGCGAACGCATCGCTCTCCCAACTGAGCTATACCCCCGAATGGAATACTGCAATGGAAGCAACGGGGCTCGAACCCGTGACCTCTCGCGTGTGAGGCGAACGCTCATCCCAGCTGAGCTATGCTTCCGAAAGGTATTATAGCACAATCAAAATGAGAGGACAAGCGGAAAATGAAAAAAATATAAGTTTTTCCAGTTTTTATGTGTGGAAACGGCTACGGGATTCTTGCAGTATTTGGGCATATGGGTGGCATTTTCCATTCTCAAAAAATATGGAAAACTATTTAATATAGATATTTGATATTTATATTTTGTGGATTTATAATTTATGGAAAACGATAGACAGGAGATGAGAACAATGTGGGATTTCAAACGATTTGGTACAGCGATACTGACACTTTTGCTGGCGTCCGTTTTAGCGGTTTTGGCGTTTGGAGCGGACAGGGATACGGGCTTTTCTGATGTAGATGCAGGAGCATGGTATGCGGAGGCGGTACAATACTGCGAGGAAAGGGAACTGATGAGCGGCGTTGCCGCTTCCAGCTTTGAGCCGGAGGGGACGCTGACACGTGCGCAGCTGGTAACGGTGCTTTACCGCATGGAAGGCAGCCCCGCCGTAACAGGAGATGACGATTTTTCTGACACAGATGAGGGAAAATGGTACAGCCCTGCGGTAATCTGGGCGGCGCGGCAGGGGCTGGTCAGCGGATACGGCAACGGGCTTTTCGGAGTGAACGACCCTGTTACACAGGAACAGCTGGCATTGATTTTCCAACGGTATAGCGATGCGCCTGTGACGAAGGGGATTCCCGGTTTCAGCGGGACATCTGCCCCGGCGACCCGCGCACAGGCAGCGGCAGCCCTGATGGGGTGCGCGCTGGCCGGAGGA
>OFGE01003491.1_pt1 | contig 10221 bp, 9 predicted proteins | sample 1521681 | NCBI WGS metagenome assembly OFGE01 (sample SAMEA3504093, study PRJEB24116) | mouse gut metagenome | biome: mouse gut; feature: mouse-associated habitat; material: faeces | place: Denmark | collected 2011 | reverse complement strand
AAAGAAGCCTATAAAGATTTGAGAAATAGATAATTGTATAATCAGAGTCAAGATTTTTCTTGGCTCTGGATTTGGTGTGAAAGGAGAAATTATGAATTATATTACTATTATAATTGTAGTCATGATACTATTTGTATTAATTGGAGAATTTATATCAAAGTTTCTAAATGTAAATTCTGAAAATACTTTGTCAGGAGGATTTATTTCTGCGGGAATGGGATTAGTGTCATCATCTTTTCCAAGCACATTAGATAATTTAATGAATTTGTTTGGGAGATCGTTAGGGGAACAGTGGTCCACAGAAGCAGTTAATATTTGGAGTTTGATAATTGGAATAATGTTTATTGCTTTAGGAGTTTTCCTCTTGTTTTATATTAAAGATAGAATTTTTATCTTAAATATGTTTGGTCTATTTTCGCAATTTGAAATAAGTGAAGAACAAAATGTTCGAGATTTGAAACTAAACGATTTTAAAGTTAAGGAGATAATCATTGATTTTGTTGATGTGTTTAAAAGTGGAATTATAAATGATGTAATTAGTGAGAAATCAAATAATATGATTGTAAACAAAATAAAAAATGACTGTTTAAAATTTAAAAATAGAAGTAAAGAATTTAGAAGTTGTTTTACAGGAATGGCACCAATCCCATATACTATGTTAGCAGGAACATATTTAGCAGATAGCAAGTTAGAGAGGTATTTTGAATATGAAAGAGGTAAAAATCGCTATTATGAGGTGATGGAAAAGACCAAAGGAGATAACTATGAATCTTTATTAGTTGACTATCCACAAGTACCTAAATTAGATTCAAAAGATGTTCTTGTAGCAATATCTATTACAAGGAAAATAAATAAAAATCAAATGAAGGAGTTTGGGAATATAGATGTTATAGAAATATATTTGCCTCATCCAGATGATAATATAATAAGATCAAAGAAGCAATTAAATGAATATAAAAAGCAAATTATATGTAGTTTAGAAGACATAGGAGTTAAGTATGGCGCATTGAATAGAATACATTTAATTTCTTCTATACCAAGTTGTATGTCGGTGGAAATTGGAAAGGCAATAGCATTAAACAATAATAGGCTGAAACAAATTATTGCATACCATTATGTTGCTCAAGGAAATAAGAAATATCCATTTGGCATTATTTTAACCGAAAATACATTAAATGATGAACATGGTAAATTAGTTAAAAATTAGGGGGAATATATATATGTATGATTTGTCAAAAGAATTTGAAAAGTTCTATAATGATTATGTTGTATTGCCAAATAAAGAACAGAATGATTTGAGAAACAAGAAGAACATAAATATAAAAAGATTGAAAGATGGATTAAAAGAATACAATCAGGATAATAATACAACATATAAAATTGCAGAAACAAGAGTACAGGGAAGTATGGCAATGCATACAGTGGTTCAAAATGATAATAAAGATTATGATATAGATGTAGCCATTATTTTTGAAAAAGATAATTTGAAAGATAATGAAGATTATTTAGGTTCAAGAGCGGCAAGAAATATTGTAAGAGATGCATTGAAAAAGAAATGTTCACAATTTAATGTTGAACCTGAAACATTGACTAATTGTGTTAGAGTTACATATGCTGATGGATATCATATAGACTTTGCAGTATATCGAAGATTTAAAGAAGCTGGCAGTACTGAATATACATATGAACATGCAGGCAGCTCTTGGACTTCAAGAAATCCAGCAGCAATTAACGAATGGTTTTCACAAGAAATAGAACAAAAAGGGCAAGAGTTAAGAAAAGTTATTCGATTATCAAAGATGTTTTGCAAGTCAAGAGATTCCTGGGTAAATATGCCTGGTGGGTTATTACAGACAGTACTTTGTGATGAGAAGATTCAGACATCTTATGATAGATTAGATGAGATATTTTATTATACGATGCATGGAATTAAAAGCAGATTAGAAAATAGTATAGAAGTTTATAATCCAACAGATACTTCATTGCCATTACTTACAACAGATAAGCATAGGACTAAAATGAATAATTGGAAAACAAGACTTCAAACAGAATTAGATAAATTAGATGTTCTATTTGATGAAGAATGCGATAGAAAAAGTGCTATTGATGCATGGCATAGTTTTTTTGAACATGATTTCTGGACGAATGAAAGTGTTATTTCAGAAAGTTTTGCTTTGAGAAAGTCATATTTGAGTTATACAGATACAGAAGAATTTATTGAAAATGAAGTATGTAATATTTGTGAACAATACTATGTAAAAGTTGATTGTAAAGTAGAAGCGAAGGGATTTCCGCTCCAATCTCTAAATAGTTTTTTTGAAAATCATCCTATATTTAATAGATTTTTGCCACATGGATTCTCCATAGACTTTGATGTTATTTCTACAAATGTTCCTGAACCATATAGTGTATGGTGGAAGGTGAGAAATGTTGGAGCGGAAGCAGAGAAGCGAAATGATATTAGGGGACAAATTGAAAAAAAGTATTATAAGCATAAACATGAAACAGCAAAATTTTATGGACCACATTATGTTGAATGTTATATTATTAAGAATGGAGAATGTGTGGCTATTGAACATATAAATGTTCCAATCGGACATTCCTAAGAATACAGAGAATCAAGACTAACAATCTTGGTTCTTTTTCTTCACCCTTTAATTATAAAAACCGCCCTCAAATGCGTGTGAAAATTATGGATTTTGGGCTGCATCTACCATCTAACTGCGCTATAATAGCACTTAGAAATACACAGTATATGGCTATTTTGAGGCTGTGGGAAAGGAGAAAGTGCTATGGCAGAAGTTAAGACAATCAAGCAGTACAGGACAGAACAAGATGGAAATACATTGATTGAATTTCCTGTGACAGACGAAGAAAGCAAAGGCATTATAGAAGTGAATTTCAATCAATACATTGATGTTTTGTCAGATATTTTAGTGAAGTATGCAGTAAATTTTAAATCGGGCAGGCAGTGGGTTGTACCCCTGTCTGCGAACATAGAAAACTGTATTGCTTTGGTTGTTTGACTTTTGCCTGTACATATATTTTTAAAGAAAGGTGGATGCAGTATGAAAAACAAGAATTTTATCAATTTATTTGCAAATAGGAAGAAGTGTGTTATTTACATTAGGGTAAGTTCTGAAAGACAGGTTCAAGGATTTTCTCTTGACGGACAGAAAAGAGAGTTGATAGAGTATGCTAAAGCAAAAGGACTGGAAGTTGCAGAGATTTATGTGGAAGAAGGAAAATCGGGTAAGTCTATTGAAGGTAGGGATGAATTTCAACGGATGATGTCTGATGTAACAAAACAGGATTCTGATGTAGGCTATATTCTTGTCTATAAATTATCTCGTTTCGGAAGGAATACAAGAGATATTCTGAATTCTTTGAATACTATCAATAGATATGGAATTAATCTTCTCACAAAGGAAGAAGGAATTGATTCTTCTAACAATATGGGTGGCTTGATGATTACCATATTAGGGACAGTTGCCGAAATGGAACGAGAAAACATCATTACACAGACAATGCTTGGAAGAGAAGAAAAGAGCAGACAGGGAGGATGGTGCGGTGGCTTTGCTCCGTTTGGATATGACCTTCAAAATGAAAGACTTGTAAAAAATGAATATGCTTATATTGTAGAAATGATTTTTGATAAATATGTACATGAGAATATAGGAATCAAAGGGGTTGTTGACTATCTTAATAAGAATGGAATCAAAAAACCTGTGCCACAAAATAAACAGGACTTTCAATTTACCGATTGGAGTACCCACACAATTAAGACTATTTTGGACAATCCAGTGTATACAGGTTATATTGTCTTTGGCAGAAGACGTACCGTAGAATGTATCAATGAAAACACAGGGGAAATGGAATACAAATTGCGGAAGCAGGATGAAGAAAATTATATTTGGTCTGATGAACAGGCACACGAACCTATCATAAGTAAGGAAATCTTTGATATGGTACGACAGAAACGGAGAAGCAGGTCTTGTAGGGGAAATAAACAGATAGGACAAGTTCCTAAACATTTATTGTCAGGATTATTGAGATGCCCAGAGTGCGGATCGGGGATGGTTATAAGTTACAACCGTTGGATTAATAAGAAAAAGAATCCTAATGCACCCAAAATGGAGACAAGGAGCTATATTTGCGGTCATTATAATCGTTCAGGTACATATGGTGAATGCCATCGGAACGGAATATCATCTGAACGAATCGAAAAGGAAGTTGTCGAGTATACCAAACGGTTAGTACACAATGAAAAGTTTGTAGATTATGTAAAAATGAAAATAGGGAAATCTATTGATGTTACAGAAATTGAGAATGAACTTGCTTCCTATGATAAGAAGCTAAAGGCTTTGGAGAGAAACAAAAAGAGTTTGGAAAAAGATATTGATAATTTGCTGGATGATGATAAGTTTGCAAACCGTAAAAGAGCAGATATGAACAAGAGGCTTGATAAAATCTATGAGGATATGGATTCTGTAGAAAGTGAGCAGATGGATTGTCTGCATCGCTTACAGGCAGTGCAGGAGCAACAGCTAAACGAGAAGAAAATTTATCAAATGCTTTTGGAGTTTGACAGAATCTATGATAAACTATCTATGGATGAGCAAAGAAGTGTGCTACATGCGTTGATTTCAGAGATACAGCTATATAAAAAGGATGAAATCAAGGAAAGTAAGACCTATATTAAGAAAATTAAGTTCGCATTTGATATTGAGAATATAGGTGAAAATTTAGACAACAAAGGGAATAACGTCGAGACGGTGTGCCTCTTAGGCAAGAAAAAACGTAGCCCGATTCTTACGTAGACTTTAGTATCATATGGAAGATTACCATAGAATTAAGAATGGAGAAAAATAAAACAATATAAACCGAACGTACAGAAGAACTGTTAACACGATGAAGTATTGGCAGTTCTTTTTTTCATGTAAGGGAGGTGGTGCCGTTGTGCTGTGGAACGCAATTTAAAAAAACTTCGTCCGACAGACCATGAAATGACAACACTATTGTTCCTGTTAAGATGCGTACAGATAGGATTGTCGATGGCAGATTTGGATTTGCTGTCGATAGGCCTTATCAATGATATGTATGCAGAAGGACGAAATGATGATTGAAAGTATGTGCAGATTGTGACACAAGAGGATTTTGACTTATTTTAACGTTAAAATAAGTCGAAAACTTTGTGGAGTATTTAACATCAAGCATTTGTTATTCCTCCATCAATTAAGCAAATAAATCCTCTGTACTTCCAGTAAAGAGAGTGCCGCCGCCGCTCTCCAATTCCTCAATAAGAGGCTATTGTTTCCACATTTGGTTTTTCCTCTGGTACTGCTGCCCCCTGCAAGTAAGCGACAATGTAATACATTTTGCTATCCGGTATCTGGCCTTATAACTCATAGAAAACACTTTCTTTCACAGATAGTATAAGCTACAATATATCTGCTATTCTTCTTTATTGGGTATATATTCCATTAAGTCACCCGGCTGGCAGTCAAGATATTCACAGAGATTGCTAATTGTGCGTGTATCAATATACCCCTGCCCCTGCTGTAGCTTCTTTATTGTTTCGGTTCCGATCACCTTATCTTTTCACAAGCTATAAAATGTCTTGCCTTTTTCAGATAAAAGAGCCTCTAACTTTCTAAAACATATTCCCATTGGGGAACTCCCTTCTTTTAATTGAGTATATTATGTTACAAGAAACGCACTAAAGATAGTGTCAACATGCATATAGTTAGGAGGAGAGTATCCTCCTGTTGTCCCAAGAGCTTGCTGTTAGAATATAAATAGTACAAGCAAAATGAGAAATCCAAACGATATTTAAGCATGGTACAATAGAAGTACATGTTGAATAGAACCTATGCCATCTATATATTACATAATGCACCCAAATTCCATTCCTTACCCCTAATATTATTTTTGCTGTTGAAGCTGCTGTGCGGCTGCGCTGAGCTTCCCAACGGCTTCTGACACATTCTCCACCAGGCGGGAGTTGGATTCGCTGGCCTGGTAAGTTTCGCTGGCATGGGCAGATACCTCCTCTGTAATGGCGGAGATCGTCTGGATGTTGGCTACAATCCCCTGGTTGGCATCTGCCAGTTCTGCTACAATTCCCATCAGCTCCGTGGTCTGCTGCTGGATTTTTTCGGTTCCCTGGGTAATGCCCACAAAATTTTCCGTAACGGCCTGGGTACTTTCTGCATTGGACTGATTGTTCCTGGTGACTACATTTATGGCTTCTTCCACGGAGAGCAGTTCCCTGTTAACATGCCCAATCAAATCGGTGATATTTACAGTAGCGGATTTGGTCTGGTTGGCAAGCCCGGAAATCTGGTTTGCCACAACTGCAAAGCCTCTTCCGGCATCTCCGGCACGGGCGGCTTCTATGCTTGCGTTCAGTGCCAGCATGCCTGTATTACTGGCGATACTGGTAATCGTTTCGATGATGGTATTCATCTGGCTGGCATACTCGCTGAGCTTTTTCATCTGGTTAATTACTTTTTGGTTTGCCTCCATGGATTCTTCCACCTGCTTTGACAGGGTATCCATCTGCTGCCTTCCCATGTCCACTTTCAGGGCTGTGCTGCCCATATTTTCCTCAATGTCCAGGGCAGTATCTTTCACTTTGGCAATGTGGCCCTGAATCTGCTCTGTTTTCTGAAGCTGTAGCTGTATAGAGCCAGCGGTTTCGGCACTGCCGGAGGAAACTTCTCCCATATATGTATGTATCTGGTCCATGGACTCACCCAACTGACCCATCTTGCCAGACACCAGTTCTATTTGGGAAAACATCTGGCCCGTGGTGTGCAGTACATTCTTTGTCAGTTCCTCTGCTGCCAGGGACTGTTCACTGATTACTTTTATTTTTTCTTTATTTACCCGTTCTATTGCTTTGGCGGAGACTGCCATGAAGGCAGTGGTAAGGATCATTGCCGCAATCCTGATTTCCTCGTTAGCAATTTCCGCTTTTGCATATCCTGCTGTGAGGGCATGGTAAGCCACATATGCGATATTGCCCAAAAAGGAGATGGTCCCTACAAGGGTACAGAATCTGATATCCATGTAGAGGATGATTACCATAAAGATAGGAAATATATAAACATAAGCAAGGACACTGGTAGTAGTAAAAAGCACAAAGAGATAAAGGATACTGTAGGAAACCCCTATGAAATATTTAACCAGCCCGCTGTCCGGATCCTTCCTGTAAAGAATATGCTCGGCCGCTATGGGTGCCATACACAATAGGGCAAACAACGAAAAATAGCCTATGGTTCTGGAGCCTTTGAATACTTCGGCTAAATAGGCAAGAAGAAGCACTGTGTCTATGATAGTATGGTTCCGTATCGCTGTGCGGTTTACAAATCTTTGTTCAGAAAAATCTTCCCTCATTTTCAATCCTCCCGTGGGTATGTTATTACTTTCAAATCTTATATTTAACCGAAATTTATTTTACCATAGAACCTAAAACCCTACAAGAAAAAATCTGGTTTTTCCCAGGGGAATCCTGCTCTTATTTGATGGAAAAGAATGTGGTTATGTACACGACAAACGCATGAGTAAATAAATTGTAAACAAAAGTTCCATTATCCGTTATAATGAAAATAAAAACGGAGATATGAATATGGAGCAGTTACTGGAATGGATGGAAATTATAGAGGATATCCGGCAGCATAGAAAAGTACGGCACAATATAAAAGATATTCTTATCATTGTACTTTTTGCTACACTTGCCAACGCAGATACATGGGAGCAGATTGCCGATTTCGCCCTGTGGAATGAGGGCTATCCCAGACAGTATATCGAATTAAAAAACGGCGTGCCACCCCATGGCACCATTCAACGTGTCATGGGGATGATACGGCCTGAAAATTTACAACAGCTCCAGCTTAAATGGCAGGAGATGCTGGGGAGCGGTGAAGGGGGAAAACTCAAAAAGATTATCTGTGTGGATGGGAAAACCATGCGTTCTAATAAGAGGAAAGGCACAAAGCCATGCCATATTGTTTCCGCATGGAGCAGAGAAGACGGATACTGTCTGGGACAGCAGGCGGTGGATGAGAAAAGCAATGAGATTACGGCGATACCCAAAGTGCTGGAAAGCATAGGGATAAAAGGCCAGGTTGTAACGATAGATGCAATGGGGACACAGACAGCAATTGTGGAAACAATACGGAAGAGGCGTGCAGATTATGTACTGGCAGTAAAAGGGAACCAGGGGAATCTGGAAACGGATATACGCCTGTATTTTGAAGACCCGAAAGTATGTGAAGACTTGAAAAAAGGGACAGGATATAAGAAGAGCGTGGAGAAAGCACATGGACAGACAGAGATAAGAGAATATTACCAGACAGGGGATGTGGGCTGGATGCAGCAGAGAGGAAAATGGAAAGGCCTAAAGAGCATAGGGATGGAAAAGAAGACCATCCGAAAAGGGGAAGAAGGAAAAGAAGAATACAGATATTATATCAGCAGTCTTGGAGAAGATATTGGACTGTTCAGCCGGGCGGTAAGGGGGCACTGGCCGGTAGAGAGCATGCACTGGCACCTGGATGTAACCTTTAAGGAAGATGCGAATACAACATTGGATAAGACAGCGGCGCAGAATCAGAACATCATTCGGAAGTGGTGTCTGGGCATGCTGAAGATGATAGAAATACGAGGGGGAAAAATGTCATTGAGAAGGAAGCGGTTCAATATCAGTTTTGCACCGGCGCAGTTTATAGAAGAACTGATGAAAATTTAAAAGCCTGTATTTCAGAGGTTGGAGGAGATTCGACATTCATGCGTTTGTCGTGGGTTATGTAGTTCATTAATTGGCAATTGATTTGTTGTATGCTAGAATAGAAAGGAACGAGGAACATCCACAGACGCCGGGGGGCGGTGGGAGAAAGGAGTGCAGGATGAAGTTTTATTTTGCCCCTCTTGAAGGGATTGCAGGATATATCTACCGGAAAGCCTATCATGATTTTTATGGCGGCGGCATCTGTAAATATTTTACCCCGTTTATTGCTGTCAGCCAAAACGGGCTTACTAAAAGAAAGGAACTGGAAGAGGTAAGCCCTACAAATAATAAGGGGATGGCGGTGGTTCCCCAGCTTCTTGGGAATAAGGGCAGGGAGATAACCGGTTACCTATATTGTCTGCAGGAGATGGGATATGAAGAGGTGAATCTGAATATTGGCTGCCCTTACCAGACGGTGGTATCAAAGAAAAAGGGGGCGGGGCTTTTGGCGGATACGGACTACCTGAACAAATTTCTGGAGGAGGTTTTTGCGGACGCGCCAGTGGCTGTTTCTGTGAAGACCCGGATTGGCATGGAAAGGGCAGAAGAGTTTGAAAAAATCCTGGAGGTCTACAACCAATATCCCATAGCGGAGCTGATTGTGCATCCCAGGGTAAGGGCGGACTTTTACAAAAACAGCCCCAGCCTTTCGGCTTTTTCCTACGCCGTCCAAAAGAGCAGGGCTGTGGTCTGCTATAACGGGGATATTTTTACACAGAAAGCTTATCAGGGGATTATAAAAGACTTTCCCGGGGTGGACAGGATCATGCTGGGCAGGGGGCTTTTGGCTAATCCAGGCCTGCTTTTGGAGATCCTTTCAGGAGCGCCTGGGGAGCCAGCCTCTGAAAAAGAAAAATTGAAAGCTTTCCATGACAGGGTTTACCAGGATTATAGGGGAGTGCTATCCGGCGATACAGGGGTTTTGTTTAAAATGAAAGAACTTTGGAACTATATGCAGTATCTTTTTACGGACAGGGAAAAGCATATAAAGAAAATACGGAAAGCAAGCAGGGCGGCAGAATATGAAAGGGCAGTAGAATCTCTCTTTGGCTGTTGTGAAATGGTTCCCGGAGCTGGTTTTGGGGAGGGATAGCGGATTAGTTATTTTTCCCTGTTGGGAATCTGGAACCAGCTATGCCAGTTCCAGATGGATTTTCCATTCTCCTGAAAAGGGAATGGGAAAGTTTTCTGCGTCTTTTCCATTGACACAGATTTTCTGGATCCTTTTTCCGCATCCAGAGGTGGTAAGGGCAATCCGGCCTTCTCTTATCTGTAGCCCTTCAATGCCCAATCCCTCCAGTTCTTTTGGGACCGCAGGGGTAAAATGAATTCCTTTTGTTGTGATTTTCAGCCCCAGGAATCCGTACAAGACGGCACCAATATAAAGGCTGGCCGACCAGGTCTGGTCATGGCAGGGGTCATAATGG
>OFGE01003488.1_pt1 | contig 10227 bp, 10 predicted proteins | sample 1521681 | NCBI WGS metagenome assembly OFGE01 (sample SAMEA3504093, study PRJEB24116) | mouse gut metagenome | biome: mouse gut; feature: mouse-associated habitat; material: faeces | place: Denmark | collected 2011 | reverse complement strand
CTGGAGGAGGCGTACGGCCTGCCGGTGTCGCTGTGGGACGAGCGGCGCACCACCATTGACGCTCATAATATCCTGCTGGCCGCCGGGAAGAATGGAAAGCAGCGGAAAAAGAATGTGGACGCGGTGGCGGCTGCACTGATTCTGGAGGGCTTTTTGACGTTGAAAAAGAGGGGGACTCCATTATTATGAAAGAATACATGAAAACCAACCGGATTCTTTTTATACTGATTGGCCTGGCTGTGTTGGTCAGCGTGGTGGTTGTAGGAAACCGCTGGCGGGCGGAGTCAGGGAACAAGACTTACGACGTGGTGCTTGACTACAACGAATTGGAGCTGCTGGCCGAACAGAGCGAGGAGGATATTACGTGGTGGCTGGAGCAGTTCCGGGACATGGGGCTGACCCGTGTAGCGCTGACGGAGGAGACCCTGGCGTCCTTGATGGAGAACTCCCCCCTGCCGGTGACCGCCACAGTGATGGACGCCGTGCTCCAGGACGCGGACTGGGCGGAGAGCTACCCCGCCGCCTTCGTCAGCGCCATTGAGGCCTACGGCTACGACCGCTTTGACGTGCTGGTGGAGGTGTTTGGCCGGGAGGCCGCCGGGTTCGTGGTGGACGCGGTGGAGCGGCGCTTCCACAGCGAGGATCTGGTGGTGCTCGACCAGGGGGAGGAGGCCTATATCCTCATCAACTCCACCGTGGACGACGCTCTCTATGAGCGGGACGAGGGCTACTACACCACCGCCGGCAAGTCCTTCTCCTCCCGCAGCGTTCTCTCGGCCTCGAAGCTCATGTACGTCTCTCTGGGCCTGATGCCGGAGAAGGTGGAGCGCATCCAGTCCCTGGGGCTGGAGGTGGCCCCCCGGACCATCTGCTACAACAGCTTCAACGACGCCCGCTACACCCGGGCCGTCATCGAGGGCTATGAGCGCTTCGGCATCCCCCCGGCGTATATCATCGCCGGGGGCGAGTCCATCGTGGGCTACGGCGGCGGGGAGGAGATCCTGCTGGAGGACATGTGACACAGGGCAAGAGCCACAAAGCCTACCATCGCGGAGAACGCCGTATGGATAAGCCGTAAAACGCATAAGCCAGAAAGCAAAAACACGGAGATCGACATGAACATAAAACAGGCCAAGGAATATATCGAGAACACAGTCAGGCTTTACCTGAAAAAGGACGAATTCGGAGAATACAGGATACCTCCGGTGCGCCAGCGCCCCATTTTCCTGCTGGGAGCCCCGGGCATCGGCAAGACCGCCGTCATGGAGCAGATTGCCCAGGAGATGGGCATCGCTTTGGTGAGCTATTCCATGACCCACCACACCAGGCAGTCCGCCCTGGGGCTGCCCTTTATCACCCAGAAGACCTACCGGGGAGCCTCCATAAGCGTCTCGGAATACACCATGAGCGAGATCATCGCCTCGGTCTACGATATCTGTGAGGACAGCGGCATCAGGGAGGGCATCCTGTTTCTGGATGAGATCAACTGCGTGTCCGAGACCCTGGCCCCGGCCATGCTCCAGTTCCTCCAGTATAAGACCTTCGGCCGCCACAGAGTGCCGGAGGGCTGGGTCATCGTCACCGCAGGCAATCCGCCGGAGTACAACAAATCCGTCCGGGAATTCGACGTGGCCACCCTGGACCGCCTGAAGGTCATGGAGGTGGAGCCGGATTATGGCGTCTGGAAGGAGTACGCCGGGGAAAAGCGCATCCACAATGCCGTCACCAGCTATCTGGATCTGAAAAAGGAGCATTTCTACCGGATAAAAATGACGGCAAAGGGCCGCAGCTATGTCACCGCCAGAGGCTGGGAGGATCTGTCGGAAATCCTGGCCCTCCATGAGGAGGAAAACCTGCCCGTGGACGGGGCGCTGGTGGGCCAGTACCTGCGAAACGACAGGGTGGCCGAGGAATTCTGCGCCTATTATGAATTGTACCGGAAATACAAAAACGACTACAATATCGCAGATATCCTGGACGGCCGGTTCGGCGGCGCGGTCCCCAAGGCGAAGGAAGCGCCCTTTGACGAGCGGCTTTCTTTGCTGGGGATGCTGCTGGACGCGGTGCAGGGGGACATGAAGGAAGTCATGGAACAGGCGGCATTCCTGACGGATTTAAAGAACGTGTTGAAAGGCGTGGGCAGCCTGGCGGAGAAGGAGGGCTGCTCCGGGGCACAGATCCTGGAGCGGCTGGAGGCCCTTTCCCAGGGACGCAGGAAAATGCTGGACAGCCTGCAAAATGCCGGCGCCCTGTCCCAGGCGGACAGGAGGAAGCACAAAAGCGTCATCCGTTTCCTGGAGGATGCCCACAGGGAGCTGCGGGTGCGGGGCGATGGGGAGAGCCGGGCGGCCTACGGCTTCCTGAAGGAATGCTTCCGGGCACAGGTGGCAGGGATGAAATGCGAGACCGATAAGGCCCAGTCCAGGCTCCGCGCCCTCTTCTCCTTTGCCGAGGAGGCCTTCGGCCGGGGGAACGAGCTGCTCATCCTGCTCACGGAGCTCACCGCGGGCAGCGCCAGCTCCCGGTTCATCGCCGCCTTCGGGAGCCCGGAGTATGGGAGGCTCAGCGAGGACATGATGCTGGCCCAGCGCAGGGATGACCTTAAGGAGCGCATCGCGGCGCTTGACCTGTAGCACCACAGCCGGGTGCCTGGGCGGCGGAAGCCTCAGGAGCCCCCGGCCCCCGGCAGCGTGAACACCCGGGTGAACTGCGCCTTCCGCTCCGGAGAAAGATGATGGCTGACCAGAACCAGCGTCAGCTCCGGCCTGGACAATTGGATACAAGGCAGGCATATTTGGGAGAATCCAACCAAAACTTGATTTATCGTTGTCCCGGGGCGGTCATGGGATTACAGCAGATAATTGTTTTCCCGGTTGGCAATCTGTAAGCCCACCAGCTTATAGCCCGCATATCCGCCCATGACCAATGGCTCTGCCCTGCAGATCTCCTCCGCCTCCTCCCGGCTTTCCGTCTTCAGGATATACATGCCCGCCATTCCCGGATAGCCCTTGAAGATGCCGCAGAGCTCCAGCTTTCCCGCGTCGTCCAGCCTCCGGATGTTCTCCACATGCTCCGTGACCACCTGTTTCGTCATCTTGTTATAGGTCTTGCTCTTCTCGATCAGCATCAGGTACATCATTTTTTCCATAAGATATGCTCCTTCCATTTTGCGCTGCGGGTTCCTGCACAGTATGTTTTTTCCAATGCCGTATTGCATTTGGGATACGGATAGTTTATCATAGAATAGTGACAAGGACTGTCACCATTCGGAAAGGAAATGAAAAATGTCAAAAGCGGAACGGCTCATTGAAATGATGATAACCATAAACGCGAAAAGGGATTTTACGGTGGGGGAGCTGGCGAAAGAATTCTCCGTCTCAAAAAGGACCATACTGCGGGACCTCCAGGAACTGGAACAGGCCGGTTTCCCTCTTTACGCCGAAGTGGGCGCGGCGGGCGGGTATCATATCCTGAAAGAACGCATCCTGCCGCCCATCGCTTTCTCCGAGAGCGAGGCGAAAGCCATATTCTTTGCCTGCCAGGCCCTGCAGTATTACCGCGACCTGCCTTTTGAACAGGAAACCATATCCGTGCTGAAGAAGTTCCTGAACTGCCTGCCATTGGATGTGCAGAATGGCATCACGCAGATCCAGAACAAAGTGGTGTTTTGGATTCCGGACAGGCACTGCGATTCGCCACTACTGAAGGAGATGTTCCTTGTGGCCGTGAACCGCCATGCCGCCACCATACGGTATTCGTCCACACATTCTGAAAGCATCCGCACCATCGTACCGATCGGCCTATACGCCATGAACGGGCTCTGGTATTGCCCTGCCTACTGTACCGCGGCGAACCAGATCAGGACATTCCGGGTGGACCGTATCAGGGAAATCCTGGAGGAGGCGCCCTGTCCGAAAGGGAAATATCCCATCCCCGGATCCATTCAGGAATATCTTGAAAAGACGGAGGCCAAAAACGACCACCGACTGAAAATCCGGTTGACGGACATCGGGGTGAAGCGCTGTGAAAGCGAATGCCTGCTTGCAGGGGGATTGAAGCCCCTTCCCACGGGCGGGGGGATGATCGACATGGAGATAGACCACGCCGCCTTGGAATGGGTGGCCGACTATATATTGCCGTTCGGGAAGGATGCCACTGTATTGGAACCGGCGGAACTGCTGGAGCGGATGCGGCAGAAGATATGGGAGCTGCACCGGCAGTATTGCGTGGCGGAACAGAGCGGGGCATCCTGCCAGGCATGAGCATTCTGTTGGCGGATGAAGCGGGAAAATGGCATAATCCACCAGCCTGCCCGATAAACGGTTTAGCCGGAAGACAGGGACTGAAAATATGATATATTTGAAAAAACGGTGATAATATGACGGAAAAACAGATAGAAACAGAAAACGGAACCATCAGCTACAGGACAGAACAGGAAAAGGCGATCGTCACCGGTTTTCGGGGATTTGCCGCGAACCTTTCGCTGCCGTCCCGGATTCAGGGATATCCGGTGACTGCCATCGACAGGAAGGCATTCTTAAGCCAGAAGAGCCTGTGCGGCATATGCCTCCCGGATACCATCCAGGAGGTGGGCGACTGGGCCTTTGCCCACTGCGGCAGCCTGGCGGAGATCTCCTTTCCAAAGCGGGAGGTGCGCTTCGGCAGGGCTGTCTTCAAGGACTGCGGGAGCCTGCAGCGGATCGTGGTGCGGGAGCCGGACTGCGGGAGCGGGGGGCAGACGGCCCCGGAGGATTCAGGGGGAGAGGCCTGGGGGGAGCCGGATGGGGGGATGTGCGCACCGCTCCATGACAGGATTCCGGGGGAGAGCGCGCCCGGGGCAGGGGAAAAGCCCTCCTGCGCGGAGCTCCTGGCAGCATCCGTGACCATGCTGGAGGCCCCTTACCTTCTGGACATCCGGAGGGCGGGCAGCAGGGAGTGGCTGGAGCAGTGGGACATCCGGCTCCTGTCCGTCCTGCGGGCCGCGGATGCGGAAGGGTACATCAGCCAGTCCGTCTACGGAGAGGAAGACTACATCGGCACTGACCTGGAGGAGTTCACCAGCGCCAGGCGCAGGACCAAGGTGCGCCTGTCCTTCCTGCGCCTGCTCCGTCCTCAGCATCTGCATCCCGCCCTGAGGGAAGAGCTGGAGGGGTATCTGCGCAGCCTGACCAAGGGCAGGTCCACGGAAGAGACCTGGCAGGTCATCCGGCAGGAGCATGGCGGCCACCGGGAGCACTACAGCCTGTTCGCGCAGCTTGGCTGCATCACGGAGGACAACTTCCAGGGAATTTTAGAGGACATGGGAGAGGACAACCCTGAGATGAAGGCCTTTTTCCTGCAATATGCAGAAGAGCGGCGCGGAGGCGCCCTGGATTTCTTCCAGAGCCTGGAGCTTTGACAGCAGCCGGAGCCGCGCCATGAATTCAAAACAGTTGGGTCGCGCTCCGGAATCCGCAGGGATTCGAGGAACATTCGTTCGAAAAGAGCGGGCACGGCATCAGAGACGGACAGAGAGGAGGCATTGTGCCCATTGAAACGGAACAGGAATAGAAAGGGAAACGGCAACCGTTTTGCCGGGGCGGAGGTTTCTACGCTGCGCAGTTATCTGCTGGCCGGCTGGGCGATGGCGTCATGCCTGGTACTGGCGGTCTTTCTGGTCTACGGTATCTATGCCATCCTCCAGGTCACGGAGGAGCTGGCGAAAGGCAACCAGATGGTGGCCAGCCATTATGCGCTGCAGCTGAACAAGGACATCGATTCCATGAAAGGCTATGTGAACCGGGTCTATAGCGAGAATGCACAGTACCAGACGCTGAAGCGCCCATACCTGCAGGAGACGGAGTGGTACAGTGCCGCCTATTACCTGGCCAATGATATGGAAGGACGGGCGGGCAGCATTGACTATTTCGGAGGCGTTTTCTTTTATGATGCCTGGAAAGACACGCTGCGCAGCCGATACAGCGAATTCCCCCACGCAGGCGACATTTACCGCCTGAACCTCTGTCTGAAATCCTATTTGATGGAAATCGGGGATACAGTCTGCCACGAGGGCTTTTTCGAGTATGAGGGGGAGGGGTATCTTGTCTATGTAAGGGGGGCAGGCAGAAGCTGTTGGGGTTCGTCCTAAATCTGACCAATTATTTTGCCCATCAGGACGGGCTGGAGCTTGTCTTCTGTGACAGTGAAAGGGTGCTGGAGACGATCGGCCCCATTCTGTCAGGATCCCGGGGAGCGGAGCTGGCAGAGTCCGTCCGGAAAGGGCAGATCCTGCAGGGAAGCGGCATCGTGGTGGCCACGGAGCCTATAAACTTCCGGCAGATGCGTCTCGCCGTGATCCAGGAGACGGGAGGGATGCGGGCGCTGGTGGGCAGCTGGGAATTCTGGCTGCTGTTCATCCTCATCCCGCTTATCCTGGTGGGGGTCCTGTTCAGGATCCGGCATTTGTTCAGCCATACCCTTGTGTGGCCCGTGGAGCATCTGGCCAGTCGGCTGGACAGAATGAAAGAGGACAAAAAGGCTGGCGAATATCCGGAGACGGAGGGGACAAAGGTCCGGGAGCTGTTGGAAATCAACCACAGACTGGACGAAATCGTGGAAGAGATGCAGCATATGCAGCAGGAAAAGTATAAGAAGGAGATGGAGGCCAATGCGGCTAAGCTCCAGTATTATCAGCTGCAGGTGAATCCCCATTTTTTCATCAACTGTCTCAATATCATGGATTCCCTTCTGGCGGATGGGGACGTGGACACGGTGCGTCGCATGATCCGTTGGCTTTCGGAGCATTTCCGCTATGTCTTCCAGAGCCAGGAAAGCCTGGTGACCATAGGGGAAGAACTGAAGGAAGTGGAGGCCTACTGCCATATCTATATGGTAAGGGGAGAGATGCCCATCCTGATCCTGCAGGAAGTGGAGCGGGAGCTGCTGGACTGCCGTGTGCCCATCCTGGCGATTCAGACCTTTGTGGAAAACGCCGTAAAGCATGCAAACAGACCGGGACAGATCCTGTCCGTGGAGGTGGCGGTAAAGGAGCTTGAGAGGGAAGACGGGCTGTATATCAGCATCCGGATTTCGGATAACGGGAAAGGCTATCCGGAAGAGAGGCTGGAGGAGCTGAACGCTCCGGTGACGGAATTCCGCTACCATTCCCGGCATGTGGGGATCGATAATGTAAAATATCGCATTTACCTGATGTACAGGGAGAGGGCGCAGCTGTTCTTCTATAACGGGCCCTCCAAAGGGGCGGTGGCCGAGCTGCTTCTGCCCAAAAGGGAGGAGCGCTCTGGATGAGGGAGTCCTGGCCGCTGCAGGGGCGGATGGCAGGGAATATCAGAAAATGCGGCAGCCGCAGTCAGATTTTGCATATTCTTTCATATCGTCATTGCGTAGAATAGAAACATCAGGAACCGTCGGAGCGGTTCGGTAAAGGAGGAAAACGATATGAAAAGGAAATGGATCGCGCTGCTTCTGACAGCGGCCATGACGATTTCCATGGCTGCCTGCGGAAATGACTCCGGCAGCGGAGAGAGCGCTTCCGGAGGCGGGAAAGAGAATTCCGAGGCGGACGGAGGACAGGCTGGAGACGGCGGGGAAGCCGAAGGCGGAGGAGAATCCGCAGAAGGAGCGGGTTCCGGCGAAGCTGCGGCCGGGGAGGATCCGTCCCAGTGGCCGGCGGTCTCCATCATGTATCCCGTGCCCAATGAACTGCCCGCTGAGGCCAGCGTGGAGAAGGCCCTGAACGATTACCTGGTGTCCATCAATGCTGGCGTACAGGCGGATATCGTGCAGATGAACTTCGGAGACCTTTCCACCCAGCTGACGCTGGCCCTCACGGACAATACGAACCCCATAGACCTGTTCTGCTGGAGGTTCTATTCCACAGTGGACGGCTGTGTGAAGAACGAGCAGTGCATTTCGCTTCTGTGCAAGGAATAAATAGTTCCCCCCTTCTCCCACATAATACGGCGTATAGTTTATAAGGCACTTGTTATTTCAAGGTTCTTCTACTGTGAATGAAGCAGAATTGCTTGAATTATTATCCCGTAAAAGTTTTTGCGCTTCCGCTTCGGAAATTTCCTTAATCTCCATAACTCCATTTTCACTATTTTTAGCAATGGAAAGATATATACTGCCACTGTCATTAAAATAGACGATGGGTTTTTCACTATCAATGAATATACCAATTATCTGGTCGTTGTAGTACCAATACCCATCTTTTGGGTGATAAACTACGCCATAGGATTCATAGTCTTGGAGCGTATTCATGTTTTCTGTCTTATCTCCAGATTCCATGCTGTAAGATTCATGATTTCTAATCATATTTCCATTTTCCGTAGAAGTGCCAGCGGGCATTGATTTAAGTCCTGAGTTTTCATACTTTTCTGTATGTCTGTCATAAATTTCTTTTGTGCATTCCCGAATACCAATGAGTTTATCGTTTGTATCCCGTTCCGCTTCAATATCCACTGTTCCCGTAAAGAAATTGGTAAAACTTGCGCCGCCCACTGGGTCATTAAAAAATCGGACAACATTTCCCTTATAAGTGTAGCACTTGCTATCCTTATCATAAATCAATCCATATTCTTCATATATCCCATAGTCCATATTACCGCCGGACGTTTCTATCGCATTATAATCGGAAGCATTTTCGGAAGCATTTGTTGTTTTGTACTCCTGTCCATCAGAAGTTGGATTATTATTGTTAGCTTGTGCAGAAGTCGTAAATGCAGTGCCTACCCCGACAACAATAAGGCTGGCTAAAACAAGTGAGAAAATAGTGATTTTTTTCGTTTTCATAATTGCAGTTATCCTTTCTTCGATAGCATTTTTACTAAAGTTGTTGCAAAGTGGCAATAGTCCACTTTTCGTTGCTTCCATGCTGATAAGCATTAGCGAATAGGCAGATTTAGATTTTTCTCCAAATTGTCGTATAACGCTTTCATCACAAGCCAGTTCTATATCACGGTTAAAAAGAATATACATCACCCACACAAAGGGGTTGAACCAATGAATACAAAGGGCAAGCGTCGCAATCAGCTTTGTTACCGTATCATAGCGATAGATATGCACATACTCATGTGAAAGGACATATTGTAGTTGCTTTTCGTTTTTCCAGTCCATTTTTTTCGGCATTAAAATAACAGGACGGAAAATGCCATAAGTTAATGGGGCGGAAATCCTATCCGATTGCCTTACCAAAATTGGACGTTTCAATGGGCGTTCCGCCAGCCACTTTTCTACATAATGGTTGTTGACGGGTAAAGCTGTCCGAAATTCAATCAGACAATGCAAATAGGATATTACGAAAAACAATGCGATAAGTATTATCCCTGCACACCATACAATAAACCACATGGAAACAGATGATGAAATATCCGCTGGTGGCTGTTCTACTCCCTGTGTTGTAACAAACAGCCCTTGCATAGTGGGAATGTTGTAATCTGTTCCAGTTTCCGGCAATGTTGCAGAAGATATGCTATGAGTTACCAACGTATAAACACTGAACATTGACGGAATCGAAAACGGGATAAGCAGTCTTAATATCACCAATTCCCATAAAACAAGAAAAGTCTTTTTCGGCAGTTTATTGATTGCCACCGCACGGATAATCACTACCGCAGTAATGAAAGCAGCCCCCGAAAAGCTCATTTGCAGTAAATTCATTTACACCACCTCATTCCAAATCTTCCACAATCTGCTTGAGCTTCTGAATCTGTTCAGCAGAGAGCTTTTTTCTGCCTAACAGGGCTGCAAACAGTTTGTCAACTGAACCGTCATAAATCTTGTCAACCAATTCTTTTGTTTCCGCTTCCTGTACTTCTTCTTTGGGAATAAGGGCATGGCACATGAAATTAGGCTCGGAACGTTCAATCGCCCCTTTTTTGATACACCTTTTTATCAGTGTGTAGGTAGTATTCATGTTCCAGCCAATTTCTTTTTTCAGAACGTCGGATATGTGTTTTGCTGTGGTGTCACCCTCGTTCCAAAGCACACACATTACTTTCAATTCTGAATCGAAAAGTTTAATATTCATTTGTTTCCTCCTTTCCACAAGACCGCAGTAGTTTCTGCTTGATTACACATTACACCTTTCTTAATCGGTCGTCAACACTACCGCAGTAGTGTTAAGAAAAAATTCATAATTTATTTTCTTGGATAGATGGGGGAAAGAAAGAGATTCCGTAGTAGTCGGCACTGTGCGTAATGTGCATAACTTGCTATCTTATGGAG
>OFGE01003487.1_pt1 | contig 10233 bp, 7 predicted proteins | sample 1521681 | NCBI WGS metagenome assembly OFGE01 (sample SAMEA3504093, study PRJEB24116) | mouse gut metagenome | biome: mouse gut; feature: mouse-associated habitat; material: faeces | place: Denmark | collected 2011 | reverse complement strand
AATATGGTCCTTTAGCCTTTACAAAGCAATTTTTCCGCTTATTAATGAAAAAGAAAAAATACAAACTAAAAATTGATGGCGATGAAAGACGTTGGCATGGCAAAGCCCAATTATTAACGATGACCATGACGAATTCTGCTGGTGGCTTTACCAATTTCGATGCCAATGCTACGCCAGATGACGGCGAAGTCCACATTATCATTTTACCTAAGTTAGTTTTTTACAAGTTTGTCTATTATTTACCTAAAATTATCAGAGGACAATTAAATGAAATTCCTGGTGTCGTGTATTTCTCTGGGAGTCAATTTAAAATTAGTGGCGAAAAAGACAAGAAAGTCCAAACACGAACAGATGGCGACCCTACTGATGATTTACCGATTAAAGTAACGGTGGAAGCTGGGGGACTCAACGTGTTTGTTCCTGAAACGTCCACATCTACGAAAGAATAAAAGAAACAACTGTTATTTTTTCGTGGAATAGATTTCTCATTTTGTGTACAATAGAACAGAAGAGAGGCAGTTGAGTGAACAGTGAAATGGGATGAATATGTTGATATATTCGATACAGATGTCGTTTCTAAAATTATTATTTTAAGAAACTTGCCAATTAATGAAGGCTGGATTGACATCAATGAGTTAGCAGAAGAATTACAATTAAACAAAAAATCAGTCAAAAAATACGTAGAACTTCTAAAAGATGACATTACGTATTATGCTGTGGATAATGATGCTTCTTTGGCTTTTGAAAAGGGGCATGGCTATCGCTTGAACTTGGCGTCTAGCCAAGCGTTCCAGAAACTTTATACAGCAATTTTTCGGGATAGTTTAACTTATCAAGTAATGGAAGATTTATTCTGGGGTCGATTTAATGGAATTGTGCCAGCGACAGCAAAGTATCATACTAGTGATGCCACGATTCGGCGCTTGCTCAAAGGGTTTACAGAAATTTTAGCACCATTGGGTTTAGTAATTAATAAAAGTACTTGGAAAATTGAAGGCAATGAAGCGTATTTGCGCCATTTTGCTTACACTATTTTTATGGACTTAATCCGTGATACTTGGCCTTTTGACTATATACAAGAAACGGAAGTCGCACAAACCGTCCAAAAAATGATGGCTTTTTTCAACGTAGAAGTTGCGGAAACGGTGACACGCCGAGTTAAATATATGGTCGCTATCTCAAAAGTCCGTAGTGCGCAAGGCGCCGAATATCGACCTTCAGCCGAGCAAGAAACTTATTTAGAAGGTAATAAACATTACCAAGCCTTTATAGAAGAGATGACAGCTACAACCCTTTTCCTTAACAAAAACGATTTAACTTTTGTGTACTTTTTCTTGTTAGCCAATGACCAATTTTATCAAGATGAAGCCACTGCACAAGCAATTTTAGCGCATTTTGATGAGACTGAAGCACCTGTTTACATGTTGACTCATTTAGTCCAACATTTCTTATTAGAAGAAATACACATGACGCCGCAATTGGAGAAAATTCGTCCGCAAATTTTTTATTATTTGTTTGCTACACATTTATTTGCCGAACTTTACTATGTCCAAAATGTGAAAATGTACAATGTCTTTTGGAATAAAGTTAAAGAAAAATATCCGGTTCTTTTAGAAGAATTAAGCCAAGGCTTAAATCAACTTTACGAACAAACAGGCAATGAATTATTTACAAATAAACAATTTTTGGCTCTGCGTTATTCTAGTGTTTTGGCGCTTTCCGATGATTTAATTCATCGCGAACAAAAAATTGTTTTAGGTTTAAAATCAGGCTTGCCAGTACTGGAAGAAGAACGGGTGAAACTTTCGATTGAAAATAATTTTCGTCGGTTCTATGCATTGGAAGTTTTACGATACAGTGAAGCAAGCAAAGAAGAATGGCAAAATATTGATTTACTATTAGTGACTTCTTTGACAGATGTGGAAACGGGTCATCCAGAGATATTTTTACTTTCAAGTGAGTTAACGTTTGAGCAATATAATCGTTTGAACCAAAAAATAGTAAAAATTAACGAGAAAAGAACCACGTCACTTTAATAAAAAATCAAAAAAATGGGCTTTTTTGATGCATATGTCCGATAAATTGTAAAAAAATTTTTCTAAAAAGTAAAAAAAGACAAGAAGAAAACGTCAATAAGTAGGTAATCAACACCTACTTATTGACGTTTTCTCGTTGTTTTTTTATAAATACTGCGTCAATTCTTCTGAAAATTATGTCAAAAAGGTACTTTTTTTGCTTTTTTTATCGTAAATAATAGATGATTAGCTATTGATAGTAAAGGAACTACTACTTTTTTTAACAGGCAGTTAAAAAATATTGAGGGTTCTCACAAGAATTTTTCTATATAATAGAAAGAGCAAGGGAAGGAAGGCGGGATAGAATGAAAAAACGGATGGAACAAATTGAAGAAATCTTAAGTTGTGAAGAAAATAGTGCCGGTGTTCGATTAAAGGAATTGGTTGAGGCCTTAGAATTAGAAGTCACAAATCAAAACTTGTTAAAGGTAACAAGTATCTTACATATGAATCCAAAATTCAAAAAAATTTATGCATACGAAGACAGTCGTGTTATTACGCTGTATCAACTTTTACAAAATAAGCCGTTGGAAGTAACGGAATGAAAAGAGGAAAACACATGAAGAAAACAATACTTATTCTTCTGTTTGGTTTATTAACAGTGGTTGGTCTACCAATGGTGACCGAAGCGGTTGAACCAGTTAACGCAACAGATACAACGATTTTTGGTACGCAAGCGATGGTGCCTAATAGTGCAGAAGATCAATCAGATAAGTTACAGACGTTGCTGAGTCAGACAGCAAAGGAAGGAAACGCATTATTTTTACCACAGGGAAGTTATGCTTTGTCAAAAGATATTACGATTTCTTCAAATTATCAATTAATTGGCGATACAACAGGAGCCACTATTTTACATAATGCTACAGGTACACCGATTCAACTGAAAGACACTACGTACGGAACGAAAACCAATGTACGACTTCAAAATATTGCTTTTGACGGCATCAATGTGACCTTGAAATTGACGAATCAATTAACGCTAGCAAACAATATCTTCTATAATCCATTAAAAGGATTTGTGGTCAATTTAAATGCAGACATTGGCGTTAAGATTTCAGGCAATATTTTCATGCGAGACACAGCACACATGCAACCCAAGATTGATTTTAACCGAGCGATTTACATTGGTGGTTATTCAACACCAAGTCGCTTCCAGTATATGTCAGATGTAGACATCGTGGACAATCTATTTGGGTTAAAAGTGACAGAATTAGATGCGATTAAAAGTACCAGTCGTTCAGACTTAGCAGCGACTATTACACGTTTGCAAACAGCCATTGAAGCTGGTGCTATTTCAGTACCTAATGAACAAAACTATCTATCCACCGGGGTTAATTCTTTTAATATGTTGAAGGATGTAACTGTTCAACATAATTTTTTCTATTCACCTTATGATAATGAAGACTTGAATGGTCTGGTAGGAGATCATGCAATTTATTTCCGTGGCGCTCAAAACATCACGGTGGTGGGGAATCATTTACGTGGACTACAAAATGGTCCAGCTGGCGGATTTAAGTTTAAATCAGGCCGTAATATTACGATTATGAATAATTATTTGCGAAATACAGGTCTCATTATGTATGGAACACCAGAGATTGGTTTGGCAGAAACACAAGCGGAGGGGGCTATTTCAGAATTATCCAACTGGTTAGTGGCTAATAACATTTTTGACTGGAAATACTGGGATAATCAATATGCAATTGGGATGGAATACAATCGACATACAGGAAATAACAATGTGTTCAATGGCGTATTTATCAACAATCAGTTTGTTAACTACCACAATATTCCGCAAAACCGACGTCGGGAATTGTTAATCGCTAGTGGCGGTGGTTTTCGACCAGAAACGAGTTTTGTGAAAGACAATACTCGAGATGATGGCCTTAAAAACGGCCAATTATTAGTAGAAAATTGGACAGAGGCCGACTATCGCTTAATGCCAGCAACATGGGAATCGTTAATTTCACCAACACTTTATGAGCAATATAAAAATACGCCAATTCCGGTTAGAAATACTTTAGCAACCCCTGTGGCTACAACGATTGTGCAAGGACAATCAATCGATCCGCAGCAACTGGTTGCTAATACAAATGACGCAGATGAAGCAGTCCCAACTGCTAAAATCGTCAATCCAGAGGTTTTAAATGAAATCGGCCAACAAAAAGTGACTGTTCAATTAACTTATGAAACAGGTTCATTGGTAACAGTGAACGTACCGGTGACGGTAGAGGCCCCTGCAAAAAAGCTTGATTTGTCCCGACTACAAACCGTTTATGCTTCGATTGGTGAAGCAAACCAATATACGGTTTACTCTTGGCAGCTATTCACTGCCATTGGGCCTAAAACGATTGTTTCTTCCTATTATCAGCAGGCGACACAATTGTTAGCAGAAGGTCAGGTGAGTGGGGACAAAACTCAAGAACAAGTGGATCAGTTAACAGCTAATTTGCAATCTGCAATGAAAGTATTAGTCAAAAAAGCCGATATCACGCTAGAGCGTGCAGAAGCAGAAACTGAACTGGCAATCGTCCATAAATTAGACGAATCTGTATATACCACAGACTCTTGGCAAGCCATGCAAGAAGCCTTAATAGATACAACAACTGGCGAAGGAAGCTCTAAGCAGTTACAACAACTGCTTGCTTGGTCAGATGAAGAATTATTGGAGCCAACACTTGGTGGCTTTAAAACGCCTGCAGATGCACAAAAGCGTATTAATCAATTAACACAAACCATAAAAACGGCGTTACTTCTGTTAGTTGAAAAATCAACAGAGACAACTAGTAACACAAGCGAAAGCAGCACCTCAAGCACAACCAGTGAAACCAGTAATACCAGCGAAAGCAGCACCTCAAGCACGACAAGTGAAACCAGTAATACCAGCGAAAGCAGCACGCCAAGCACAACCAGTGAAACCAGTAATACCAGCGAAAGCAGCACGCCAAGCACGACAAGTGAGAGCAGTAGTACGAGTGAAAGCAACACGCCAAGCACAACCAGCGAAACCAGTAGTACCAGCGAAAGTAGTACCTCAAGTACGACAAGTGAAACAAGCAATACAAATGAAAGCAACACACCAAGTACAACCAGTAAAACAAGTAGTACCAGCGAAAGTAGTGCTTCAAGTACGACCAGCGCAACCAACAATACAAGTGAGAGTAGCACCCCAAGCACTGTAAACGAAAGTAGCCAAAGCAAAGGCCAGAATTCTGTCATTTACGCGGTAGAGTCTAATCAAGATCCTAATGACGCTCAAAGTAATTCAAAGCCCTCTGCCAAGGCTAGTCAAACAAAGGAATCAGTAGCAGAAAACCAAGCAACTAAACAGATACAGACAAATCAAGAATCGTCAGGAACAGTCAAAAAAGCGGATAATACGACCAAAATTGCCAAGAAAAAATTCCCCAAAACAGGGGAACAATCTTCAGCAGTTGGGAGCTTCCTAGGCCTGAGCTTTTTATCGTTAGCCATAGCAACCTATTGTTTTAAAGTGAAAAGATAACTCTTTAAAAACGGATAAGTAAACATCCTGAAACAAGAAATAGGACTTGTTTCAGGATGTTTTCATATAAAATTAAAAGAACTACAGTTTTTAGTGAAAAAACACACAAAAGTACTTGAAATTCTGTGATATAAGGGTAAAGTAAAGGAGGACAAAAAACAAAGGAAGTGAAATGTTTGTATACACCAGATGAAATTTTAGGTATTAGTATTGAAAATGGTCAGAAAAAAATTCAAAAGCCTTTGGTAGCAAAACTCATTTTAGGATTTATCGGCGGTGCCATGATTTCCCTCGGCTATTTGGCTTATGTGCGTGTTTCCGCCTCTATTCCAGCAGATTTAGCCAGTGTTCAAGCTTTAGTGGGAGCTGCGGTTTTCCCAATTGGTCTAATTGTTATTTTAATGGCTGGTGGTGAGTTAATCACAGGAAATATGATGGCGGTGAGTACGGCTTGGTTTGCTAAAAAGGTCTCTTTCAGAGAATTACTCGTGAACTGGGTCACAATTACATTGGCAAATATGGTTGGCGCCCTATTTGTTGCCTATTTTTTTGGCCATTATTTAGGTTTAACCAGTAGCGGCGCCTATTTAAATCAGGTTCTTTCTCTTGCAGAACATAAAGTTGCAGCAACTTGGCTTCAAGCAATTATTTCAGGTATTGGCTGTAACTGGTTCGTAGGTCTGGCCTTATGGCTTTGTTATGGTGCGAAAGATGCAGCGGGGAAACTATTAGGCATCTGGTTTCCAGTAATGATTTTTGTTGCAATTGGCTTTCAGCATAGTGTGGCGAATGCATTCATCATTCCAGCCGCAATTTTTGAAGGCGGCGTTCAGTGGGGAGACTTTTTCCGTAATTTTATTTTTGTTTATTTAGGTAATATCATTGGTGGTGCCATTTTTGTTTCTGGCTTTTACTATTTAAGCTATCGCAAACATTAAATCCATTTAGCAGATAAAAACCTACACAAAGGCTAAATGCCTTTGTGCAGGTTTTTTCTTTTTAAACAAAAAGGAAAACGGTTGAAAAATTATTGCTAGATTTTTAAAACAATGTTACATTAATGTTACAAAAAGATTTCTGGAGGTAACGAAAAATGAAAAAAATTGCTTTGTTCAGTATGTTAACGTTCAGTGTATTGTCTTTAAGTCTAGCAGGATGTGGAAACAAAAAAACAGCAAGCACAAATGATTCTAAGCCAAAGCAAGAAACAAAGAAAGCCACGCAGAAATCCTCTAGCCAACAAGAAATGAAAAGTAGTCATTCGTCTGTCACGGGTCAAAATTCTAATGTGACAGGGGAAAATCCGTCAGAAAATGCCACGCAGCCTTCTGCAGGAACTGATGAAACGAATGAAGTCCCTCAAAACCAAGCACCTGATACAAACATTACAATTACCAATGTTGTTTTCAATCCTGAAAGAAATGAAATTAATGGTACTACATTACCTAATGCAACCATTACAGCAACGGTAGTCGGTGATGCTTCTGCACAAGCAGGTGTTTTTTATGCGGATGCCAATGGCAATTTTACAGTAATTAGTCCCAGAGCGGGAGCGACTACTCAATTAATCGCAACCGTTGATCAACGGAATAGTGCACCTGTCCAAATTGATATTCCAAGTTCAGGACAAGAAGCAGCGCTTTCTTTTAGCAATATTACGATTGATCCGAAACAAGGGACAATTTCTGGTAAAACAGCACCGAATGCAACTATTTTAGTGTCACGTGCAGATGATGCGCGGGTGATTTTAGCAAGTTTTACTGCGGATGCCCAAGGGAATTTCACAGCCAGTAATTTAGTTCCCGGCACAAAAAATCGCTTAGATGTTACGTTAAATGGAGAAATAGGGACACCTTACTTGTTTGATTTACCAAATTAAAATAGAAGAGAAGTGTTCAAAGCCACCAACGCTAGTTAGCGTTGGTGGCTTTGATGGTTTAAGCTTCTTCTTTTTTATGATTGCGGATATGTAAATAGATGGTATTTTTTGAAATACCTAATCGATCGGCAATCTTTATGACAGAATCTTTGAGATTAAAAATTCCTTGATCATATAAACGAATAACAATTTCTTTATTTTGATTCAAATGTGATACATTTGGATCGCTTTCTACTGCTTGTTTTACTTTTGTCAGTGAAGTAGTGATTAATTCGTCAATATTGTCAGAAAAATGTTCAGAATTTTTAAGCTCTTGGGACATATCATTTTGTTGTCCTGAAGGTAATAAGTCTTGCAAGTAATCAATTAATGGCATTTCTAAATGCATATTGATACAGATCAATCCAATAATACGATCATTTTCACCGATAACTGGAATGGTGGAAGATTTTAAAATAACCCCTTTTTGATTTTTATTGTAGTAGGGTTTCACAGCGTAATCATGTTCCGACTCTACTTGACTTAACATTTTTAACGCCATATCAGTAATGGGGGCACCTTCCTTGCGGTTACTGAAATGGCCATTGATGACTTTGATAGCCGAACTTTCCAAATTTTCTAAACTATGAAGAATGACTTCATGGGTACTACCAAAGAAGTTCCCTAATCCATCAAGCATTAAGGCATGTGAATGTAAGATTTGTTTATCTACTTCACTTAAACGTAAATATGACTCCAAGTGATATCCTCCCCTACACTGAAATTAATTTTAGTGTAATACTTTTTTAATGGAAAAGCAATAAGATTCTTTACGTTAAAAAAATACATTGACTAAACTTTTGTTTAGTCGTATACTCTGAATGTGGAATGAAATTTTTGTTACTCATTGTACTTTAGTTCATCGGAATGCTCGCTCATTCTTTCACTTGTTGAGCAATAAAAATTTTATTCAGGAGTACCATCCGTTATAAAAAAATATAGTTGGAGGCAAAGAAATGAAAACGTTATCAGGAATCTTGATGTTAGTCTTAGTTTTATGTGGCATGTCCCTATTCTCTTTTAAAGCACCGCGAGGGAAAAAATCTTTAAGTGCTTTGTCTGGTGCAGCTTGTGCCACCTTTCTACCAGAGGCGTTTTTGCGGTATGCAGTAGGCGGCGTTTTTCATTTAGATTATGTGTCGCAAATTGGTGAAACTATGGGTAGTCTAGGTGGTTTAGCAGCTGGAGCTCTTGTGCCGCTTGCTTTCGGGATTAGTCCAGTTTTTTCAATTATTTTAGGTCTGTCATTGATTAAAGTCAGCTTGTTACCAGCCTTTATTACCGCGTATCTTTTATCTTTTGTTGTTGAGCAGATGCAAAAACGTATTCCAGAAGGGATTGACTTATTAGTCGTTATTTTAGTCATTCCAGTCGCTGCTTCGTTAGTTGCTGGTTTTATTCAACCCGTTGTATTAGGTGTCCTAGAAGTTATTGGGGGCACGATTTTAAGTGCAGTAGATGGCAATCCATATGTGATGGGCGCAATTTTAGGTGCTATTATCCCGATTGTTGGTATGACACCGTTAAGTTCAATGGTTTTAACTGCCTTGATTGGTTTGACTGGTGTACCAATGGCTGTCGGTGCGTTGACTTGTTACGGCAGTTCCATTGTCAATGCGGCGCTATTTAAAAAGTTAAAACTAGGCACAGCTTCAACCCCGTTAGCTGTGGCAATTGAGCCATTAACACAAGTCGATATCATCAGTTCCAATCCAATTCCTATTTACGCAACGAATTTATTTTCAGGAATGGTTAGTGGCATTGTAGTGACCTTCTTTGGCTTAAAAGTACCTGTGACAGGAATGGCAACACCGTGGGCTGGTTTACTTGTGACATTAGGTAACAATGCCATTCAAACGACTTTACTAGCAGTAGCGATTATCACAGTGGTCAGTCTGATGTTTGGATTTTTAGGTGCGCTGGTCTTTAAACGTTACAGAATTGAAGCGGTGGATAATACACCAGAATTTGAAGGAACGACGGAAGTAACCAGTGAAAAAGAAAAAGAAGCAGTAAAAACCAAAGGAGGAGTTACGTATGAACACAGCTATGGCCATCAATAAACCTAAAAAAGTGAACAAAGTAATGAACTACAAAAGTTGTTTTGACATTATCGGTCCTATTATGATTGGTCCTTCTAGTTCGCATACAGCTGGGGCCTTAGCGATTGGCTTAGCGGCAAGAAAGTTATTCGGCGGAACGCCAGAAAAAATTGTGATTAAATACTATGAATCTTTTGCAGACACGCATAAAGGACATGGGACTGATTTTGCAATTATTGGCGGAATTCTTGGACTAGCAGCAGATGATGCCAACGTAACACAATCCATTGAACTTGCGGAAGAACAAGGAATTGAGATTCAATTTTTAGAAATGAGTGAAGAAAGTCCAGTGAAGCATGCTAATACAGCATGTGTGACACTCAGTGATGCAACGCACGAAATTCATTTAACAGGAATTTCTGTAGGTGGCGGCACTATCGAGGTGAAATACATTGAATTAGACGGTTTCAATGTCCAACTACATGGTCCTTTACCTATTTTGTTAGTCATTAATCAAGAAGAGCAGGCGATGCAAGCTTTTAAAGATACGTTACAAAAAAATAATATTCAAGTGAATGCGGTGTCTCGTTATGTGGAAGGGAATCAAATTTTATTCATCTTTGACTTAGATTCGGCACCAATTTCCTCGGTGAAAGAACAACTGTTTTCACTAGATGACACATCGAAAATAATCTT
>OFGE01003482.1_pt1 | contig 10246 bp, 7 predicted proteins | sample 1521681 | NCBI WGS metagenome assembly OFGE01 (sample SAMEA3504093, study PRJEB24116) | mouse gut metagenome | biome: mouse gut; feature: mouse-associated habitat; material: faeces | place: Denmark | collected 2011 | reverse complement strand
TTGGCCAGACGGGCATGTATATGACAGGATTCTTCCCATTTATGATGTTCGGTCTTCCGGCTGCCTGCCTTGCGATGTACCACACTGCGAAACAGGGGAAAAAGAAAGAAGTATACGGGCTGCTTGCATCAGCAGCGTTCTGTTCTTTCTTTACGGGCGTTACAGAACCGATTGAGTTTTCGTTTATGTTCCTGGCTCCTGGATTATATGTTGTCCATGCGCTGTTAGCAGGCATTACAGCCGGAATTACGGTTGCGTTTCCAATCCGTGCAGGATTTGCCTTTTCCGGCGGTGCTATTGACCTGGGCCTGAGCTCCTTTACGCCTCTGGCACAGAACCCATGGTTCCTGATTCCAATCGGCATTGTGGTCGGCGTGATTTATTATGTCGTCTTCCGCGTTGTTATTACGGCGTGCAGGTTAAAGACGCCTGGCAGGGAAGATGATGATACGGCATCCGAAATGAAAGTGACACTTGCAAATAATAACTATACAGAAGTTGCGGGGATAATTCTGGAAGGCCTTGGCGGAAAAGCAAATGTCAAGTCTCTTGACAACTGCATTACAAGGCTCAGGCTGGAAATCAACGATTATACGAAGGTAGATGAAAAGAAGATTAAGTCAGCCGGAGTCGCAGGAATTATGCGCCCGGGCAAGACATCTGTACAGGTTATTATAGGTACGAAGGTGCAGTTTGTGGCGGATGAGATGAAAAAGATGCTGTAAGCAGCTGTTTTGCATGAATCAGCAAAAGAAAAATCAGCAAAAGAAAATGAAGATAGCGTAATCCTGGCGTGCCGGGGGCCCTTGCGGGTCTCCGGCAGTACGTTTTTGCGGGTTTTTGGAAAAGATGTTTCAAACAGGGGAAAGTGTGCTATAATGATTCCGGATGCGGCAGGCAGCAGGCTGTACAGCAGCCTGATATTATGAAAGATTGATTGAAAAGGAGGAAATGCTTTATGAACATGTATTTCAGAAAAATGTTAACGATTACAACAGCTGCAGCACTGTGTCTTTCGGCTGCCGGCTGTTCTTCTGCGCAGAAAGCAGATGAGGGCAGGCAGGAGACTTTGGAGGATGTGCAGCAGGAAGCCGGACAGGATGGGGAGTCCGGGGAAAATACCCCGCAGGCTTTGGAGCTTGGTGAATTCGTAATGGAAGATATCGAAGGGAAGGAGTATACCCGGGAGATATTTGCAGATAATGAGCTGACGATGGTAAATATTTTTACGACGTGGTGCACGCCCTGCATCAATGAAATCCCGGATCTGGAACAGCTGAAAAACGAAATGGAAGACCAGGGCGTAACCGTCGTCGGCATTGCCCTGGATACGATTAACAGTCAGGGCGGCGCAGATTCTGACGCAGTGGAAAAAGCAAAGCTTCTGGCAGAAACCACAGAAGTTACCTATCCGTTCCTGATTCCCGACGCCGGTTATTTAAACGGAAGGCTTGCCGGCATTCAGGCGGTACCAGAAACGTTCTTTGTAGACAAAGAAGGCAATATTGTCGGAGAAACTTATTCCGGAAGCCGTTCGCTGGAAGAATGGAAACGCATTGTGGAAACGGAATTAAACGGAGCCGCACAATGAGCCGCCTCTTTCGTTCTTCCCGGATTGGCGTCTGTCTTGCCATCATCGGTCTCATTTGCATGGGAATCGGCATTTACCGGGGAGAAGCTTCCGTTGTTTTAGAAAAAGCGATTAATATTTGTCTGGAGTGTATTGGAATTGGATAAAAAACAGAAAAAACACGAATGGAAACGCCATCGGATTCAGGCGCTTTGGGCGCTGCTTACCAACAGCTATCTGATCGGCTTCGTTCAGGGTAAAATCTATAAAGGAAACTTAAAAAATCTCTGCGTTCCCGGACTAAACTGCTATTCCTGTCCGGGCGCCCTCGGCGCCTGCCCCATCGGAGCGATGCAGGCAGTGATCGGTCACTGGAATTTTAAATTTGCCTTTTATATCGCGGGATTTCTGATGTTTATCGGCGCATTGACGGGACGGTTTGTCTGCGGTTTTCTCTGCCCGTTCGGACTCATACAGGATTTGCTGCACAAACTTCCGTTCCCGAAAAAAATAAAAACATTCCGGGGAGATTTTTTACTCAGGAAATTAAAATATGTGATTCTGGCAGTGTTTGTTATACTTTTGCCGATGTTTCTTGTCGATCTCTTAGGACAGGGCGCGCCTTATTTCTGTAAGCTGATCTGTCCGGCAGGTACGTTAGAGGGCGGGATTCCCCTTGTTCTAAAAAACCAGTCCCTGCGCAGCGCCATAGGATGGCTGTATACATGGAAAACCGTGCTTCTGGCAGTGACGATTTTGCTGTCGATCCTGATCTACCGACCGTTCTGCAAGTACATATGCCCGCTCGGCGCCGTGTATTCCGTCTTTAATCCCATAGCCGTCTTCCGCTACCGGGTAGACAAACATCAATGCACAGGCTGCGGCGCCTGTGCAGCTATCTGTCCGATGCAGATTGATCCGGTCAGTCAGGCCAATCATCCGGAATGTATACACTGCGGCTCCTGCAGGCAGACATGTCCCGCAAAAGCCATATCTTTTCGATAACGATGCACCGGTATCCGTTCGGCAACGCCCAACAGATACCGGTCTTTTTTACCTCTAAAAATTTCTGCTACTGAAAATACCGAACGCCCGACGTAAACAGCTTTAAGTCCTGTTCCCCGTAAATGTTGACGGCAACCGATCTGCCGCGTCGTTCCACATGCGCCATTTTTCCAAGCACGCGCCCGTCCGGGCTTGTAATTCCCTCGATCGCTGCATAAGAACCATTGACATTCCATTCTTCGTCCATCGTCGGCTCTCCGTTTTCATTGACATACTGCGTCGCCACCTGTCCGTTCGCAAACAATCTGTCAATCCATTCCTTTGGCGCAACAAAACGTCCTTCTCCGTGAGATGCCGGACTGCAGTATACGCTGCCCGTTTCTGCTCCCGTAAGCCACGGCGAGCGGTCGGTCACGACTTTTGTATAGACCATCTTACTGATATGGCGTCCGATCGTATTGTACGTCAGCGTCGGAGAATCTGCTTTCTGCTCCGTAATCTCTCCGTACGGAAGCAGCCCAAGCTTAATCAGCGCCTGGAATCCGTTGCAGATCCCAAGCATCAGTCCGTCCCGTTCATGCAGCAGGCGGTTTACTGCTTCTGTCAGCCTTGGATTCCGAAATGCCGTTGCAAAGAATTTGGCAGATCCCTCCGGCTCGTCTCCGGCTGAAAATCCGCCCGGGAACATAATGATCTGCGCCTGGTCGATCGCCTGTTCAAATTCCCTGACCGAACTGCGGATATCTTCCTCATTTAAATTTTGAAATACTCTCGTGACGACATTTGCACCCGCTGCCAAAAATGCTTTTGCACTGTCATATTCACAGTTGGTTCCCGGAAATACCGGAAGAAATACGGTGGGTTTTGCTGTTTTATGCCTGCAGACATACACCGTTCCTCCCCGATAGATATCCGTATCTACTTTACTTTTGTCATCTGTGGAATGAGTCGGAAATACTTTTTCTAATGTATTGGTCCATGCACCAATCGCTTCTTCCATAGAAATCTCCATATCGCCGCAGATAAATGCCTGTTGGTCATTGACCATGCCGACAAACGCCGCATATGCATTCAATCCTTCCTCCTTCAGCCGTTCGGCAACCTCTTCTGCCCGTTCTGCGGCAATTTCTGCCACAATATTTCCAAATCCCGGTGCAAACAGCATATCCATATCCGCCGTATCCTGGATAGTAACGCCAAGTTTATTTCCAAACGCCATTTTGCTTAACGCAGCGGCAAGTCCCGCTTTATCCAACGCATAAGCAGATACGGCTGCGCCGCTTTGAATCAGACTGCGAATCGTCCCATACAGTTTTTTCACCTGCGCATAAACGGGAAGATCATACGCATCTTTTTCCATCGTAAACAGCATCAGGCGGTTTCCTGCCCGTTTCAATTCCGGCGTCACAATATCGCTCTCTTTTGCCACGTCTACCGCAAACGATACGAGCGTCGGCGGAACGTCGATCTCATTAAAACTGCCGGACATGCTGTCTTTCCCGCCGATGGAAGGAAGCCCGAATCCCATCTGCGCGCTGTATGCGCCCAAAAGCGCAGCAACCGGCTGGCTCCAGCGCGAAGGTTCTTCCGACATTCTCCGGAAATACTCCTGGAATGTAAAACGGATCTTCCGATAATCTCCTCCGGCTGCCACAATGCGGGCTACCGATTCCAGCACGGCATAGACCGCGCCATGATATGGACTCCAGGAGGATAAATACGGATCGAAACCGTAACTCATCATCGTAACGGCGTCTGTCTCGCCTTCTGCCACCGGAAGCTTAGCCACCATACTCTGTGTTTCGGTCAGCTGATAACGTCCGCCGTAAGGCATATATACGCTGCCTGCGCCGATGGAACCGTCGAACATTTCCACCAGTCCCTTTTGGGAGCAGACGTTTAAATCGGCAAGCTCTGCCAGCCACGCTTCTTTCCGATTCCCGTTCTCTGCCGCCTCTTTGACTGCGGGAATCGCAATTTCATCCAGATAACAATCTGCCTTTGACGGAATCTCTACGGACACACAGGTCGTTTGATGCGCGCCGTTGGTATCCAGAAACTCTCTGGAAATATTGACGATCTCTTTTCCTCTCCACTGCAGCACCAGACGCGGCTCTTGTGTAACCACCGCTACCGGCACTGCCTCTAAATTTTCTTCCTTCGCATAATTTAAAAACAAATCCGCATCTTCCGGCGAAACGACAACCGCCATACGCTCCTGGGATTCGGAAATCGCAATCTCCGTACCGTCAAGCCCGGCATATTTTTTCGGAACTTTATCCAGATCGATCCTAAGCCCCGGCGCAAGCTCTCCGATGGCGACGGAAACGCCGCCCGCACCGAAATCGTTGCACTTTTTGATCAGATAGCTGACTTCTTCCCTGCGGAACAGTCTTTGGATTTTCCGCTCGGTCGGGGGATTTCCTTTCTGAACTTCTGCCCCGCACGTATCGATGGAAGCCGTATTATGCGCTTTGGACGAGCCTGTAGCGCCGCCGCAGCCGTCGCGCCCCGTACGTCCGCCCAGCAGGATAATGATATCTCCCGGATCGGAAGTAAGCCTTTGGACCGCACGCCGGGGTGCCGCTCCCATTACGGCGCCGATTTCCATACGCTTTGCCGCATAATCGGGATGGTAGATTTCTTTGACATATCCCGTCGCCAGCCCGATCTGATTGCCATAGGAACTGTAGCCGTGCGCCGCTTCCCGGACCAGTTTTTTCTGCGGCAGCTTTCCTTTCATCGTATCTTTGACCGATACGGTCGGATCCGCGGCTCCCGTTACGCGCATGGCCTGATACACATACGTCCGCCCGGAAAGCGGATCGCGGATCGCACCCCCAAGGCAGGTCGCCGCGCCGCCGAACGGCTCGATCTCGGTCGGATGGTTATGCGTCTCGTTTTTAAAATTCACGAGCCACTCTTCCGTTTTGCCGTCCACTTCCACCGGAACGACAATCGAGCAGGCATTGATCTCGTCCGATTCCTCCTGATCGTCTAATTTCCCTTCTTTTTTGAGCCGCTTCATTGCCATCAGTGCAATATCCATCAGACAGACAAACTTGTCGTCCCTGCCGGCATACATCTGCCGATGCGCGCTGAGATAGTCTGCATAGGCCTGTTCCATCGGCTTCTTATAATCTCCCTCGCCAAACGAAACCCCTTCTAATTCCGTCAGAAACGTCGTATGGCGGCAGTGGTCGGACCAGTACGTATCCAGTACGCGGATCTCCGTCATGGAAGGATCGCGTTTTTCCTCATGTTCAAAGTAATTGCGTATATGAAGAAAATCCTGAAACGTCATGGCAAGATTTAATGACTGATACAAGTCCTTTAATTCCTGCTCTGTCTTCCCGATAAATCCGTCAAAAATCAACACATCGCCCGGCTCTTTAAACTCCGTGATCAGCGTCTGCGGTTTCTGTTCGTCAGCCTCCCTCGAATCCACTGGATTGATACAGTGCTCTTTCACGGCGTTTAACTGCTCGTTCGTCAGTTTTCCGGTAATAAGGTATGTCGTCGCAGAACGAATCACCGGTTCTTCGGTTTCGTTTAATAATTTCACGCACTGCTGAGCAGAATCCGCACGCTGGTCAAACTGGCCCGGAAGAAACTCTACGCTAAACGCATATCCCTCTTTCGCTTCTACCGTCTCTTCGTATACATCATCCACCGGAGGTTCGGAAAAAACAGTGCGAAGCGCCTTTTTATATGTTTCATCGGAAATGTTTTCCACATCATAACGAATCAGCACACGTACGTCTTCTACGGTTTTGATTCCAAGATAACTTTGTATTTCCGCCTTTAATTCTTTGGCCTGTACCGCAAAGGCAGGCTTCTTTTCCACGTATACTCGTCTTACATTACTCATCAGTCATTCCTCCATTGTTTTGCTTTCTGGCACACTTGTCCTCAGAGAACAAAAAGAACTGCCGTCCTCCCTTCCTCTGCGGGCAGGTTTATCATACCACGCTTATATAAATAAGTATAATTAATATATCTTATCTTATTTATAATAACTACTAATAACTCTATGTTTCATCCGATTGCGGTCAGAGATCCGGCGATTCCCATCCCTTGCAGACGTCAATCCAGCCTTTATATCCGGAATATTGTTCCAGCTGCGGAATCGTCAGTTCGATCGCACTGTTGGAACTCCCGCAGGCAGGAAAGACAGACGTAAACCGTTTCAGAGAAACGTCCAGATATACGTCGACGCCGCTGTTGACGGCAAAAGGACAGACACCGCCTACCGCATGTCCGATTTGTTCTTCCGTTTCTTTCTGTGAGAGCATTTTGGCTTTCGTATGAAACTGCGCTTTATATTTGGGATTATCGATTTTCGTATCCCCGGCAGCCACAACTAAAATCGCAGATCCATCCGCCGAAAACGACAGCGATTTGGCAATCCGCGCCGGCTCACATTGCAAAGCGGCAGCGGCAAGCTCGACGGTTGCACTGGAAACGTCAAATTCTAAAATCTTTCCTTCCATTCCATATTGTCTAAAATATGTTTTTACTTTTTCAATTGACATAGCTTCCTCCCGGTTTCTTTTTATCATAACATACTTCCCTGCCCTCTGACACCCCAAATGACAATAGGATTGCAAAAATCAAAAAAAAATGGTATATTTTCATTAAAATATTACAATGAACGGAGAATGTTATGAAGAAAATTATCAACCTTTTATTTCCGGCTCTTCTGCTTCCTGTGCTTTTATCCGGATGTCAGGGCAAAAACCAGACTCTCCGGACTTCTGTCAATGATACGCAGGCTTTAGACTCTGATACGGTCAGCCTGACTGTATGGGGCGCCCAAGAGGACGAAGCGCTGCTTGCAGAACTGATTGACGGATTTCAAAAAAAATACCAAAACGAAGCAAAATTCAACATCACGTACACGCCGCAAAGCGAAAGTGACTGTACAAACGCATTAATGGGAGATTTAGAACAGAGCGCGGATGTATTTGCGTTTGCAGACGACCAGTTAAACACTCTGGTTGCCGCCGGCGCGCTGGAACCGGTGGAACAGCCGGAAAACATCAAAGCATCCAATCTGCCGGAAGCCGTCCTTGCAGCATCGGTCAACGACACGCTCTATGCGCTTCCTCTGACGGCAGATAACGGATATTTTCTATATTACAATAAACAGTATTTTTCCGAAACCGATATCACATCTTTTGACCAGATGCTAGCTGTCGCCGCATCGCAGAATAAAAAAGTTTCTATGGAATGGTCTTCCGGCTGGTATGTGTATTCCTTTTTCGGCAACACAGGCCTGACCGTGGGATTAAACGACGACGGTATCACCAATTACTGCACCTGGAACGATACAAAAGGTCCTGTCAAAGGATATGACGTGGCAAAAGCCATGCTTGGCATTGCAGATCATCCGGGTTTTCTCAGCACGGATGACGCAGGCTTTTTGGAAGGTGTCAGAAACGGCACGATCATTGCCGGGATCAACGGCGTATGGAACGCCCGAGCGGTAGAAGAAGCCTGGGGCAGCGGTTACGGCGCGTCAAAACTGCCTTCTTACACCTGCGCCGGACAGCAGATTCCCATGGCTTCGTTTTCCGGCTACAAATTAATCGGCGTAAACGCCTATTCCAAAGAAAAAGAATGGGCGAACAAACTGGCGGAATGGATCGCAAATGAAGACAATCAAAAGCTCCGTTTTCAGATGCGCGGCCAGGGTCCCTCGAATATCAATGCTGCGGCTTCCAAAGAAGTTCAGTCTTCCCCCGCCATCGCCGCATTGATTGATCAGTCTGAATTTTCCTGCCTGCAGCGGATCGGAGGCAATTTCTGGGAACCGGTTACTGCATTTACCACAAATATTTTAAATAAACAAACGACGGAACAAAACCTGCAGGAACAGCTTGATACCATGGTAGAAGGCATCGTCGCACCATAAGGAAACAAAATCTGACTACAGACAGAAAAGGAGTACCCATGAACATGAAAACCATTCGTTTAAAACATCGTTTAATCATACCGATTGCCCTGTTGGGCATTGTGGCTCTCTTGTCCAATATCCTCTCCGTGATCAACATCCGAAACGTAAATGCAAGCGCTTCCAAAATCGCCGACAATTACATGGACGGCAAAAGCCGTCTGGCAGAAATCAGCCAATCCTCTATGAATATACATAAAATGGCGTTAAGCCATATCGTTGCCACGGATTACAATACGATGATCTCACTGGTCGAACAGATCAAAGAAGAAGAAACGCGCCTGTCAAAGCAGCTTTCGGAATATGCCGATTACGTCACGCCAAGTGAACAGAAACCGTACAAATCGCTGCTTTCGGATTATGATTCTTTTCAACATGCGCTGGTTCATCTTGTCTGCGCCAGCGCAAGCCATAAAACGCAGGATGCCTATGCCCTTGCAAACGGGGATGTAGCCGCTTTCGCAGGCGCCATGGAATCTGATATCGACGCTCTGAACGATTCGATCAACAAACAGACGAAAGCAGCAAGAAAACAGCTCGCAAGCACATATGTCATATCCCTGGCTATCGGCATTGCCGCCGCCACCGCCTGTCTTCTTTTAGTGTTCGGAGATATAAAATTGATTACAAAATATGTCGTCAGTCCGATAAAGAGCATTTTAACAACCATTCAGAAAAGCTCCGGACAAATCGACCATATGACGGGAGAAGTGTTAAAAAGGACAAATGCTTCCAAAAAGAGCGCGGCAGGACTTTCTTCCCTTGCCGGACAGCTTTCTGAGACTATCCGCAAGGTTGCGGGCAATATTTCATCCATCAATGAAAGTGCCAAAAATGTCAGCCATGACGTCCAGAATATTGCTAAAGAATGCGGCGTGATCACCGATTATGCCGCAGATATGAACGACCGCGCAAATGCGATGCAACAATCCGCTCAAAACAGCGCCGAAACCACAAGTACAAAAGCATCCGAAATTTTACATTCCCTCAATGACGCAATTGAGAAAAGCAAGAGCGTAGATCAAATTCAAGCGCTGACCGGTGAAATTTTAGCGATTTCCCAACAGACAAAGCTGATTTCTTTAAACGCTTCCGTAGAAGCCGCCAATGCCGGAACTGCCGGAGAAGGTTTTGCCGCCGTAGCAAAAGAAGTACGCGACCTCGCCCACTCCAGCCAGGATACCGCCAACCGCATTCAGGAAATCAACAGTGTGGTCACTGCAGCCGTCTATAATCTCTCCGATCACGCGCAAAACCTGATCGACTATATGAGCCAGTCTGTCCTGACCGAATTTGAAGCATTTGTGCAGTCTGGCAGTCAATACCGCCAAGACGCTGCCTACATCCGCAAGACCATGGATGAATTTCACGAACAGACGGAACGGCTCAAACATTCCATGTCCGACATCGCAGATTCGATCGGCACAATTACGACTGCGATCGATGAGGGTGCACACGGAATCACCGGTGTAGCCGGAAATACCAAAGACCTTGTTCTGGATATGGAAGATATCACAAAACGCATGGGCGTAAATCAGAACGTTGTAGAAGAACTAAAGAAAGAAACGATTGTGTTTGACAATCTATAGGAATAAAGAGAACAATTTGATCCATAACAATCGGGTAGGAGGTAGATAATTATTTTATCTACCGACCTCCCGAGAGTGTAATATAAAGTGTGTAAGTTGCCGGTAACAAAAACTTACGCACTTTAT
>OFGE01003475.1_pt1 | contig 10267 bp, 11 predicted proteins | sample 1521681 | NCBI WGS metagenome assembly OFGE01 (sample SAMEA3504093, study PRJEB24116) | mouse gut metagenome | biome: mouse gut; feature: mouse-associated habitat; material: faeces | place: Denmark | collected 2011 | reverse complement strand
AGCATAGGATACAAAATCCTTGAGGAAAATGTGTCAACTAATCTTGACAAAATCATTTAACATCTTTTACGCTTGCACGCCACCTTTATTTCCGCGAACAATGAAAAACAGCCATGCTTATATGGATATTTGACGAATGCCGCGAGAGCCAAATGCCCCGTCAGCTTGATACGGGGTATTTGGCCTTTTTCGGGATTCTTGTTTCCCCTGCGGAAATTCCAGTTTCAACTGATACTGAAACCCCTGGATCCCTTCCCGTCTCTCGTATAGTAACTCCTTCACCCCTTCCGGGATCAGGTACGCATCATAGCTTCCCATTTTGCCGTTTAAGCCTTTTACAAGCGTCTTCTGCCGTATTAAATGGCTGCTCCATGTTTCTAACTTTCCATTCTGGCGAAGTATCTTCTTTATTCCTTGCAGATTAAGGTATTTTGCAACACCGCCAAGCCCTATGCCCCTATGCCTGAATTTCCAAACTTATCAGATATAATTCGGATTGCTTCGGCTTCTTTTTCCCTGCGTCCGTTCATGGTCTGCTCAATGATATTTTCCCTCTCAATCTCTGCAACCGCTGACAGGACAGATATGAGCAGCTTTCCGCTTGTCTGAGATGAGTCAATCCCCTCTTCAATGCAGATAAGGTTTATCCCATAAGACTGAACAAACTCCAATGAATTTAGAATATCTGCCGCATTTCTCCCAAAACGTGAAAGTTTATAGACAAGGATATACTCTATTTCCAATCCGTTTTTTATGTCGGACAGCATTTTCTTAAATGCGGGTCGCCCCTCGATTGACTTCCCCGATTTTCCTGCATCTAAAGTGTCTGGCTCTTTGATGACTATTACTTGTAAATTTGTTAATTCTATCAATGTTTCCTGCTTACATTTTGAACAATAAATGGGAAAATTCTTAAGTTCTGTATCTCCCCTTATTTTTAGTCTTGTTTTATTTCCGCAGACAGGGCATAACAGCCACTCTGCGTTATCTGCTACTCCCATTTGAAAAAACGAAGGGACACTCCGATGCAAATGGCAGCAAGTACCACCATAACAATAATTGGAACAAAGACGTTTTCTATCGGAAGCCCTAATGAAGCAGCTTTCAATAGTTTTATTCCCTGTGTCAATGGCAGAATATCCGCCACCTTTTGCAAGGCACTTGGCATTACCTCATACGGCAGCGTTGCTCCAGAAAAAATAAGCATCGGGAAGTAAAGCAGGCTTGCTATCACGCTCGCCGTCTGGGAGTTCGGGGAAATCCCGCCTACCATCATGCCGATGCTGAATATCGACAGCATGACTAACAGATAGCTACCGAGAAAAGCAATCATAGAGCCGCCCATATGAAATCCAAAAAAGAGTGCTGAAACGATATAAAGCAGTATAAGCGATGCCATGGAATAAATTGTGTAAATCGCAACCTGCACCGCTAAAATCATCGCAGGGCTGACAGGGGTAACCTTAAAACGCTTCAATATCTTTCTGTTTCGGTAATCAGATACTACAAGGGGCAGTCCCATAACGCCGCCTGCACAAACCGCAATCGTTGTCAAAGCACCAAAGGACTGTTCCAGAAACGTGTACGCCGCACCGGAGGAAGCAGGCTTATTACCATAAATAACGCCTAGTATAATCAAAACTACAAGGGGAATGCAGATTGCAAATATTACCATGTTCATATCACGCAGGGAAAGTTTCATTTCATTTTTCAGCATTGTTTTAAATGTTTTCATTATTGCTTGCCTCCTCATCAGAATACCACAAATACGCATCTTCAAATTTGTCATACGGACTTCCTGCAATGGCTTCTTCTACCGTTCCATAAAAAACAGCTTTTCCTTTTTTGAGTATGCAGATTGTATCGCACAATGCTTCTACCTCGTCCATAAAATGTGAAGTCAGAAAAATTGTCATTCCTTTTTCTTTGAGGTCAGATAAGATTTTCCATACCTCCCGTCTGGCTTTTGCATCAAGCCCTGTCGTCAGCTCATCCAGAAAAACAACTTTAGGCTGTGGTATCAGAGCTAAAACAATAAACAGCTTTTGCCGCTGTCCTCCCGAAAGCTCCTTGACCATGCTTTTTGCTTTATCGAAAATACCAAATTGTTTCAGAAGCTCCCCATAGTCTGCGGCATTCCGATAGAGTGACTGCGTTACCTCGCATAATTCAGCAACCGTCACTTTGTCTTGGTAATTCGCTTCTTGTAATTGGACGCCGACATTTTCAAAAAGCCGTTTCCTTTGCAGGAGCGGATTCATCCCTAAAATAGAAACCGTGCCTGCATCGAATTTCCTTGTGCCTAACATACATTCAATCGTAGTGCTTTTTCCTGCACCGTTCGCTCCAAGCAGCCCGAAAACCGTCCCCTGCGTGACTGACAAATCCAGCCCCTGCACGGCAGTCAGTCCGCCATATGATTTTGAGAGCTGCTTTACGCTGATGATTTCATTCATCTGTCTTATCCTCCTTTTGCTGTTGTGGCTCTTATCTTAACAGCGAAAAAAAGGTTGGTGTTAAAATGTAGGGTTAAGAAAATTCCTTTTTCATATCGGTAAGAATCTCTATCATCTTTTCTGCATTTTTTTCGGCTGCCTGCAATGATACAATCAGCCTGTCGCAAACGGAAATAATATCGGCGTCCTCTTTCGGCGTGTTCAGCACCTGTTCAATATTTGCCTGCGGATTATGCTCAAGGGCATTCAGCATCCGCAGGATTGCTTCTAATGAGTAATTGGCACAACGGAGTGACCGTATTATCTTTAGCCGCTCAATATCCTCGCCTGTATAGAAGCGGTATCCGTTCTGTTTCCGTTTTACCCGAAGCAAACCGTTCAATTCCCAATTCCGAAGTGTATCCATAGAAATATCCAGATAGTCTGAGGCTTCCTTTCGTTTTAAACAAAGGGATTGTTCCGCCGACCTGCCAGATAAAATCTGCCTTGCAATCTGAATCGCTTCCTCGGCGTTGATTTGCTCTTTCTGTATTTGGTTTCGGTATTCCTCCGCAAAACAAAGAGCCTTATCAAAGTCGCCTTTGGCAGAAATCTTGACAGTTTCTACAATCTTTTTCCTTAGTCCATTCTGAAGCACCTCTATTTGAAAAGCAATGCGGGCAAGCCGAAGTTGTTCAATATGGAAATCTGTAAACACTCGGTAGCCGTTCGGCTTCCGTTTCGCTTCTGGTATCAGTCCCCATTCCTCATACATCCGTACTGTATTCGGATGTATGCCAATGATTTTTGCCACTTCCGAAGTCTTATATGTATTCACTAAAATCCACCTCCCATATGCCAATCTTACCATACTGTAAAAGTATGGTGTTGTAGTGGAAGGTTTATTCTATCAGAATTTCTCTGTATTCACAAATATGCAAAAGCCGACAAACTATTATTTCTTACAAGTTCATCGGCTCTGCGTCTTATGCGTCTGGCTCTGTGGTAACTATTATTTGCAAGTTCTTTGCTTCAATCAAGGTTTGCCGCTTACACTTCGGACAGTAGAGAGGATAGTTTTTCAATACGGTATCCTCTCTGATTTTGTTACGGGTTTTACCACCGCAAACAGGGCAGTGTATCCATTCTGTTCTCATAACTGTTGTAGCCTGCCTTTCTTCAAGCAGAAAACAGCATCCGCCTGTTTTGCAAGCTCATTTGAGTGCGTTACAATGACCACACATTTCTTCATCTGATGGGCACACTCTTTCAATATAGAGATAATCTCTGTCGCCGTATCCTCGTCCAGATTTCCCGTCGGTTCATCTGCAAGAATCACTTTTGCATCAGATGCCAACGCACGGGCAATCGCCACACGCTGCTGTTGACCGCCAGAGAGTTTTAGGACATTCCGTTTACTTTCTTCCTCGGTCAGCCCGACACGTTCTAAAATCGACTGTGGAGAAAGTTTTGCTGTTAAAGCTACGTTTTCTTTGGGCGTCAAATAATCAATCAGATTGTAGCTCTGGAAGATAAATGCCACATTCTTCTTTCTATGATTGACAAGCCCTATTTTTTCAATATCCTGTCCATCATACAAAATCTGTCCGTCTAAAGGACTGTCCAGACCTCCCAGAAGTGACAGGAGCGTAGTCTTGCCACACCCAGACTGTCCAAGGATAGCATACATTTTCCCCTCATCCAGTGCCGTGCTTATACAATTTAATACATTCCGCTTATTATCGTAAGAATAGCGGACTTTCTGAATTTCTATAATGCTCATAATAGATTCCTCCTTAATCCATTTGTGCAAGTATCTTTTTAGGCTTCATCTGTATCACTGTTATGGATGCTGCTGAAACGGAAAGAACAACAAGTAAAACTCCAAAAACATAAATATAAAGCAAATGATTTGGAATGACTTTCACCTCCACGCTTTCCACCATTTCCATATTTGAAGTGTCATAAGGAATATACTTTCCTGTTATATCAAGGTACTCCGAGCCGTCATCGGGCAATTCTATTTCTGGTATAGGCTGTGATTCGGCTACTTGATTAAAAATCAAATCGCTCACACCCTGCGAAATCAGACTGCTCGTAAAATAGGACAATCCAAAAGCCACGACCGCTATCACCAACACTTCCACTATATACTGAAAAACAATGTTGCCTTTTGTGATTCCAATCGAAAGCAGTATTCCTGTTTCATATCTCCGCTGCTTTATCCACATGGACAAAATCAATATCAAGATGCAGACACTCACTACAATACAACCGACAATCAGCCAGACAATCAAGCTCTGCATGGACGTTAAAGATGCAGCGACCGCTTCATAGGCAGAGTTATCTACCGTAAGTGAGAAACAATTCCAGTCCAAATCGAGATTCTTTATTTCTTTTGCAATCCTGTCAATTTCTCTGGGGTCATCCACATAAAAATCAATGCCATTATCATACTGTATTTCATCCCTCTGCATAATTTCCTGCATTGCTTTATGGTCAATTATCAGACGGTTACGCTTGTCCGTTGATGTAGTCTGGAATGAATCGGTATCTCCCTTATACTCGTAAATACCAATAACTGTCAGTTTCACATCTGGATAATCGCCTATATCATAGCTACACTGTACGGTAATGGTATCGCCGAGCTTTAAATTGTTTTTTTCTGCAATCGCCGAACTGATTAAAACGGCATGGTCGTCATCCTCCTTAATATGCCGTCCTTCTATCAACTGGAACGCCTTTCGGGTAAAGAAATTAAAATACTCTGAATTTGTGACAGATGGAAGCCTGCTGTAATCGCTTCCATCACCAAAACTAAACCCAGATATGAAATCAAAGTCTTTTGCATAGACACTTCCATCACCTATGCCGTTATATGCTTTCACCCCGTCTATTGACATAATCTTTTGAATATCCTTGTCAGTAATGGGAGTTCCAACATATTCGACCATCATTCCCCCTGCTGCCTGTTGATACTGCCAATTTGCACCATTACTTTCATCTAATTCCAATCGGATGCTCCCACCCACGGATTGACGCAAGCTCAAAGCAGAATCATCCGTTGCTTTATAGATAGACAATCCTGTCAGAATAAAAGTAGACATTGCAAGCAAAACACAAAATAAAAGAACGGTTTTTACCTTTTTCCGTATGACGTATAAAAAGGCTCTTTTCCATATACTCATAGTTTTTATCCTCCTGTCAGCTCATTTTTGATAAAATATCTTTTGGTTTCATTCGGGTAACTGGCAAAGCTGCTGCAATCACCACAATTACGATAATGAATGCTTCTAAAAGGAACTGCACCAGTGTTACTTTAGGTGAAATTGACATACTGATTGCATTTCCCATATTTCTAAGTGCCGTTTCCACCAGTCCTACGACAAAATTTCCCAATATAGGCGAAACGATAAATACCAATAGGACAATCATCAACACTTCACAAATAAACTGCATGGTAATCTCGGTGGAAGATGTTCCAACGGAAAGCAATATCCCTGCTTCGTGTATCCTATTCCTTATTCGCATAGTAAGCACAAGGGCAATTACTATCACGCTCACAATCATTATTGCAAAAATCAACATCTCTGTAAGCCTTTCCAATGTCTGAAGCTGATACGAAACCGCCCGATATTCCGATTCGTTTATTTGGATAAAATAATCATCCCATTGAATGGAGCTTATCTGTTTTACCTGCATGACAATATGGTTCAATTCTTCTGGGTCATTCACATAAAAAGCCACATTTCCCGCATAAGCAGATGTTTCCTGCCCAGATAATTTCCAAAACACATCATGGCTTGAAAAGATGGTGTCATCGTCATATTCCATTTTGCTGTCACTGGTATAGATTCCTACAATCCGAACTTTCATCTGCCCCTGTCCGCTTTGGGAAGCTGATTTCAAGATAATCTCACTGCCAATCCCTAAATGGTTTTCCTCTGCCAGTCTATCGCTGATAATCGCTGCTCTCTTGTCCTTGGCGGTGATATGCTTACCGTCCGACAGCTCCAAAATTCCATTCACAAAGTCCATCTGACAGGCAGTGTCCGTATTTGCAGAAAGATTACCGTCTGGCATCCCAGAAAGATAATCTATCCCCTCCGCTTGAATAAGAGAATGCTGTTCTGCATTGTACGCTTTTATGCCATCCATGCTTAAAATCTGCATAACCGTCTGAGAGGGGACAGGGATTTTTTCTGCGTTATACCCTGTTTCATCCCTATCAAATTTCAGACTGTCGATATTGCCGCTCATGGTAAAAGATGCCCCTATTGTTTCCCTCAAAGTTTGGGCGGCTTTTTCTGTCCCGTTTCGGATAGAAATGCCTGTCATGACAGACACCGTTACCAAGAGCAGCAATAAAAAAATTGTCAGACTTTTTCCTTTCTTTCTTGCTACATAAAAAAATGCCCTCTTATAGCTGTTCAAATCCGTTCCTCCTTTCGTATGCTCGTATTGACATTCTATATCTCCCATGTGAGTGGAGTATCATTCTAATATGAATGGCGTATGAAAATCATAAAAGATTATTTGAAAATTGGGGGGGCATAAGAAAACCGCCTGTTATCGTACAGACGGTTTTTATCAGACTTTTTAAAATTCAATCGTAAAACGCATCCCCATATTGTCCTCCATAGCAGTAAATCTATATGGGATTTGCAAGGTTTTCAGTATCGTATCAACAATATACAAGCCCAGACCATTCCCGCCCGTATTTCTGTCACGGCTGTCATCGGGTCGGTAAAACGGCTCAAATATGTGTGTTAAATACTCCCTCGGAATAGGGACACATTCATTTTCAAAAATCAGATTCTGTCCTTCAAGATAAACTCTTATCATTCCACCTTTCGATGTATAAGAAACTGTATTTGACAGCAAATTAGAAATCACTTTCTTTATCATGGATACGGGATAAAAAATAAGAGATTTCTGTGGAATGTCTATTTTTATGCAAATCCCCTTTGACTTTGCAATCATCTGATATGGCTCGGCTATCTGTTCCACCAGTTCTGACAAATCAATTTCCTTATCATCTTGCATATCTGTTTTTTCAGCTTTTGAAGCATCTAAAATTTCTTTAATCATCACCGCCAGTTGTTCCATCAGCATTTTACACTTTGGCAGATATACGCTGTGGTCTTTATATTTCCCTACATTCAGAATCATATTTTCCAACATCGCATTTACGGCAGTAACAGGTGTTTTCAATTCATGGGATGCGGAACGTAACAGATTCGTTTTCTGAACCTCCATTTCCTCTACCTTATGGATTTCCAGTTCCAAGTCGTGGATTGTCTTTAACAGGCTGTCATACATACTGTTTATATTGTCTGCCAATGTTTCAATTTCATCATGGGTATGCACTTCACAATAAGCTCCAGACGATAATTCCTGCATCTGCTTTGTAACGCTTGAAATCTGTTTGATTGGTTTTGTAATCATGTGGGAATACAATAATGCAAACAATACCGAAACAAGCGTACAGACAAACGCTGTGACAGGCAAAATAACAATAACCGTGCTGACCGCATCTTCAATCTGTTCTCTTGATACGGTAGTTTTCACATATCCATTTTGGTCTGGAAATATCCTTTCGGCATAAAAAAAGTCTGTATTACCTTTTGGGTTTTGGGTAAGGGATATTTTTATCCTGCCGTCCGTCTGTTCTGCAATGATGTTTACATTTTCCATATTGCCATGAATCTCCGAAGGCTCATTTTCATTTACGTTCAGCAGATTCATTTCATAAGCGTACCCCTCATATTGCACCAGAATATCAGCGTTCCATTTTCCTGCAAATTCAGTTACTAAAGAGAGCCTGTCGGCATCCCCCGTATTTTCAATATTTTCACACAACCTTTCAATATCAGCTTCCAACTCTTTTTTTTGACGATGATTATAAACCGTGGGAAGTAAAATATATATAAGCAGATGTGACACGGCAACAATCACCATCATTAGGCTAAATGTGTATAAAAAGGTTTTGGGAAATAATTTTAGTTTTTTCATGCATCCACCTCTAATTTATATCCAATCCCCTTGACAGTAACAATGCAGTCAAGCTCCAATTTTTTACGGAGATTTCTGATATAGCTGTCAACAATACGGTCTATAACGAAAGAATCATCTCCCCATACCGCATTTAATATCTGTGACCGTGACAGCACCAGTCCTTTATGCTCAAGCAGCAGCTTCAGTAATTCAAGCTCTTTGGGTGTTACATCAACTTTCCCATTCTGATTACAAGCCGAATACCCAGAAAAATCTACGGTCAAATCACCATATTTCCATATGTTTGGCTCATCCTTTACCCCTGCCCGACGCAGCAATGCCGTGATACGTTTCCCAAGCACAACCATTGAAAACGGCTTTGTCATATAATCGTCTGCCAGACAATCAAAACTTGACACCTGTGTATATTCATCCTCTAACGCCGTGAGCATGATAACAGGTATCTGGCTTGTCTTTCGGACAGCATTTAATACAGCAAGCCCAGACATTGTCGGCAGCATAATATCAAGGACAATCAAATCCACTGTGTTATTTGAAAAAAGTTCTAATGCTTCCGTTCCGTCATATGCAGATATGATTTCATGTCCTGCTTCCTGCAAATATTCAGAGAGTGCTTCATTTGTATCTACATTATCTTCAACTATCAATATTTTTGCCATAAAGACCACCTCCAAGTTTATCTTAGCATCTCCGTGTGTATGGAGTATGAATTTTAACATCTTTCTGTTTTACTCATTATAAAAAATCTCTTTGCTCTAATCAAATGTGCAAATACGAATTTTTATCGCCATCATACAGAAATCAAATCTCATGTTTTAAGAGATTTCACATCGTTTAAGCAGAACTCTCATTTCAGTAAAATATATAGAGTAAAAATTATCAGTACAGGTGGTGAAAAAATGAGTGAAGTTGCAGGACATTTTGACTTTATCGAATTAGGGCAGGCGATTATGAAAGCCCGTGAACAACAGAGGATTACCAGAGAGGAATTAGCAGAGGAGCTTGGTATTTCGGCAAGACATTTGCAGTCTATTGAAAAAGAGGGGCAATATCCGAGCTTTCAGTTATTCATTCAGCTTGTGACAATGTTCCACATATCCGTAGACCAATACATACATTCTGACAGTCCGACAGAAAAAACAACCCTACGCCGACAGTTAGATGCACTCTTTGATACTTTCGATGATGCAGAGCTGACTATCATAGCAGGAACAGCACAAGGAATATGTAAAGCAAAAGAGCCAGAGGAATAAACCTCTGGTATTCTTTCGCCTTTTTCCTAATAAGCAGGTAAACCGTAACCGTATATTGAGCTGCTCCCGACTGGATAGCTCTGTTGCCTGCAAGCATCGCCAGAATTGCCCTCCACGGTGTAGACCGTGCCATTCTCGCATTTCTCCACGATTCCCACATGGTCGATAGAGCCGTCATTTCCCCAATCAAAGAAAATAATGTCGCCTGCCTGCGGCTCATAGTTTTTATCCTGCCATTGCCCCCTGCCTTTGAACCAGTTTACACCGTCCGAGCAGAGGGAGAATTTCGGCACAATTCCGCTCTCCAGATAGCCGCACTGGTCGGCACACCACGATGCGAAGCAGGCACACCATTCCACACGCCCGTCAAAGCCGTACCAACTCCAATAAGGCTGTCCTCCCTCATTGCCGAGCTGTGTCAAAGCGACCTCTACAATGGCTTGGTTTCCTCCGCTTGTGAATGCCCGCCCGTATGGGTAGTAGCGTAATACATGGGCGGGATACTGTGTGTCGCCGTACTTCTCCCAACCGAGCCGCTGTGCCTGCATTGCGGAAAACTCC
>OFGE01003472.1_pt1 | contig 10293 bp, 9 predicted proteins | sample 1521681 | NCBI WGS metagenome assembly OFGE01 (sample SAMEA3504093, study PRJEB24116) | mouse gut metagenome | biome: mouse gut; feature: mouse-associated habitat; material: faeces | place: Denmark | collected 2011 | reverse complement strand
GTGGCTCGCTAAAAAAATGAAATTTTTTTTATTCCTTACTTGACACAAGCAGACTTGCCTCTGCTGCATTATTATGGATACAGGGCTTACGCCGGAGACGGGGAGGAGCGGCTGCAGGTATGCAAAGGGGACAACAATGTGGTCCGTGTGATCATTCCGCCTCAAAGTCATATGAAGGTTGCGGTGATGTTTGTGAGCCCATGGTATTGGCGCGCCGCGGAATGGGTGAGCGCGGCTGCTGCGGTATGGATCGGCATATGCCTGCTGCGCCGGGTCAAACGGAAGGGGGAAAGGCTGTGAGAGATTTTTGGAGCAGGCATAGAATTTTACTCTGTGTTGAATTACTGGGTATTCTGGTGTGCTGGGCATTCTGCTTCAGGCCGGAGGAACCGGTATTTTCCGTGGATGGAGAAGCCATATCCCGCAAAATGGAGGCGGATGGCTCCTGCGACTATTACCGCAGTGAAGAATTTGCCCTGAGTCCCGGTGTATACCGGCTGGAGGTAAGGGGCGGGGATCATGAGGGGATCTGGTATCCCACAGTTTCCACGGAGGAAAGCAGCTTTCAGGCCCTGCGGTGTAATGGCGCTTCCGTCTTTGCGCATCAGCGGGAGACAAAGATAGAGGTGTATGTGGTGGATCCTGTGGACAAAGCCTTTGTGGCCTGCAACTATATCGGGGAGACGGGGCAGGCCATAGAGGCTGTCACTCTCATCCGCACGGGCATCGGGTGGAGGATGCTCACATTCATCCTGCTGCTTGCGGCCACAGGTGTGAATCTGCTGGTGTGGATGCGGCAGGCGCTGACGGAAGGCCGCATGCGAAGGGAACAGGAGATTGTGGTATGGGTGCTGGGATTCTGTGTTCTGCTGGCGTATCTGCCCTATACCACCGACTATTTTTCCACCGGGGCGGACGGGGCTTTTCATCTGCTGCGAATTGAGGGATTGAAGGAGACCCTGCTGGGGGGACGGCAATTCCCGGTCAGGATACAGGAGTATTGGCTGTACGGCCATGGGTACGCGGTATCCAGCTTTTACGGGGATTTGTTCTTGCTGTTTCCGGTGATGCTGCGGGTCATCGGCTTCAATCTGATGGACGCCTATAAACTTTTTATGCTGGCGGTGCTGGTGGGTACGGCGCTGACTTCTTATTATTCTTTTTACAAATGCACCGGGGACCGATATGGGGCGCTGCTGGGAAGTGTGCTGTACCAGTTGGCCCCTTACCATATTTATAATTTTTACAATCGGAGTGCGGTGGGAGAATACCTGGGCATGATGTTTTTACCCCTGGTTCTCTGCGGATTCTGTCAGATCTACATGGGAGACAGCAGGCAGGCCGGCTATCTCCGGGCCAAACTTCCGCTGATCGCGGGGATCAGCGGAATCCTGCAGTCCCATATTCTGACCTGTGAGATGACGGTGGCGGGACTGCTTGTGGCGGCTGCGGTGCTGTGGAGGAAAACCTTTCAAAAGGAGATTCTGAAAGAATTGTTTAAGGCGGCGCTTCTCTGCATTCTGATCAACGCATGGTTCTGGGTCCCGCTTTTGAAGATGCTTTCCGTGGACAAGTACGCGCTGGGGGATATTGTGTCCCAGGATATCCGGCACATGGGTACAAGACTGGCCGGAATACTTCAGATGTACCCCTATATGGGCGGGGGACAGACGGGGATGTATAATGGGGAGCCAATCCAGGCGGGGGCGGCGTTCTGGGCCGTACTGCTCTGCTGTCTGGCGCTGCGTCTGTGCCGTCCGAGGCGGGGGCGAGACAATCCCTATGACAGGGTCATGGGCGTTGGAGCGGCTCTCAGTCTGGCTGCGCTGTTTTTAAGTACAAGGTATTTTCCCTGGGATATGGCGGCAGATATTCCCGGCATAGGCATATTGGCCACGGCCATACAGTTTCCCACCAGATTGCTGGCCGTTTCTACTCTGTTTTTTGCGTTCACCGCTTCCTTTTTTGTGCCCTGGCTGCGGGCGGAGGGAAAAGCATGGACATCGCCCCCAGGGGATGCCGTCAGGGCGGGCTGTGTCATTGCGGTGTCGATGATCGCGGTGTGGTCTGCGGCTTTTCACGTCAATGACATTTCCTATAACATGCGTCCGATCAGGCTGTACACGGCACAGAATATGGGGAGTGCCAGCGTGGTAAACGGAGAGTATCTGCTGGCAGGGGAGCAGGGAGAAGCCTCTCCTGCTCCCATATCGGAGGTTGCCGGCATGGGGTTTCATGACCCGGCGGCGGACCCGGGGCTTGTCTGGACAGAGTATGTCAAGGAGGGACTGGAAGTCCGTTTGTTTGTGGAGAATCGCACAGAGGAAGAGTTGTATGTGGAACTGCCGCTCACAGGATATCGGGGATATGATATGGAGACTGCCCCGGGTACCGCCTTGCCTTATATCACAGAGGAGAGGGGGGCCCATGGAGATCTGCGGATTGCCGTACCCGCCGGTTACAGCGGCAGGATTCATGTGTCCTACAAAGGCTTTGCCGTTTTCAGAGCGGCGGAAGCGGTATCCCTTCTGACCCTCCTGCTGTGGGCAGGGCTGGCTTTGAGGCGTAGATTTGGCGGACGAAAGGAGACTGTGCATGGATAAAAAACAAAAGTTTCGGATCAGCGCATTGATTTACGGTCTGATTTTTCTGATCACATCGGCCCCTGTTTTCTGCGGGTATATCCCGGAGGGCGGGGATATGGCCTTGTGGATGGGCAGGATACAGGAGATAGAGCAGAGCCTGGCCCAGGGCAGCATGAGTTGGTTTCCCACCCCTGCATGGACGGCGGCCTGGGGCGGCGGGGCGGAAGCATTTGATTGCGGAATATGGCTTTTGCCGTTGGCGGCGGCCTGGCTTCTGGGAATGGGAGAGCAGATCGCCTACTGCCTTTTCATGGGGCTGGTGCAGCTGGGGACCATGGCGGCGGCGAGATGGATGATGGGGGCATTTTCCGAAAAAACGGCGGTGGTACTGTGGGGAACTCTGTTCTATATGGGATGCCCCTGGCATATCTATGTCTGCTTTGACAAAGCGGATCTGGGACAGGCTCTGGTATGGGCGCTGGTTCCCGGTTTTATAGGAGGAATGGCTCGTCTGTGCCGTTCCCGGGGGAGAAACAGGGCGGCCCGGTGTGTATCGGCCGCCTTCTATGCGGGGATCTGGTATGCGGACGCAAGATGGGGCGTGATTGTCGGAGGGTGCGCGGTGCTGTATCTGCTGCTCTGGGAGCGGCGGGGCCGAAGTTTCCTTTCCGTGACGCTTTCCATGGCGGCGGGAGGGGCGTTGGCCATGCCGTCCGTGCTCTATCTGACCCGGTATCTGATAAAAGGCGGTATGCAGGTGTGGAATCTGCCCTTGGGCTGCATCATGGAAAATGGATATGCCCCGGGGCTTTTTCTGACCACCTGGGTTTATCGGCCGGACCTGCCGGGGATGGGAATCGGGTATATGGGGGGGATTTTATTGCTGGCCTGGCTCTGCTTCCGGGGAGAAGGGGGGAAAATGGATGGTTCCGTAAAGAGAGTGCTGCTGCTTTCCGGGATATTGACGGCAGCGTCCCTTCAATATTTTCCCTGGGATCTGGTGCAGAGGCTGGGGGCTCCTTTTCTGCGCTTTGTGGGTCTTTTGGAGACACCGGGGATTTTCTGGGGAGCCGCCAATATGCTGTTGGCGGTTCCGGCGGGATGGGCGGTGGGGGAACTGCGGAAAAAGAAGGACTGTCTGCGGCAATGGGTCCTTCCTCTGCTCCTGCTGTGCGCCGTTCTGGCAACGGCTCTGTATATGTGCAATACGCTGACCTATGTGCGTCCGCCGCTGGGCCGGGATATAGTGTCTCCCGTAGTCTATTGAGGCGCCGGGAGGAGAATCTTCAAGTCCCGGTTGCAAAAAGATTTTGAAGAGCGTATAATTCTGCTAGTAACAGAAGAAAGGTGAGATATTTATGAGACGGAACTATTTTCTTTCATCGTTGGCGGCAGGAATATGTCTTTTGCTGACAGCATGCGGCGGGCCGGAACTTTCGTCTGCGCCGGAACCGGAACCTGCGTCGGAGGGGACCACAGAGGAGACAGTGGCCCTGACAGTCTGGGGGGCAGAGGAAGACGAGGCGCTTTTACAGGAGATATTTGAGTCCTTTCGGCAGCATTATGCCGATCAGGCACAGTTTCAGATTACTTTTCAGGCCCAGAGCGAGTCAAACTGCAAGGATATGCTGCTGGGGGATTTGGAGAATGGGGCAGATGTGTTTGCCTTTGCGGACGATCAGGTGGCGGCACTGGCGGCAGCAGGCGCGCTGGACCCGGTGGCGGACCATGAGAAGATCCGCGGCGAAAACCTGCCTGCGGCGGTGGAGGCCGCCAGTGTGGACGGCGTGTTGTATGCCTATCCCCTCACGGCGGACAATGGCTATTTTCTCTACTATAATAAGGCTTATTTTACCGAGGAGGATGTGCAGAGCCTGAACCGCATGGTAGATGTGGCGGCTGAAGCCGGGCGGCATGTGGTCATGGACTGGTCCTCCGCATGGTATGTATATTCTTTCTTCGGCAATACAGGGCTGGAACTGGGGCTTAATGAGGACGGAATCACCAATTACTGCAACTGGAACAGTACGGAGGGCCCTGTCAGGGGCGTAGACGTGGCGCGGGCCATGGGGGCTATCGCGTCCAGTCCCGGATTCGACAGCCGCACGGACGAGGAATTTCTCTCCGGCGTGCGGGACGGTTCCGTCATCGCCGGAGTCAGCGGTGTGTGGAACGCGGTTGCCCTGCAGGAGATCTGGGGGAAAAATGCCGGGGCCGCCAAACTGCCGGCATTTTCCTGCGCAGGCGGGGAAGTGCAGATGGCTTCTTTTTCCGGGTGCAAGCTCATCGGCGTAAACGCTTACTCACGGCATCCTGAATGGGCGTCCCGTCTGGCGGAATGGATTACCAGTCAGGAGAATCAGGCCCTGCGCTTTGCCATGCGGGGACAGGGGCCGTCCAATGTCAACGCCGCCAATTCTCCGGAAGTTCAGGCATCGCCCGCCATCGCGGCGCTGCTGGCGCAGTCGGAATACTCCCAGCTTCAGCGGGTGGGAGGAAAATTCTGGGATCCGGTGGCGGAATTTGCCCTTGCCATAGCCGACGGAAAAATTACGGACATACAGTATCAGACCCAGCTGGACCGCCTTGTAGAAGGGGTAACGGCCCGGTGATGCGGGCAGGGGATTGGTGAATCATGAGTATTGGGAGGGAGACTGAATGAAGAGCAGGCTCACATTGCAGCAGAGGTTAATTATTCCTGTGGTTTTGCTGGGACTGGTGACATTGCTGTCTAATATATTGGCGGTATTCAGCATCAATAATGTTAATTCCAACGCCGGGGTCATTGTGGATGAGTACATGACCAGCGAGGCATGTCTGAACGAGATCAGCCGTTCCATGATGGAGATCCATCGTCTGGCCCTGTCGCATATTGTGGCGGCGGATCATGCCACGATGATTCATCTGGTACAGGAAATCAAGACAGAGGAAGCGGCTCTGGATCAAAAACTGGCAGACTATGAAAAATATGTGACACAGGAGGATTCGGAATTATACCGCTCTCTTTTAGAGGGGTATGGCGCCTTCAAGCATTCACTGGTGGGGCTGGTCTGCGCCAGCGCCGACAGTAAGACCACGGACGCATACGCCATGGCCAATGGGGACGTGGCAGCATACAGCAGTGCCGTGGAAGAGGACATAGATGCCCTTTATGCCTCCGTCAGCGCCCAGGCACAGGGGGCCCGCAGCCGTCTTTCTGCCGTTTATGTATCTTCTCTGATCACCAGCGGGGTTACGCTTGTGCTGGGCATTCTGCTGGTGGCCGCCGCTTTCAGGATTATACAGAGATCCGTTATTACCCCCATTCGGGACGCGATGAAGATGCTTCAGGGCAGTTCCGAGCGCATCAGCGGCGTGGTGGGGGACGTGCGGCATCGGGTGCAGAGTTCCAACCGCAGCGTACAGGCGCTCTTTGACCTTACCTCCCGGCTCTCCGCGGCATTGGAGGAGATAGCCGGCGGTGCTGCCAGCATTCGAACCAGCGCGTCCGGAACCCAGAGTGATGTGGCAGGCATGGCGGAGGAATGCGCGGCCATTACCGCCTACTCCGTGGAGATGCGGGGACGGGCGGAGGAGGTGGAGCGGTCTGCCCAGGAACAGATTCAGTCCATCCGCTCCCGGACCGAGGAGATTCTTTCCGAACTGGACGAAGCCATCAGGAAGAGCCGGAACGTGAAACAAATAGGTTCTCTTACCAAGGATATTCTCTCCATATCCGCTTCCACCAATCTAATAGCCCTCAATGCTTCCCTGGAGGCAGTCCGGGCAGGAGAGGCAGGAAAGGGCTTTGCCATGGTGGCACGGGAAGTGCGGCAGCTGGCGGATTCCTGCGCAGAGACCGCAGGGAATATCAGCGGTGTGGCCACGGTGGTCACAGAGGCGGTGGAATATCTGGCGGGCAGCGCCCAGGAACTGGTAGATTATCTCAGCAATGCCATTCTCTCCCAGTTCGAGCAATCGGCCCGGTCCGGTCAGCAGTACCGTCAGGACGCCGCTTATATAGAGCATTGCATTGAGGAATTCAACAGCCGGGTAGAACGGCTCCGTGCCGCGATGGATGAGGTTGCGGGTTCCATTACCGGCATTTCCGGGGCCATTGACAATGCGGCGTCCGGCGTCAATGGAGCCGCGGGCAGCACCCGCAGCCTGGTGGGCGATATGGAGGGAATTGCTGCCAAGATGCATACGAATCAGGAAATAGTAGGGGAACTGCAGAGACAGACGGAGGTGTTCGCGAACCTGTAAGCATTGGTTTTCTATGGAAAAGGGGAATATATATCATAATGGAAAAAAAACCTGCAATCTTAAAGAATAAGTTCTTTTTATATCTCACGGAATTCTTCGCCGGCATGTCCGTCATGGCGGTGGAACTGGGGGCCAGCCGTCTGCTGGCGCCCTACTTCAGTTCTTCCCAGATCGTCTGGACCATAATCATAGGCACCATCATGATCGCCATGGCCCTGGGCAATATTTACGGCGGGCGCAGCGCGGACAGGCATCCCAGCCCCCACAGGCTCTACGGCAGGATCCTGGTGGCGGCAGTGTGGATCGCTGCCATCCCCGTGGTGGGCAAATACATTGTGCTGGGAATCTCCGCGGCGCTGGTCTTTGCCGTGAACACTAATTTTCTGATCTGGGCGGCTTTCGCGGCCTGTATGGTGATCTTTGTATTTCCTTTGTTCCTGCTGGGTACCGTGACCCCATCTCTGGCAAAATATTCCGTGGACAGCTTAGACGACAGCGGCAGGACCGTGGGCAATCTGGGAGCCTTTAACACCATCGGCAGTATCATCGGAACATTCGTTCCAACCTTCATCAGCATTCCGGCGGTGGGGACTTCCGCCACATTTTTGATCTTTGCGGGCATATTGCTGGCCCTGTCTCTTGCATATTTTGCCAGTGCCGGCACAGGACGGGCCAAAAGCGTTACGGCGGGGGTGCTGTTCCTGGCCTGCTGCTTTACGGGCGCGGAGAGCCATTTTGCCTTCTGGGAGCCGAACCTGACTTACGAGGGAGAATCCATCTACAATTATCTGCAGGTGAAGGAGGACGAAAGGCATGTGATCCTGTCCACCAATGTGCTTTTTGGGGTGCAGTCCGTGCTGATGAAGCAGGAAGGACTGACGGGCATGTATTATGACTACGCCATGGCGGCCCCGCTGATGACAGGCAAAGCGCCGGAGGACTGCCGGATGCTGATTCTGGGCATGGGGACGGGAACCTATGCCACCCAGTGCAATCGCTATTTCGGCCCCATGGATATCCAGGGCGTGGAGATCGACGAAAAGATTACGGAGCTGGCCAGGACATATTTTGAACTGCCCTCCTCCGTACAGGTATCCACTTATGACGGCAGGGCCTATCTGAATGCCGTCACGGATCAATATGATGTGATCATGGTGGACGCCTATCAGGATATCACCATTCCCTTTCAGATGTCCTCCGTGGAGTTCTTCACTCTGGTGAAAGAGCATCTAACCGAGGACGGGGTCATGGTGGTGAACATGAATATGCGGGGCGGCGGCGAAGGCAATATCAACCAGTATCTGGCGGATACCATCGCCGATGTCTTTGACTGTGTATATACCGTGGACGTGGGAGGAACCACCAACCGGGAACTCTTTGCCATGAATCATGGGGACGGGCCGGAGCGGATGGAAGCCGGCAGGACGGGGCTTGCAGACGGCGGGCTGGCGGCCATGATGGAGCGGGTGCAGGGCAATCTGAAGGCTTATGAGGCTGGGAACTATCTGATGACGGACGACAGGGCTCCGGTGGAACTGCTGGGAATGCGGGTCATAGACGAGTTGATCCAGGACGAAGTGGCGTACTATAAGGAAATCTATGAGCAGAAAGGCCTGCAGGGTTTGCTGGAGAATCTGAACTAGCTGACAGGCAATGGGAGTGTAAAAAGGACATGAGGAGAGGGAGAGGGCTGGCCCTGCTGGGACTGGCGGCGGCGCTGTGCGCCGGATGCGGGCAGGACCCGGAAGTGGACAGGAGGGTGGAACTTCAGGCGGAGACGGTCAGCGAAAATGCTTACGAACTGACACCGGTGACAAGGGGAACGGTGCAGCAGCCCCTGGTGCTGGACTGCAACTATAGCCAGACCCTGGAAATGGATCTGTATTTCACTGTGGATCAGGAACTGATCACTGATGTGTATGTGGAGCGGGGAGACATGGTGGAAAAAGGGCAGCTTCTGGCCAGCGTGGACGTGGAGAGCCTGGAGAAGCGGATCCGGGAACTGGAACATCAACTGGACAGGGCCGAACTGAAACTGCGGCAGCTTCAGGAAAGCCTGGAATTTGACCTGGAGCAGGCGGATATTTTATACAGTTATACGCCCATGAAGCAGCAGGACAGGGATGCGCTGAAGGGACAGAAGGAACAGATTGAAAAATCTTATCAGAATTCCATGGAGGACACTGCGGACTCTGTGGAAATGCTTACCATCCGGCTTCAGGAAGCCAGGGAATATCTGCGGGGCGGCAATCTGTATGCGCCCATGGACGGGGTGATCAGTTATCTGAAAGAGGATATGGAGGACAGCGTCACCGACAAGACGGAGCGGGTGGTCAGCCTGTACGATGCGGAATCCTGTATGTTTATCTCGGAGAATGCAGAGGCCATTCCCTATATCGACCTGCAGACGGAGTATACCATCGTATGCGGTCTGGGCAAGAACCAGAGAGAGTATCTGGTGGCTCCCGCCTACCCGGAGAACTGGGGGGAGAAGGTCTATTTCCGTCTGCTGGACGAGGAGTATGATCCCAATGTTATCAAAAATGGAAAGATCAGCATTATCACGGAAGAGGCGGAGCATGTGCTCTGTGTGGACCGGGAGGCCGTTCATGCCTCCGGGGAACGGTATTATGTGTATCTGCTGGACGAAGCGGGAGTCCGTAGGATGCAGTTTGTGGAGACCGGCCTGTGGGGGGCGGATCTGGTGGAGATCCGCAGCGGCCTGGAAGAGGGAGGATATGTGATCAAATGATCCCCGGGGTAAAACGGAGTCGGAAGGCATTCGGAGGATATATGAGGTAGGAAAATGCGGATAATATGGACAATGTGGATTAAGAAGGCCGCCGCCGGGGGGCTGCTGGTCTCCTCCGTGGTTATTCCCAGCCCCCACCCGGAGCTGCTGGACAGCCTGCTGTAGGAGGCGGATATGGAACAGCCAATCTTTGAGAAGCAGCGGATCATCCAGGAGTTTGTCCCCGGCAAGCAGGTCACCCTGGCCCACCTGATCGCCAACCCGGAGCCGGATCTGTACAAGAAGCTGGGGGTCATCGGCGGGGCGGCGGGGGCCCTGGGCATTATGACCATCACCCCCAGCGAGGCGGCCATCATCGGCGCTGACACCGCCGCCAAGGCCGCCGATGTCAGCGTGGTGTTTGTGGACCGGTTCAACGGCTCTCTGGTCATCAGCGGCGATGTGGCCAGCGTGGAGGCCGCTCTGCGGGATGTGCTGCGGGTGCTGGAGCGGATTCTCCGCTTCGCGCCCACAGAGATCACCCGGACATGAGGCGGATTTTACTGGTGGGCGGCGTCGCCTGCGGGAAAACCACCCTGTGCCAGCGGCTCAACGGCCTGGAGCTCCGCTGCCGCAAGACCCAGGCCCTGGAGGTGGTCAACCGCACCATCGACACGCCGGGGGAGTACTTGGAGCATGGATCATTGAGCATGGCCTGCGCAATGCCTACCC
>OFGE01003471.1_pt1 | contig 10295 bp, 6 predicted proteins | sample 1521681 | NCBI WGS metagenome assembly OFGE01 (sample SAMEA3504093, study PRJEB24116) | mouse gut metagenome | biome: mouse gut; feature: mouse-associated habitat; material: faeces | place: Denmark | collected 2011 | reverse complement strand
TGGGAGGAACCGGTGAGTACCGCGCCCGCGCCCGCGCCCACCCCTCCCGCTTGTCCTTGCTCCCCGCCTCCCCCTCCCGGCCAGGTTCCGTTCCGGAAGCGGTCCGGGATGAGGTCCCCAGCTGCTTCCCAGCCGGGACAGCGCTTCCTCCCGCGCCCTGGCTCCTCCTTGCTCCCCGCCCGAAGCGCCTTTGTCTGGTCGGCCTCTGGATCCGGAGAGGACCATTTCCGCGCTTCATCCTTTTCTCAGCTTTGCACTTTATTTCCTAGAGTGGCATGGAGGCCAGGGAAGTGGAGGGGGCTGGGTTGCGCGGTCAGCGGGTGCGGCCAGGAGGAGATGGGGGTTCACCTCTTGACCACGCGCTGGCAGTCACCTGGGCACGCAGGTTCCCGAGGACCGCCGCCTGGGAAGGCCCGCGGCTGCCAGAAGCCCAGAGCCACGCCTCCGACTCGGGTGGCCTAGGCTGCCCTGAACTGTTCCGAGGGTCAAGGACCTGGCCAGGGATCCAGCCCCAGATAACTTCGCTTTCGCCTGGATCTCACAGCACACGCCACGCACAGATTGAGTCACTTTAGGGGCTCAGAGTGTTGCGTGTGAGAAGATGAGAGTCGGGGTCTTTGGATTTATTCCCTAAAATCCATTAACTTATTTCTTGCACCTCAAACTGAACCTTCTGTTATCCATCCATCCATTCAGGGATTCCTCGCAGGAATCCCCGCCCTGCGTAGACCCTTGTAATCTTGAGTGGGCAATGAATTTTGGCTCTGCATACCCTATCTATGTATTTCTTACTCCTTTTTGATTGACGTTGTGAACCGTCTCAAAAGCCTGGTCCAAAATTTCTGGCTTCATCCATGCTGAGGTGCTGTTCTGATGAGGTTTTCCCAGGGACTTCCTGAGTGTGCTCAGGTGCGCCCTCTGCCTGTTGAGAGCTTGTAGGTCAGGGGCCAGGCTTGCTTCTTTTCTTACCCTTAGACTTCCAGCCCTTTTGCCAGGGTACAATTTACTGCCTCCTGCTTCCTGACCTTTCACGAGTGTCCTTCGACTTTGATCCATCTGCCACTGCGTTTGTTTTTGTGAGTTTGCACGTTAGGTAGCCCATCTGCTCGTGTTCTATTGCGATCATTATTAGGGAGTAAGGTGTTCTTGGTTAAACATACAATTCAGTCTTGACATTTTAGATCATTGGGAATGAAATCCAGCGACCTGTTTTGAACTTTACTATATAAAATCTTATCAGCTTCCACCACGTACAGCGGGAAGCTCCAAGTTATGTGTAGTGCTTTTTGGGTGCTGAATGCTAGGACTTCACCGCAGTTAGAAAATTAGAGAACCTCAGGCTTTCTTCTCCAAAGTGCTAAGAAACAGAGTGCTTTCTTATTCTCCTAGAAAATCTTCAGTACTCGTCTCGCCACATGAACGTTTAAAGCTAAAACCTTCACAGAGATGTGAGATGGAGCAGGAGCAGTGGCTAAATGTTGAACTCTTCAAAACTTGGCGTATGTAAGTGGCTAAGGCATTTTATTAGTTCAGCAAATATTCTTATCCAACACCTGTCGTGTTCTGAGATTGTTGGGCAAGCTGTTAACTCTCAGACAAGCGTTGTCCCCAAGAACCTTACTTTATAGCTGAAGGTTGACATCTATCCAAGTATGTGTCATAAAAAGTTCTCACGAGGGATTTTATTCAGAACTTTGTGTAATGACTACAATATTTAAGGATTTTTCAAATGCTTTATATAACTACATAAGAAAGTTGTGTTACCTGAACGACTAAAAGAGGAGTGTATTCAAGAGAAAGCAAGAATGTAGTAGAGGAAACAGCTTTAAATGTTAAATTTTCTGGCATGGGGTGCAATGGGGTTGACGATTTAATCTAAATATGTTTTGAAGGAACACTGGGTCCATCCGAATCTGTGTTGTTTATGTTTGGGACAGAGCATCACACTGTAGGACAGGCTGCTGTGGGATTTACCCGGTAGGCCAGGCAGGCCTGAAACTGCATGCCCTGCTCTTGCTTCAGCAGAGTACAAGGCATCATCAAATTCCCCAAAATCAGAGTCTTTAACTTTGATTCAGGGATCTCAAGAATCTGAATGAAGTGAGTTCTGGTTTCCTTCAGAATGAATCGATATGACCGCCATGCGGTAAGCTATACTTAGAACATTAATTGCTAGTCTATATATAATTTTTTTGAAAGTTTGATATATTTATTCACAAAAGCGATTCAGCTGCAGGGGCATGATCTTCTGTGAGGAAGTCAGCACTCCTGTTGATTCCCTTCCAGCCTCCTGATGAGATTCTCTTGGCTGAGGGTTCTCATGCATTCAGGTACTTAGCATGGTGTCTGATGTGGTCAGCGATGAAGGTTGCGATGAAGCAGTAGCTATGATCATAACCCTCTTGTAGCCTAAAAACAACAGGGATTTTCTTCTCTGTGCAGGCAGCTATGAAGTTATCAGGGAGTAACTGCCCATTTGAAAGAATCTTGTCATCTTTTCCTTGATCAATTAGGATGTCAATCTGGGAACCCGAATAGGACTTCATGAGACAGGTCGCATCATATGCCTTCCATTTGCTTTCATCTGGTCCCAAATATCCACTAAAAGCTTTTTTGCCCCAAGGACAGAGCACAGGGTTGCAAATTGGAGCAAATGCTGACAGAGATCTGTATTTTCCAGGATTTTTCAAAGCACAAATCAGAGCTCGGTGGCCTCCCATGGAGTGACCAAAAATAGACCATCCTCTGTGGGTCCACTGGGAAATTGGCATTTATGAGTTGTGGAAGCTCCTCTGTGACGTAAGAGTACATTCTGTAGTTAGCTTTCTGAGGATCTTCAGTGGCATTCACATAAAACCCAGCACCAGTGCCGAAGTCCCAGCTGTCATCTTCTCCTTTAATATTGCAGCCACGAGGGCTGGTATCAGGGGCAATGACCACAAGGCCGGGCTCTGAGGCAGCTTGCTGATAGCCAGACTTTGATATGAAATTTTGTTCTGTGTAAGTTAAACCAGACAGCCAGTAAAGCGCTGGACACTTTCCACTCTCTGCCTGGGGTGGTAGGTAGACAGCAAATTTCATTTTACATTTCAGCTCAACACTGCTATGTTCGAAAACTTTCTGGAGCCCGCCAAAGCACCTGTTCCTGGAAATCTCTTTGAGTGCCATTCTCCTCCTCGGTGAGGGGCCTATATATAATTTTAAGAAGCCACACTGTCTGTCTGTCTGTCTAACACACACACACAGACACACACAGACACACCGACACACAGAGAGAGAGGGGGGAGCGAGAGCGAGAGAGTAAGAGAGAGAGACAGAGAGAGAGAGAGATATCAGATCTAAGCAGTAGAATCACAGCTTTTTGAAGCCCCAACTCTGTGTGCTCAGAGACTCTCATTTTCAAGCTTTGTGTGTGTCCCCTCCCCCCATTGCTTCCTAGTAGGTGGCACAGAACAAGCAGCTGGTACATGCTCTGGCAACCACAACTAGAGACCCAGCTCCATGCCTTTCCCACCAAGATATATTTATCCTCTGAGCCAAAATAAATCCATACTCTCTTAAAACAAAATGAAAGAACAACAAAGAAAGCAAACCTGTTTTCACTGGGATTCCAGTTCTGAGTTGGTTTTTCAAAAAACTTTCTTAAAATTTAAATATAGGGAATTTAATATTTTACCATACAAACTTGACTAAATGGGATTACTGTGTTATCATGGCATGTGGCAACATGTATGCAAGAATTTGCTCTCTCTCTCTCTCTCTCTCTTCCCCTCTCTCCCATCTATGATGTATTTTTCAGTGAACACAGTTTGAGTTTCAAGAAGATTGGATCTTGTAACAAAGGGTATATTTTAATGTTTGAAGCTATATGTGATCACATTGACTAACAGCACACATGTGGTCCAGGCTTCATAAGAGAATGACAGTAAAAGAGCCATTAGCTAGAATCCAAGTACCTTCTGCCCTGCTTTCTATTAGAGGTAGGGACCAAAGAAAATGTTGGGACACAAGTTGAAGTAGGGGAGAGAAAGGAGGTGATGGGAATGCCTGGCCTGGTTCTGCCTGCCTTTAATTTCAGCACTTGGGAGTACTCAGAGACAAGTAGATATCTGTGAGTTCAAGGCCCTGCAGGCTCTTCCTGGGTGTGCTTCCAAGCATCAGTACTTGAGGCAGGTGTTCCTTCTGCATCCATATTCATCCTAATCTGAATTTTCAGGAGTATTTTATTTCACATTTAGATGAATAGGGGAATTTTGAGAAAGAAATGAAACATTCCTGGGGAAATTTTTGAAAATAAACAATCAGTTCCCCATGGGGGAATTAGTAATGAGTTTCCAACCAATCTAATGGAGGTCTTTGGAAGGAGGAGGTACTGAAAGGATTCCCTTCAGTGTTAGGAGTGGCTCCTGGAAAGTGCAGCATGAATTGTGAGGAGAGCTAGTTAGCATGGTTGCAGTGTCAGCTCCCCATGACATCAGCAGTTCCTTCCCTAGACATTCTTTTGTATCCTGGAGAGGCCTGGCATGGTTTGAGATGTCACCTGTGTTGTGGCAACACCAACTGCTCTTGGACCACTTTATGCACTGTCTTTCCTAATCATCCATAGATATGTTGGCCAGAGGAAGGATGCTACTTAGGAGAAAGAATGGACACAAGTGAGAGGAAGAAAGATGACCCTTGACCCTCAGACCAAAGCATCAAGAAATAAATGGTCCTTGAAAATGCGCCACCATAAGTATTGGTCAGAAGATGGGAAAATTCCTGAAGGAGACCACAGTCTGTTTCTGGGTCTTCAGGAATTGGGACTCAGTAGTTAGTCTCTCTGGGAAGCTTCTGGCCTTCCCTGCTTGTCATGGATCCTGAATTTGTCAATGATTACAGGACATTAGTTTGTCCCAGATCAATGAAGTTTTAAGGCCAAAGCTGTTGTCCTGGGAGTTTCAGGCTTCTGCTCTTACAGGGGAAATGGGTTTGAACGGGACAAAAGTGAAAGCAGCAGCAGGCAGAGGACTGTGAGTGAGATGTCAGCACCTCAGGGCTGGGCATCACTGTCCTTTACCCCAGGGACTCCATTAGGTGAACTGTCTGTCCAGCTCTCCTAAGAAGGAAAGAAATTGGCTTCCCAGGGAAGACCTTTCATTTCTCAGATGTCACAGAAGAACGTCTCTGAACAGTGTTCCCTAAAAGTTGCCCACATAGGTAGCAGGTGTGGGTATCAGTTTGTTCTCTAGTCTAGCCACTGGACTGTCAAAATAGTGAGCCAGAGTAGAGACTGGTGCTTTCTTGCCAACTCTGGGCACACTGGGCTCTCATGCAGCTGACTTGGTGAGTCTGGGAACGCGTTGTGCTCTTGCACTGTTTTTCCATCCATAGTCTTGTTTCTAGAGTGACCTGACAGGAGATATGGGCATCTCCACACCATCTTGGTGCTTGTGGGCTATGATAATTTTCTGATGGTTTCTATACCACAAGCTTATGGACAGTACTGCCTAATTAAATCATACGCAGCTATGAATAAGCCTGAGGATCCTGTCCTTGGTCACATGATGCATGTGCAAAGTGAAGCGAAAGAGGAATGACTGGGTCACATGCATTCCTGTTTTGTCAGATGTCTGTATAGGACTCAGTGTTCTGTCAATGCTCTGTTCCTTGACAGTATGCATATTCACTTGTGTTCATCTACCCATAGGGGCTGCTGGTGTACCACCATCATCCCCAACACTCCTGTTCAGAAGATGGGTGAGGAAAGTGGAAAGTCTAATCAGTCAGCCGATGACCAGTGGGAAAAATGAGCTACAAGATCACCTGATCTTCATCAGTGAGAAAGCTTTGCACAAGAGGTATTTTTCATTCTGTCAAACATCATGGTCAATTTCTTGGGTCTATGGTATGGCCTACAATTTATTCTTATTAAATTTTATGGTACTGGGAGACTGTAACTCCAGGGTGTCACTGTGCCCAACCTTTTCTCCCTAAACATTCTCACAGGCTGAACTTGAAGTCAGAGCAGGAGTGAGCTGCGGACATAGGGTATTCTATTTTTTTTATATGAAAATGAAAGCCTACAACTGAGGGATTGAAGAGGATGTGATGTCTCAGCATGTATTGATAGAGGCACTGACATGTGACCGTTTGAGTGAGATATTAGTTGCTGTGAGGTTTTGATTGATTGTTTGCTTGCTTGAGTTCGTTGTTTGTTTGTTTGCAAAGCTTTGTAATTGTCTGGCAGGTGTTGCTTGCTGAAGCTTGCTATATCACCAGGAAAGCTTGGTCCCATTTGGTCCATCCTGATACATGATGGAAGGTCTTGGGCTCATTAATACTCTTCTCAGATTTTGGGTCTTATAAACAGAATGTCCTCTGCATTTCCTCTGGATTCTATTTCAATTGTACTTTCTCATTCTCCCTGCAAACACACCCTGATTCTGTGTGCATGCATGTGTGTGTGTGTGTGTGACTCTCTCTATATTCTGGTCATAAGGGTATGTGGTAGGACCTGAGGAATTGCCTGCCTTACAGTCTGCTGACAATGCCAATGCTTAGGACTGGAAACCATACTTCAAGCAACAATGCACTTGCATTATGTGTTCAACTTGATGAAATATTTGAGTTCTGTGGTGAATTCACCATGACCTCCTCATTCTGGGTAATTCTCCCTGAAATGTGGATTATATAGTTTGGCCAAATTCATAGGACTAGGCCAAAGATCAAGAGTCCTTGTTCTGAAAGAAAAAAAAAAAGGAGAAATGTCCTCATAGTTTCTGTATACCCACACCTGTGCCATAAACTACTGAGAGTTTAGAGACCTCGTCTGTCCCTCCAGGCCTATGCGGGAGCTCAAACAACCAGAACTCTAACCACCTGGACACCCAGCCTCTGGAGACCTTTGGACAAGATAGCAAGATTAATAAGCTTAGATGATCCTAGTACATAGGAGGTAGAAGGTAACATACTGTGAGCTTGGATAGTTCAGAATCCATCCTGGATTCAGGTGACCCTTGAAGCCTGTGTTCTTGGGACTCTTTGCTCTTGGGGCCAGGCCCAACCACAGATCAAATCCTTACTATGAAAAATTGAAAGTGGAGACTAAGCAGGTAATGTTGGACCTGCAGAGCTTACAGAATGTGTACACTGAGGCCTCAGAGACATTTGAATTCCTGGCAAAGAGAAAGGCTGCTATAGGTAACTGTCTGTCTTGCTTGGGAGCACATGAGCTGTAGAATTGCCATCTCTGCTTTTGATCCTGCACAGGAGACTCTCGAGCTCTGGTTCTTGCTTTCTGCCACTTCACACAGGAGCCTTTAGATTTTTCTGTTGTAAACCTGTGGGTTGAAACACTTTTTGGGGTAAAAAAAAAGGTCAAAGGACCCTTTCACAGAGGTTGTGTATCAGACAATCCTTTATCTCAGACACTTCTATTATGGCTTATAACAGTACAAAAATTATAGTACCCAAGTAGCAATGAAAATAATCTTAAGTTTGGGAGGTCACTGCATTAAAGCATCCACAGCATTTGGTAAATTGAGAAACCCTGGTCTTGACAGAAGAACTATTTGTATCATGTGAGGTCTTCTTGACCCCCGGGGCTGAGTCAGGATCTGTAGAGAGCTAGTTACCAGCAGACCCATATATAGCAAGTGTTCCCCTTGTTTCTCCTTTCCAATTCATAGTGCCTTTGCCCATTCCTTCGTGATGTTTCTCCATTAGGATGGACAGGTAGGGACAACTGTAGTCCACTTCTTCTTTTTAGGAAACATGGATCCCTCTTAGTGTTGGGACTTTTGGAAGTAGCATGAGTGTTTCTGGAATTTGCTGTTCTCTAATTTTTGCTTTCTGAGTGCAGCTCACCTAGATGTCCTGAGTTCTTATCTAGGTCTTCCTGAGAACCAGGGTCTGGTGGGGTTGATGGTGTTTCTTATAAGTTAATAGGAAAAGGATAGCAGGGGCTTTGTATGCATTGGGTGTTTGCAGAAACCTGCAGAGCCACCTTCTGATGGAACTGAATCAGCTGAAGAAGAAGGTAGACATGCTGAGGAGGCACAGGAATAAGAAAGTGCTGGAAGATGAGGCACTGGTGCTGCAGTACTTGTGGGACTTAAAGGGGCTCCATAAGGACCAATAGGAAGAGGCCAGTGACTTCCAGAGTCAGGAACAACAGGTAGAGACAGGCAGCTTTGTCAGGCTAATGGTTAGCTCCATCTGCCCTTGTAACTTCTAGACGAGCTCATCCACCTACCTGTGCTTTCATCCATCATCTTACTCATCCACACAGCAATCTAAGTACATACCTCATGACAGCCAATTGTTCAGGTCTATGTCCAAGCACAAATATTTCTGGGGAATGAGCTTCTTGTGAGAAAGTGGATTATCAGCAAGCAAATCCACCTCTGCTTAATACTTCAGCCCAAAGATGAGTACAGTTCAATAATACACCACACGCCTACAGGGTTCAGTGCACAGAGCTTTAAGTGAGTGAAGTCAGGGCTTGTGGCTTATTTGCTTGGCATCAGTCATATAATTCACATGTGAGAAGCAGCTTGCAAGGGTGGGGGGAATCCCTTTGCAAATGCCAAATGAGCAGTTCTTGATGTCATCTTTTTTGGGGTGACATGTGGCATTTCTCATCTTTGCTGTCTACATTTCAAGACAATCTTTTTAATCTGCCCAGGACAGACTCACACTGACTGAACTCTGACTAGCAGAGTGTTAGCCATGTTTTTTGTCAATGAGGCTGGAGTATTCTCCTTTTCTGTAGATTGCATTCTCCTGTTGACTGGATGACTATGGATGTGGGTAGGGATTCTGACAAGCTAGGGACATGGTGTCAGAGATTTAAGATTGCAAGAGGAAATTTTATGCAACCACTTCAGCATAGTCTGGCCAAGCAAAGCATGCTCACCATAGCAATTGTATCTTCCACCTTTTGTTTAGCATAGTGTAAGATACCGCTCAAATTGCTGGTATGCTATAACTAAACGAATGTGTTCTTGCAGCACGAGGTGCTTTTTTTTTGGTATTTTGCTCTCATTTACATACTCTGTGTGTGGTGGATAGGCTGCGGATATGTGTGTTTTTGTGTGTGTGTATATTTTCTTTTTTGTATAGTATAGGCATGTGGTATTTTTTTTCATGCACTTTTTCATGCATTTTCTTCATTTTCTAGAAGATCTCATTGGGTTTCATTTTCAGCCTCTGTCTTGAAATACTGTTTGCTCTTTCCCCCAGAAGCTGGCTGCTTTGCTTGCCTGGCTGATCATCAACCACTGGTATCCTTTGTAAACACTTGCATTTTTATTCCAGTGTGTGCATGCTTTTTGATACCCCTCCACTAAGAACACATACTCTAATTATCAGGAACAGGATAGTCTGGAGCAAAGGCTATAGTACTGCTGAGCAGAAGGACCTGGTCATGCAGAAGAAGAACAAGCAATAAAAAAAAAATCTGGTCTTGCTTGGTTGTCTCTCAGATGAAGTAGGAACAAAGCCTGGGAGGATCCTGTGGAGTGACTTTTGTGGGCTTCTTTCTGCTCATGGACAACCTGATGGTCACAGCCAGAAAGAGAACACATCAGAGTTTACATGGATCTAGTCTTCAGGACCTTCTGTCCAGGAAACAATATGTTTGATACTCAGTGAGTGTCTTCCTCCATTCCAAACTCTCTGATATGTTATGAGCTTGCTGTTTTTGAACACACAGAGATCCTCCTGTTTATAACTTTTAAGTGATGGGATTTAAAGGAGTGCATAACCATGGTTGGAAGAAACTACACTTTTATTGAGAAATACTGCCTGTAGACCTGAGATTGCCACCCTTGAACCCGGCTCTCTGCAGTTTCTGCCTATTTCTAGTGAATAGTGTTCTCTGGATAGAGAAGATTTAGGAGGTAGCTGGATGAACCCAGGCAGAGCCTCTGCTGCAGGGATGCCTAGAGCACTTCAGAGGAGTGTTCTGTAACAGAGTCCCATAAGAGCCAGCATACAGCATCCAGAGCTAGTCCTAAGTCTAACACATCATAATGAAAGTCATTTTTAAACAAACAGGATCACTTTCCCTCCCAGGTCCTTCCCTCCCTCCCTAACATGGTAGGGGGCAGTTGGTGTGGGGAGAGGGAAACCTGATCTGGTATTGGTAGAGGGAAAATGACTGAAGTCCTGATGTCTGGCAGAAAGAATGTAAACAGGCAACCTCAGGAAACTGGACCCCCAGAATGCACCAGAGGCAGTGTCTTTTGCTTTGCAATTTTGTGAGGTCCCATTTGTCGATTCTCGATCTTACAGCACAAGCCATTGCTGTT
>OFGE01003468.1_pt1 | contig 10312 bp, 6 predicted proteins | sample 1521681 | NCBI WGS metagenome assembly OFGE01 (sample SAMEA3504093, study PRJEB24116) | mouse gut metagenome | biome: mouse gut; feature: mouse-associated habitat; material: faeces | place: Denmark | collected 2011 | reverse complement strand
TGAAAACACTCACCATTTTGGTGATAATATCCATATTTTGTATAAGTTCCACCTATATCTATAACTAAATACATTTTCATCACTCCTTATATATTCATTATTTCAGAAATGAGTGTTTTAAACAATATAAAAATCATTTATTTTATAAGATTTATTATCTGATAAAATAAATTCATTATTTTCTGCATTTTAACCAAAGAAAGACTGTGTTATAATAAGAAACAGAGGTGAAATATGATGAATTTAGATGAATTATTAAATCCAAAACAAAAAGAGGCTGCAATGTACCTAGATTCTCATTTGCGTATTATCGCAGGAGCAGGAAGTGGAAAAACAAGAGTTTTAACATATCGCATTGCATATCTTATTGAAGAAGTTGGTATTGAACCACGACATATTTTAGCGATTACATTTACAAATAAAGCAGCTAATGAAATGAAAGAGAGAGTTATTGATTTATTAGGAGAGTATGCCTCTGGAGCTCTTTTATGTACAATTCATTCATTATGTGTACGTATTTTAAGACAAAATATTCGTGTTTTAAATTATCCTAATCATTTTGTGATTATGGATGAAGAAGATCAAAAATCTTTATTAAAAAAGATTTTTAAAGAGAAACAAATTGATCCTAAAACAATAACTGTAAAAAGTTGTATTCATTTTATTTCATCATGTAAAATGGCACGTATTTCTCCTCAAAAAGCAATTGATATGTCTAAAGATTTTATTGGAGAACAAAAGAAAGCAGCAACTTATGAAGCTTATGAAAAATATAAAGAAGAACATTTTATGTTGGATTTTGATGATCTCTTATTAAAAACTCTAGAAATTTTTGAAAATTATCCAGAAATTTTAGAACGATGGCAAAGACAATTTCAATTTATTCATGTTGATGAATTTCAAGATGTTGGAGAAGTGGATTATCAGTTAATTAAATATTTATCTGGTCAATCTCTTTTATGTGTGGTTGGAGATCCAGATCAAACAATTTATTCATTTAGAGGTTCAGATATTAATTATATTATTAATTTTGATAAAGATTTTCCTGATGTAAAAACAGTTATATTAGATCAAAACTATCGTTCAACAAAAACAATTTTAAATATTTCTAATAATTTAATCAGAAAGAATAAAAATAGATTAGAAAAAGATCTCTTTACTGAATTAGATGAAGGAACAAAGGTTATTCATTATTCAGGAATAGATGAAGAAGCAGAAGCAAATTATGTTTGTGATACAATTGAAGATATTATTCATAAAGTAGAAGGAGTTAATTATCATGATTTTGCAATATTATATCGTGCTAATTATTTATCTCGTCCCTTTGAACAGAAATTAATCCAAAGGCAAATTGATTATAAAATATTTGGAGGTTTAAAATTCTTTAATCGTAAAGAAATAAAAGATGCTTTGAGTTATATACGTTTAATGGTCAATCAAGATGACTTATCATTTGAGCGTATTGTCAATGTTCCTGCAAGAGGTGTGGGAGCAAAAACATTAGAGAAAATTCAAAATAAAGCCATAGAATATGGAATAACTGAATATGAGGCTTTATCACTTTATGCAGATGAAATAGGTTTATCAAATCGTGTTAAGAAACAATTAAGTGAGTTTATTACTTGTATAGAAAATGCTAAAAATTCATCTTTATCATTGCCAGATGTTTTTGAAAAATTATTAGTAGATATTGGTTATTTTAAAATGTTACGAGATGATCAAGATGATAATCGTATTCAAAATATTATGGAATTAAAAAATTCAATTATAAATTATATGAAAACTCATCCAGAAACAGCTAATTTTGAGAGTTATTTACAAGATATAGCATTATATACAACTCAAGATGATGTTTTTAATGATGAATATGTATCATTGATGAGTATTCATATGGCAAAAGGATTAGAATTTAACTATGTTTTTGTTGTGGGCTTATCAGAAGATGTTTTTCCAAGTTTTAGAAGTTTATCAGAATCTGGTGATGATGGTTTGGAAGAAGAAAGAAGATTAGCATATGTTGCATTCACTCGTGCAAAAAGAAGTCTATTTTTAACAGATAGTCAAGGATTTAATTTTATGACAAATTCTCCAAAAATGGTATCAAGATTTATTGATGAAATTGGTAGAGATTATGTAGAGCATAAGGGTAATCCTTCACAATTTAAAACACATGAATATGTTCAAAATCATTCATCAGTTGATGAATTAATTGGTGATAATGAAATAGATGATTGGAAACAAGGAGATTATGTTGAACATGATGTTTTTGGAAAGGGTGTTATTATAAAAGTGAATGATAATACATTAGATATAGCATTCTCTTTACCTTATGGAGTAAAAACATTAATGGCACATCATAAAGCTCTTAAAAAATTATCTAATTAATAAGAATATGATTTAATGATGAGGTAATGAATGACCTTATCATTTTTTATAAATCAAATGTCTTTAAGTTCATATTTATGTCATTATATGATAATATGATATTTGTAGGTGATAAGAAATGGAAAAAATATTAGAAAAGATAAAAAATTATAATCAAATTCTTCTATATAGACATATTCATCCTGATTTAGATGCATTTGGTTCTCAATTTGGTATGTATTGGATGCTGAAAACAATGTTTCCACAAAAAAATATTGTTTTACAAGGAGAAATGAACAGTGATTTATTGCGATTATATCCTTCGTTTGATATAGCACATATTAATAAAGAACCATCATTAGCCATTGTATTAGATACAGCTAATCAAGAAAGAATAGATGGAGATATTTCTCAATGTAATGAAGTGATAAAAATAGATCATCATATTGTTGTAGATTCTTATGGTGATATCAATATTGAAATAGAAACTGCATCTTCATGTAGTGAAATTGTGAGTTTGATTTTTAAAAAACTAAAGTTACAAATACCCATAGAGGCAGCAAATGCCTTGTATTTAGGAATTGTAGGAGATAGTAATCGTTTTTTATATAGTTCAACTTCAATTCATACATTTGAAGCAGCAAGTTATTTAATTGAATCTGGTATTCAGATTGAGGAATTATATCAATCACTTTATTTAAAGAAAAAAAGTGATTTAAAGATTACTCAATTTATTTATAATACTTATCAAGAAGATGAAGGAGTTGCATGGTATTATTTAAGTAGTGAAGATCTTAAAAAGTTGAATATTTCAAGAGAACAAGGATCTAATTATGTGAATACACTTGCAAATATAGAAGAATATCCTATTTGGATGGCTGTTACCCAAAATGAAGCAGAAAATAATTATCGTGTAAGTATAAGAAGTCGTTCTATTACAATTAATGGAGTGGCTCAATTATTTCATGGTGGTGGTCATGCTTATGCTAGTGGAGCAACTTTACAATCATTGGATGAGTTATATTTGTTGGTTGAAAAATTAAAGGAGAAAATAAATGAAAGAAAAATTTAAAAGTTTATTTGGAAATTTGAATAAAAGTTATTCTCATTTTGAAGGAAAAACACCAAAGAAAAATGGAACTTTAAAAGCGTTTATCATTACATTGATATTCTTTTTGATTGCTGAATATTTTACACTCACTCCCATCAATTTAAGGTCTCCTGATTTTGTTTTCTTTCTTGCTTTTTGTATAATATTGTTTATAGGGTTAAGAAGTTTATTTCAATTATCTTTTGATAAAATAAATAAAATAGGATTAATGATTGCTGCTTTATTGATTGTATATGTTTTTCTTGGAGAACTAGCAAGTTCACCAATTTTTCATGCATCAACATATCAAAAACAATTAAATGTTGATAAAAAAGCTGATTTTTATAAAGATAATGAAAAAGTCAACTATCAATCAATTCCAGTTGTAGATAAAGATAGTGCAGAACGTTTAGGTGATCGTAAAATGGGAGAAATTGTTGATTATGTTTCTCAATTTGAAGTTGATGATCAATATGATCAAATTAATTTCTCAAATAAACCATATAGAGTAACAACTATTTCTTATAGTGATTTTATTAAATGGTTTACTAATCATGGAGAGGGATTGCCAGCCTATATTCGTGTTGATATGGTTACTCAAGAATCTGAGGTTGTACGTTTAAAAGAAGGAATGAAGTATTCTTATTCAGATTTATTTTTTAGAAATATTAATAGGCATATTCGTATAAAATATCCAACAAAAATGTTTGAGAATCCTTCGTTTGAAATTGATGAGAATGGAAATCCTTATTGGATTGCACCTGTTTATCAATATAAGATTGGATTATTTGGTGGTAAAGATATAACAGGAGCTATTTTGGTGGATGCTATTAGTGGTGATAGTCAATATTATGATATTCAAGAAGTTCCAAGTTGGATAGATCGTGTTTATCCTTCTGACTTATTATTAAATCAATTAGAAAATTGGGGAAAGTATGGTAAAGGATATTTTAATACTATCTTTTCTCAAAAAGGTGTCCTTAAACCAACTGATGGTTATAATTATGTTGCTTTGGATGATGATGTTTATATTTATACAGGTCTAACATCAGTTTCAAGTGATGCATCAAATGTTGGCTTTGCATTAATTAATATGCGAACAAAAGAGGCGAAGTATTATGCTATTAGTGGGGCTGAGGAATATTCAGCAATGTCATCAGCTGAGGGGAAAGTGCAAAATTTAAAGTATACAGCAACTTTTCCTATTCTCATTAATGCAGGAGGGCAACCAACCTATTTTATGTCATTAAAAGATAGTGCTGGATTGGTTAAAAAATATGCTTTTGTGAGTGTGGAAAATTATCAAATTGTATCTGTTGGAGATAGTGTTGCAGAGGCTGAAAGAGCATATTATAAGTTGTTAAGTGAAAATGGTAAGGTTAAAGTAGATATTGAAAATAAGAAGATTAATGGGAAGATAACTGCTATTCAAGAAGCTGTTGTGAATGGAAATTCACATTATTATTTAAAAATAGAGGGATATAAGAAAGTCTTTATTGCTCCAATTTCATTGAATGATCAATTACCATTAGCTAAAGTTGGAGATATTATAACAATAGAGTATGTTGATGATGAATCATTAAGTGAAACAATTTCATCAATAGTTTTCAAATAGCAAATAGGGAGAAAAAATATGAATAGTTTAATGAAAAGATTAAAATTGTATGAACCATTTTTTAATAAATGGAAAATAGATTTTATAGCAATGTCTTATGATGATATGGCATGGGTTTATTTGGTTGATGATCGTGGTGTTGAAAATGCTTTAATGAAAGTTAAAACAATAGAATGTCATGAAGATGATGCTGAAAGAAAAGTATATGATTTAATGATGAAGTATGATGTTGATAAATATCCTCATCTTGATAATTCACCATATTTACAAGAAGAACATTTTTATATTGAAGAAGATCATCATGTAAGAGGAGTTGATGTATGTTTATTATCAGCTTTTAATGAATTGATAGAAGATGATATACCAACATTTGAAGAAGATATTTTTCAATTAGCATTGATGTATATGAATGGTAAAAATCGTGTGCAAGATGAATATAAAGCTTTTGAATTATATGAAAAAGCTTCTTTAATGAATCATACAAAATCTATTTGTTCTTTAGGATATATGTATGAAGTTGGATTGGGTGTTTCAATGGATAAAACTCAAGCTGTTGCTTACTATAAAAAAGCTGCTGATTTAGGTGATATGATTGCTCAATGTAACTATGCTTATTGTTGTTATGAAGGAATTGGCATTGAAGAAAATGAGAATGAAGCTTTTGAATATTTTCAAAAAGCTGCTAAACAAGAATTACCTCGTGCGTTTTTCTATTTAGGAGAATGTTATTGTTATGCTAGAGGTGTGGAAGCTGATGAAGAAAAAGCTTTTCAATATTATCAAAAAGCTGCAGAAGTAGGTTTTACTCAAGCATATTATAGTACAGGTTATTGTTATGAAGTAGGGATTGGAACAAAACAAGATTATCAAGAAGCAGCACATTGGTATGAATTAGGTGCTGATAGAGGTTTGGAAGTTGCACAATTACAATTAGGCTATCTTTATGAAGTTGGAGAAGGAGTAGAACAAGATCCAAAAATGGCTGTTTATTGGTATCAACAAGCATCTTCACAAAATTATCCTCCTGCTCATTGTTATTTAGCATATTGTTATGAAGTAGGGATTGGTGTAGAAGCAGATATAAATAAAGCAAAAGAACTTTATTTAAAGAGTGCAGATATGGGTTATCCAAGAGCAATGATGAGTTATGGAAAATTGATTGAAGATGAGAATATGGAACTTGCAATGAAATATCTTCAACAAAGTGCAGATATGGGATATGTTTATGCAATGTGTAAATATTCATATTATTTAGAAAACGGAATAGGAGTAGAACAAGATTATCAAAAAGCTTTTGATTATTGCCAAAGAGCAGCTGGTTATGAAGAACCAGGAGCATTGTGTACATTAGGTTATTATTATGAAAATGGAATTGGTTGTGAAGTTGATTATCAGAAAGCTTTTGAGTTATATCAGGCTTCAAGTCAACATGGAAATTTACGAGGAATGGCAAATTTAGGTTATTGTTATGAAGTGGGTATTGGAGTTGAAGCTAATCCTCAAAAAGCTGTTGAAGTTTATGAACAAGCAGCAATGAAAAATTATGATATTGCTCAATGTAACTTAGGTTATTGTTATGAAGCAGGGATTGGTGTAGAGGTTAATATTCCAAAAGCTGTAGAATACTATGAATTATCAGCTCATCAAGGGAATTTACGTGCAATGTGTAATTTGGCTTATTTATATGAACAAGGTATAACTGGAGAAGTTGATTATCATAAGGCTTTTCACTATTATCGAGAAGCAGCAAAAGCTCATTACCCAAGAGCATTATGTAGTTTAGGTTTATTATATGAATTAGGTAATGGTGTTGAACAAGATGAGAAAAAAGCAGTAGAATTATATAAACAAGCAGCAGATATGGGTGACGATGTTGCCCAATGTAATTTAGGATATTGCTATGAAATGGGAATAGGAACAGATGAGAATATTCAAGAAGCTTTTAAATATTATCAGATGGCTGTACAAAACAATAATCCAAGAGCAATGTATAATTTAGGTTTGTTCTATGAAATAGGAACAGCTGTTGAACAAGATTTTAAAATGGCTTTTTCATTATATGAACGTTCTGCTCAAATGAATTATGTTCCTGCATTTTGTAATTTGGCTTGCTGTTATGAGGATTCTATTGGTGTGGAAGAAGATTTACAGAAAGCTTTTGATCTTTATTTCAAAGCAGCACAATTTAATCATCCAAGAGGATTATATAATGTTGGACGTTTTTATGAATATGGTATTGTGTCTGAAAATGATTATGGAAAAGCGTTAGAATATTATGATAAATCTTCTCAGTTAGGGTATATGGATGCTTATATAGCTTTAGGGAATTTGTATGAATTTGGAAAAGCAGTAGAAACAGATTATCAAAAAGCTTTAGAATACTATATGTATGCTAAAAATAATGATTATTCAAGAGGTTATTTTGCTGTTGGATGTATGTATCGTGATGGTAAGGGAATAGAAAAAAATACTCTTAAAGCTATTGATTGTTTTCAAAAGGCTGCAGATAAAGGTCATGTTTCAGCAATGTATAATTTAGCGGTTTTATATGATTTTGAAGCAGAAGAAAAATATCAAGATATTGATAAAGCTATTTATTATTATCAAATGTCAGCTGAAAGAGGTCATTATGGTGCTATGAATAATTTAGGTGTTTGTTATAAAGAAGGAACAGGTGTTCCAATTGATTTTGATAAAGCATTTGAATTGTTTATAAATGCTTCAAAAGGATATGATATTTATTCTTATATTAATTTAGCTCGTGCATATACTTATGGTCAAGGAACAGAAATTGATTTAGAGGTTGCAAAACAATGGTGTCAAAAAGCAGTTGATTATCATGTGAATGGTGCTAATGAATTGATGAAAGAGATCGATGGAAGGCTAGGAAAAAAGAAGAGAGGAAAATCTTTGTTTAGACGTAAAAAATAAGGTATAAAGAGATTCTTATTTCAGTATAGATATAGGAATTTCTTTTTATTTATGTTATAATTACAAAATGAATTGAGGTGTATAGACATGAAGTCAAAAATTTTAGTTGTTGATGATGAAGAACATATTAGAGAGTTAATACGTTTTTATTTGGATAAGGAAGGATTTTCTGTTTTAGAGGCTGAAAATGGAGAGATAGCTTTAGATTTATTAGAAAATGAGTATGTAGATTTAGCTATTGTAGATATTATGATGCCTGTTATGAATGGATTTGATTTGGTAGAAGAGATGAAACAGTTTAAAGATATTCCAGTCATTATGTTAACAGCTAAATCTCAATCAAGTGATAAATTAAGAGGTTTTTCATTGGGAATAGATGATTATGTTACAAAGCCTTTTGATCCTGATGAATTATTAGCAAGAGTAAAAACAATTTTGAAACGATATAGTATTAATAGTCAAAATATTGTTAAAATTAAAGATGTTGTTTTTGATGGTGATAAATATGAAATACGTTTTCAAAGTGAAATTATTCATTTGCCTTTAAAACAATTTGAATTAGTCTTTGAATTAGCAAAAAATCCTAATCAAATTTTTACTAGAGAACAACTTATAGAAAAAATTTGGGGAATGGATTATGATGGATTTGATCGTACAGTTGATGTTCATGTTAAGCGTATTAGAGAAAATTTAGGACATTTACCAGGATTTAAAGTTGTTACAGTACGTGGTCTTGGTTATAAGATAGAGGTTGAATCATGAAATCCATTTATGGAAAGCTTATTCTTGGTTTTTTAGTGAGTATGCTTTTTAGTTTTTCAATTGCTGGTTATTTTTCTTTAAGAAAGAATTCAGATGAACTGGGAAGATTGGCAGAGGAAGAATTAGAGATGTCTTCTCAACATATAGCTGATTTATTATCTTTGATAGATGATGAAGATTTATCAAGAGTTTTAACTGGTTATTCAGATACTTCTGAAGTTAATTTTTTTATTGAATGTAATGGAAATAAAGAAATATATGGTAAGGTTAGTGGATATGAATTAACATATGAACAGTGTGAATTATTAAAGAGAAATATTGGAAAAACTTTAATTTTTCAAGACTCATCTGTAAGAAAAATAGCAAGATCATATTTATTAGATGGAAAAAGTTACATTATATATGTTCAAAAAGATGTAGGAAAAAGGGAAATGATTTTTATTGATTCTGCACTTATTGCTCTTTTTTGTATGCTCGTTGCAGGAAGTATTACTTTTTTAGTGATTGCAGATATTATTGTTAAACCTATTTCACGTCTAAATAAAGCAACAAATGAATTGTCTAAAGGAAATTATCGTGTTCGTGTTAATTATGCAGGTAATGATGAGATTGCTCGTTTAAATCGTAGTTTTAATTTAATGGCACAACAATTAGCTAAACAAGAAGAAACAAGGCAACAATTTATTTCGGATGTATCACATGAGTTTCAAACGCCTTTAACGGCTATTCAAGGATTTGCAACAATTTTAAAAAATGAACAAATATCAGATGAACAAAGAAAAAAATATGCTGATATTATTGTTTTTCATAGTAAACGTTTATCTACTTTATCAAAGAATATGCTTCAATTAACAGTTCTTGATGGAGAAGATGTTAAGCTTGAGTTGAGTGAATTTTCATTAATAGAACAATTAAGTAGAGTGATTGAAACTCAAAATAATCTTGCACTTAATAAAGATATTGAAATAGAATTCCATGTTCCTAAAAATGATATACTTATTGAAGCAGATGAAGCAAGATTAGAACAAGTATGGATTAATTTAGTTAATAATGCAATTAAATATACAAATGAACATGGTGTTGTTACAGTGGAAGTAAAAAAATTTTCAAAAGAAATTGAAGTAAGTATTCAAGATACAGGTGTTGGTATGAGTAAAGAAGCTATTTCCCATATTTTTGAAAGATTTTATCGTCAAGATAAATCTCGAAGTGTGGAAGGTAATGGTTTAGGGTTATCTATTGTTAAGAGAATTATTGATTTACATAAAGGTGTTATAGATGTTGTTTCAGTAGAAGATGGTGGAAGTCAATTCACTGTTAAATTACCTCAAGAAAGATCATTTCATCTTTCTGAAAAATTAATTCTTACTAAAAAAGATAAAGATAACCAATAAAAAGAAAGGATTGAATTTATGTTTTTAAAAAGAATAGAACTTCATGGTTTTAAGTCATTTGCTGATAAATCAATTATTGAATTTCAATCTGGAATTACAGGAATTGTAGGACCTAATGGATGTGGAAAATCTAATATTAGTGATGCTGTAAGATGG
>OFGE01003466.1_pt1 | contig 10315 bp, 8 predicted proteins | sample 1521681 | NCBI WGS metagenome assembly OFGE01 (sample SAMEA3504093, study PRJEB24116) | mouse gut metagenome | biome: mouse gut; feature: mouse-associated habitat; material: faeces | place: Denmark | collected 2011 | reverse complement strand
AAAATGTTGACAATCCAAACCACGCCGGACACTACCAAGGGGAGAGGTCTGCATCTTTTCTTCGCCCATAACTCATATCCTCCTTTTTCTTTCTTGCGGTGTAGTCCTGCAGGAACGTGAGCTTGCCGTCTTTCATCAGTTCGTACAACACAAAACGATCGTCAGGTGTTTTCGGAGCATACCGCACTTTCCAATCTGCCAGCAGATACAAATAATCCGTCAGCCCCCGGAAGCAGAGCATTTCGTCCTTCCGAAACTGACGGATACAGGGATGTTTTGGCTTGTTACAAAACCGCTGTAACTTCCATCCTGCACAGGGATGAAAATTGCAGCGGTTTCTTATATGCCATAAGATAAATCTCAGTTTTATCTCATAGCATCTTTCATGGATTTCACGTACTCTCCTATGTGTTCAGGTGCGTCCTTTCCATACTTTTCAAATAACTTTATAATAGCCGAACCAACGATTACACCGTCAGAAATCCCTGCCATTCTCCCTGCTTGCTCCGGCGTAGAAATACCAAATCCAATCGCACAGGGTACATCAGTATTTTCTCTTACTGCCTTTACAACAGAAGTAAGGTCAGTCTTAATTTCGCTTCTTGTACCCGTTACACCAAGACTGGAAACGATATATAAGAAACCTTCAGCTTCCTTTGCAATCATAGCAATGCGGTTTTCAGATGTGGGGGCAATCAGTGACACTAAATCAACACCATACTTGTGACACAGCGATATAAATTCTTCTTTTTCCTCAAACGGCAGATCGGGCAGGATAAGTCCGTCAATCTCAATATCTCGGCAAGTCGAAATGAATTTTTCTGCACCATAGGAGAACACCACATTAGCATAGGTCATAAAAACCATCGGCACTTTTACATTACGGCGAAGTTCTTTGACAAAGACAAATATTTTATCTGTCGTAACACCTCCGTTCAGCGCCCTGATGTTTGCTCCCTGAATAACAGGACCTTCTGCGGTAGGATCGGAGAATGGGATACCAAGCTCGATGAGGTCTGCACCGTTTTCTACGGCGGCACGAATAGCGGCGGCTGTAGTTTCCAGATCAGGATCCCCGCAAGTGATAAAGGCGATGAAAGCCTTTCCGTTTTCAAATGCTTTCCTGATATTACTCATGAATATCCTCCCCTCTGTAGCGGGCAATGGCTGCACAGTCCTTGTCGCCTCTGCCAGATATGGTGACTGCAATGATTTTGTCTTTATCCATTGTCGGCGCAATCTTCATTGCGTGTGCAACAGCGTGAGCCGATTCGATGGCTGGGATGATACCCTCGGTCTTTGCCAGATATTCAAAAGCTTCATAAGAGTTAATGAGTAAGGTGTCCAGTTCCACGGGCTTTTTCCGGACAGGAAGATGCTGGTCTGACTCGGACAAGACAAGCATGTCGTTGATTAAGGAGGACATACGGACGCTTTCCTGCCTGATTGTTTTTAAAAATCTTTGGGGATTCTCCGTCTTCGAATTCTGGCAGCAGTCCAGAGAGGACATAATGATTGCCAGAGGCGTGCGAAGCTCATGGGAAGCGGAGGATATAAAGCGGGCCTGTCTTTGCTGGCTTTCCAGGATAGGATGAAGAAGCTTTCCGGTAAAAAACCAGGAAAAAACGGCAAGAAGAAGGATAGCGGTCAGGTCAATCAGGATAAACCGGTAACGCTGTCCGGAAATCTGCTTTTCCAGAAATTTCATCGGTGAAAAGACGATTATCTGCAGCAGGGAGTTTCCTTTTTCTATGGAAATAACACTGCCAAAATATTTTTCTTTTGTGGAAGGTGAAATAAACTGATACTCCACATGATAGGAAAGGAAAGGGGAAGCTATAACGCCCGCCTCGGAAAAGGAAAACGTATTATAATAGGCGTCCAGACATTCTTCCATAATAATATATTTTTGAGAATCGGCGGCTTTCGTAAGCTGGTTGTAAAGAAAAGGGGCGCCGTTATCCAGGACAAAAAAGGTATAGCTTCCCTGCGCCTCCATTTTGGAGAGCCATTGCATGGAAATAACGGACATCTGCTCCAGATTGGTGGCAATGGTATTCATATCGTTTTTAAAGGAATTGTACTGATTTCTGTAAAGTCCGCTCTCTGATACATAGAGATAACACAGGGACATGATAATCATAATGGCGGCGGCAATTCCCGTGAAAAGGAGCGTTAACTGTAAATGTACTTTTTTATACATGGCAGCCTCTATTCCGGAGAGTCCTGTAAACAGTAACCGATTCCCCGTATGGTTTTAATCTGCAGAATGCTTCCGGTGCCTTTAAGGCGTCTTCTGAGAAAATGAATATAGTTATCCAGATTTCCGTCTTCCACTTCCGCATCCGGGCCCCAGACTTTGGCCAGGAGAGAGCCTCTTGGAATGGTCTGTCCCGGATTGCGCAGGAAAAACTCCAGTAAATCCCCTTCTCTGGCAGAAAGCGAACAGGAAAGGCTGCCGCAGCAGAGTTTTTTCTGCTCCACGTCATAAGATATATCTTCAAAATTCAGAGGTTTGCTGCCCTCCCATCTGGGAGGACGTCGTAAAATACAGCGGATACGCGCCAGAAGTTCTTCAAACTCAAAAGGTTTTACCAGATAATCGTCCGCACCGCAGTCAAGCCCCGTAATTTTTTCATTCAGGGCCCCCAGAGCGGTAACGAAAATAATGGGCGTGGAAATATTTTTTTCACGGGTAATTTTCAACACGGAAATCCCGTCCAGAACAGGGAGCATCCGGTCCAAAAGAATCAGGTCATGGGACTGCTGTTCGATAAAATGCAGCCCTTCTTCCCCGTCATGGCATACGTCAGTTTCAAAATGGCTGTGCTCCAGCTGAAAGCGAAGGGTTTCTGCCAGGGATTTATCGTCTTCTATAATCAGTATTCGCATAGGAATCGCCTCCATTGGTTGTCTGCAGTCAGAACAATTTTCAGGAAAACAGGAATTTTCCATCCTTTTTATTATTTATAGGATTAGGGTGTCAAAAGGGTGCGCCCCACCAAAGATGCTTTTGACACCCTGATCTTTATAATCAGTTTAACACATCTGTCTCTAATTTATCTCTAAAAAATTTTAAATAGAGAAAGATTAGAGACAGATGTGCTATTCTTGTGTCCAGATTCCAAAACAGACTGACATAAAGGAGGAAAATGCATGAAGAAGTATCAAAGATTAAAACGAACCGCAGGAATTTTATTAACAGCTGCGCTGATTCTGGGAAGCCTTTCCGGCTGCAGTAAAAAAGAAGAAGCCGGAAGCGGACAGGAAGCCATGGAAGAAAGCGGGAAAGGAAACGACGGGGGAGGAACTGCCATGGGGCGTTTCCTGGAAGAAGAAATAGCGCTTCCCACAGATTTTTATGATATTTACGATATGAAGAAGCTGGAGGACGGAACCATCCGTTTTATGGGAAATGATGGAAATGGCGTAAAAAGTATATGGGATTCCAAAGACTCCGGTACAACCTGGGAGAAAGCCTTTGATTTACCGGAAGAATTTCAGGATGAGAATGCAGGGTATATAGACTATGCTGCCATTTCTTCCGATGGACAGAGCGCATGCGTTTTTAATGAAATTGTGAGCGGAAGCGGGATAAATCCGGCAATATATATCCTGGACCGGGAAGGAAAGGCAGACAGGATTCCCTTTGATATACCGGAAGTGAAAGGGGAAACGTCAGGTTCTCAGTTTGTATTCAGCGATGACAGCGAACATCCGGAAAGAGTGGACGATGGAGCAGATACTGAAGAACCGGGAACAGAAGATGAATCAGAAAATGAAGAGAATCCTTCCGGTGAAGGAACCGGTATCAGAAACATGGTGCTGGATTTAAAATTTCTGGGCAGCGACCAGCTTCTGATTAAAGATATCGGGGATAACATTTATCAGGTCAGCATTGCAGACGGAAGTATAAAACAGACCTATGAGTTTGACGGAAGCGTGGAATCCCATCAGTGCTTTGTGGCCGGGAAAACCATGGTCATTCAGACCAGTACGGAAACCCTTCTGTATGATACGGAAACAGGAGAGCAGAAGCAGGCAGAGGAAGCACTGCGGAAGGCAGTTTCTGAAAACGGAGCCTTTACTGTGACTGACACCACAGACAATGGAGAAAGTATTTACGGTCTGTCCAGAGGCGGCCTTTATCACTATAAATTCGGCGGCAGCGTGTTAGAACAGCTGATTGACGGGACCATGAATTCCCTGGGCGGGCCATCTTTTTATGCAAATGCCCTGACCATGCTGGATGAGCAGAATCTGCTGGTGGTAGCCAACGACGACAATTCCGGTAAACCGGGAGGTATGGTACTGCTGAAATATACTTATTCTCCGGATACCCCTGCAAAGCCGGATAAAGAGCTGAAGGTATATTCTCTTTATAATAATAAAGAACTGCGGCAGGCCATCAGCAGTTTTCAGAAAGAACATGCGGATATTTATATCAATTATGAAGTGGCAATGTCAGAGGAAAGCGGAATGACAGTCTCTGACGCACTGAAAACACTGACCACAGAGATTATGGCGGGCAAAGGCCCGGATGTACTGGTACTGGATGGGATGCCCGTGGAAACCTATATGGAAAAGGGAATCCTGAAAGACATTTCTTCTGTGGTTACGGAGGGAAATTATTTTGAAAGCATTCTGAAAGCCTGGGAGGATGAACAGGGACAGCTCTGTGCCATTCCGGCCCGGTTTAAAATTCCGGTGATTCAGGCGTCCGGACAGTATTTTACAGAAGATTTTGACGAACTGACACAGAAGGCGGGATGTTTTGCAGGCCAGCATCCGGACGAAATTATCCGGAAATTCTGGTATACCTGCGGAACGGCCTGGAAGAAAGATGACAACACGCTGGATGAAGGAAAAATTACAGAATTTTTAACGAAGCTGAAAAATGCTTACGGGGAATACGACAGCAGTGTGGAGAATGTAAGTACTGACGTGGGATTTGCAGAAGAAGGAAAAGAAGTGAGTATGGCGAACCGCGACAGTATCAGTCAGGGAGTTTTTGATGTGGCATTTGGCGACATCAAAGTAAATGTGGGACTGCTGGGCGGTTATGATATGGATTATATACTGGCAGCCAACAAAAAGCTGGGGGACGGAGACTACGGACATATGCCCGGACAGGCGGAAAATGTATTTGTACCGGCCATGATTATGGGAATCAGCAGCAAGAGCACTCAGCCAAAAGCAGCAGAGGAATTTGTAAAATTCCTGTTTACGCCTCAGGCCCAGAAATTTTTTCAGGGAGGCGGATTTGCTGTGGAAAAAGACGCATTCCGCACTACCAATGACGGACACGAGTACGAAGGAAAAGAAGGCCTGGTGGGTGTAGGCGGAGCAGGTATGGACAGAATCCTGGATTATGAACTGAAGCCCAGAACGGAAGAAGAAATGAAGAAATTTACAGAGCTGGCAGAGTCCCTTACCACTCCTTCCCTGCAGGATGAAGTAATCCGTGACGCGGTGGTGGAACAGGGAGAAAAAGTGCTGAAGGGAGAACTGAGTCCCGAAGAAGCCGCCGGCGCCATTATGCAGAAAGTAAATCTGTATCTGGCGGAATAGAACATATGGGGGCAGAAATGACACGCAGAAACAGAAAAAATCAGAGAAATGAAAATAAGGCGGGATCATACGGTAAAAAGTGGCGGGGCCTCATGTGGATTCTGCCAGGGTTTTCGGGAGTGCTGATATTCTATCTTCTGCCCTTTGGAGACGTGGTACGCCGCTCCTTTCTGGGAGCGGTAGACAACCGCTTTGTGGGCGCCGCCAATTACCGGACGGTGTTAGAGAACGGGGCATTTCAGCTGGCAGTGAAAAATACCCTTAAGTTCACCCTGATTTGTATCCCGGCTCTTATCCTTACAGCTCTGGTCTGCGCAGTGGTGTTGTACCGAAGCAAATACGGGGGAATCATGAAAAGTGCATTTCTGATGCCCATGGCTCTGCCAGCAGTGTCTGTGGCTCTGGTGTGGCGTCTTCTGTTTCACGAACAGGGTCTGGTAAATCAGTGGCTCTGTCACCTGGGCTGCGGGGGAAAGGACTGGATGAATACAGAGCAGGCGTTTTGGATACTGGTTCTTAGCTATATCTGGAAAAACCTTGGCTATGACATTGTACTGTGGATGGCCGGACTTGCCGGAATTTCAGAAAATATATATGAGGCGGCCAGAGTGGACGGAGCCGGGGAATGGCAGTGTTTTAGAAGCATTACTCTGCCAAATCTGAAATCATCCCTGTATACCATAACGGTATTGTCCTTTCTGAATTCCTTTAAGGTATTCCGGGAGGCGTATCTGGTGGCCGGAGACTATCCCCATGAAAGCATTTATATGATGCAGCACCTGTTTAATAACTGGTTTCGAACCTTTTCCTTCGACAAAATGGCGGCAGCGGCAGTGCTTGAGAGCATTGTGCTTCTGGGGTTGATTCTGCTTTTACAGAAATCCTGGGACAGTGAGGAAAAATACTGATATTATGGAGGATGGGATGTTAATGCAAAGAATTTCAGACAGGAAAAGAAGACAGAAAAAAAGATTCCATGGAGGGCAGAAATTGCTGTGGGCCCTTTTGGGGGTACTTGCCCTTATCACATTGTACCCGGTGATTTTTCTGCTGGCAGGCTCTTTTATGGGCAGAGATGAGCTGAGCATTTATCTGGGAGCAGTCATTGGGGGAAACGAGGGATATGCGGATTTTCCCCTGCTGCCCCATTACCCCACCCTGCGGCATTATGTGGAGATTTTTCTGGATTCTCCGGAATTTTTTGTCATGTTCTGGAATTCCGTCCGGATTACCTTTGGGGTACTGGCCGGACAGCTTGTGGTGGGAACCATGACCGCCTGGGGATTTGCAAAATATGAATTTCCATGGAAAAAGGGATTTTTTCTGATTTACATGATACTCATGCTGATGCCCTTTCAGGTGCTGATGCTGTCAGACTATCTGGTGCTGGATAGACTGAAGCTGACGGATAACCTCTGGGGAATTATTCTTCCTGGAGTTTTTTCTACCTTTCCGGTGTTTATTATTTTCCGTTTTTTTACGGAAATTCCCGACAGTCTGCTGGAATCTGCCAGGCTGGACGGAGCCGGAGAGTGGCAGCTGTTTTACCATATCGGCCTGCCTGTGGGCTCCTCCGGCGTGATTGCCGCCATGGTTCTGGGATTTCTGGAATACTGGAGCCTGATAGAACAGCCCCTGACTTTTCTGAAAGAAAAGAAACTGTTTCCCCTGTCGGTGTTTCTGCCGGACATTACCTCAGTCCGCCAGTCCGGCATGGCATTTGCAGCGTCGGTGGTCACGTTTCTTCCGGCATTGCTGGTATTCCTGGGAGGGCAGGACTATCTGGAAAAAGGGATTATGGCAGGTGCGGTAAAAGAATGATTAGTGAGAATTTCGGCCTTTTATAAGGGCCGGACAGAGTATTTCGAAAGGAACAGACCATGGACAGAAAGAAAATATTTGGAATATTCGGCGGATTCCTGGCGGTGATGCTTGGTTTTACCATATTATCCAGAGGGGTGAGCGGGGCATCCATGGCCAGGGTGGAAACAGTGAAGATTTCCACAGGAACCATTGACCATACCGTCACAGGAAGCGGCAGAGTGGAAGCAGGAAAGGAAGTGGCAGTTTATACGGAAAGCGGGCAGCGGGTGAAGGAAATTTTTGTCCGGGAGGGACAGACCGTGGAAGAAGGAGAACTGCTGTTTACCATAGATATGGAAGAACTGGAAGAACAGATTCTGGAAGCCAGACAGGAGATGGAAAAAATAAGACTGCAGAATCAGGACGCCCAGAGCGCCAGCAGTGTGGAACGAAAGAACCGGGAACTGAGACAGAACCGGGCGCAGGAAGATTACAGCCAGGCAGTTTCTCAGGGAGACGCGCAGGTGGCCGCAGCAAAGGCAGCCCTGGATGAGGCGCAGCAGGCGCTGGAGGAATTTTTGAGCCATCCTGTGCCGGAAGCTGAAAAAGACGGAAATGACAATGGGGCACAGGAGGCATATCATCCGAATGGGGCAGAAGGGGATGGACAGGAAGCAGAAGACCAGGTACAGCCAAAGAAAGACGAAGAGAGCCAGGAACCAGAATCAGCACCAGATGCTTCCGCCCAGGAGACGGAAAAAGCCCGTCTGGAACAGGCGGTATCAGAGGCGCAGGCAGCCTATGAAGCGGCCCTATCCTCACGGGCAGAAAATGTAAAGAATGCCGCCAGAGAGTTAGAGGACGCTTCCCAGCAGAAAGCCGCGGACAGTACCTCAAAGCAGAACGAAATTACCAGGCAGCAGCAGGAGCTGGCATTGAATAAACTGCTGGCTCTGCAGGAGGCGGAAGGGAAAATCACAGCTCCCGTCCGGGGAATGATAACCAACATTTCCATTGTCACAGGGGATTTTACCACAGAGGGAACGACCATGCGGCTGGCAGACACCTCAAAGGGCGGAAGACTCACGGTGACTGTGGATAAATTTTATGAGGAATATGTCAGCAGTGGAAGTCCGGTTATTATTACCCCCTCCGGCAACAAAGAGAAAATCAGCGGTTATACCGTTGCCGGGGTGACTGAAAATGAAGAAGATGACAGTCTTCTGGACGTGACGGTGGATTTACCGGAGGGCGTGCTGGATGCAGGTGCCAGTGCGGAAGTGGAAATCACTCAGAAATCAGAAAATTACAGTACCGTGATTCCCATTCAGGCATTGCGGGAAGCAGAAAGAGGCTATTATGTGCTGGTGCTGCAGGAAGAACAGGGCGTTATGGGAACAGAACTTGTGGTGAGACGTCTGGAAGTGAAAGTCAGGGACAAAAACGATAGCAAAGCGGCCCTTGAGGACGGAATGCTGACCGGAGACCAGGAGGTGGTCAGCAGCTCCAGCCGGCCGCTGGAAGACGGAAGCAGGGTCAGAAGGAAAGAGTTATGATAAACAGAATCGGGAAATATCTGCTTATGGCAGCAGTTTTCGGAATTACGGCGGCGCTGTCCGGTCTGTCAGCTGCCGCCTGGGGCAGACTGATTTCGGCAGAAGACACGGTGAAATTCTGTCTGAAACAGCCTGTCACTGTTTCGGAGGCTCTGGAGGCGGCAGAGCAGAATCAGCAGATAAAGGAAGCATTTCAGCAGGGAAAAACAGAAACAGGGCAGCCTCTGGATTTCTGTATCTGGGGCAGGGAAGAAGATGTGCTGCTGACGAACGGGAATCTGTCCGGACAGGCACAGGCAGACGCTATTTTACTGTGCGGTAATCCGGAACTGGTGTTTGGAGATTCCCGCCTTCCGGCGCCGGAGGATACGGAAGGCTGTCTGACAGATGAAAAGACAGCCTGGGAACTGTTCGGCAGTCTGGATGTGGTGGGAAAGGAGATTACCTGTCAGGAAAAAACCTATACCATCCGAAAGGTGATAGCAGGCCAGGAACCTTTTATCGCCTTCCAGGTAAACCACCTTTCCGAAAAAGGACAAAAAAAGAGTTTTCAGGATTCAAAAACGGATGTTCCGGCAGGAAGTACAGAGGGGAAAAGAGGGCAGGAAGAACTGCTGGACCGGATGGAGGTCAGCCTGCCGGAACATGTGTCAGCCGGCGACCTTCCATCCATCTGCATGAGCCAGCTGGGGATTTCCCCGGAAATTCTGGATCTGGAGCTTTTGCGGGGAATCGGCGGGGCCTGCCTGCTGCTGGCGCCTGTTACAGTCAGTATTTTTTTTGCACGGTATCTCTGGCGGCAGTACAGAGCAGAGAATTCTCTTCCTGAAAAAGCGGCGGCAGCCGGATGCTGTCTGCTGCTGGGGGTACTGCTTGTGTTTTTTCTGAAAAATCAGGTGCATATACCTGATGCTTACATTCCCTCGCGGTGGTCTGAATTTTCTTTCTGGAGCAATTTATGGAAGGAAAAAACAGATGGAATAAAACTGCTGGTGCAGATGCCGAAATCAGAGCCGGATATTCAGTGGATGAAAGATTTTGCCCGGACAGCTGTGCTGGGACTGCTGGCAGAAGTGTCTGTTGTTATAAGCGGAACCTTTTATTTTGCAGGAAAGGGGCGGGGTCAGCAGAAGGAAACACAGAAAAAGACATAAAAAATGAAATCAGCCATGACTTTTTCAATTATGAAGGGTTTTGGCTGATTTCTGTCTGACAATTAAATTGAATTTCAGGATAAGATTTGATATAATAACAGAAGCGATAATAGCTGTACAGAGCCCCCTGGATTCCGGAAAACAGGGGAAGATAAGGAGGAACACAGCATGGAATGTCTGTTTGTGGAATATCCCAAGTGTTCCACTTGCCAGAAAGCAAAAAAATGGCTT
>OFGE01003463.1_pt1 | contig 10316 bp, 8 predicted proteins | sample 1521681 | NCBI WGS metagenome assembly OFGE01 (sample SAMEA3504093, study PRJEB24116) | mouse gut metagenome | biome: mouse gut; feature: mouse-associated habitat; material: faeces | place: Denmark | collected 2011 | reverse complement strand
CATTGTAGTAGCTCCTCCTTTTGCGTTAGAATAAAAATCCTTCTGCCCGGATTTGTTGTTTAATCTGCATTCATATCACTAGGCTATTTTATGCACTTTGATTTCCTTTTGCTCCCATTCTCCCGACAGATATAGTCGGCACACCCTCAAATCGATACCCGATTGGAGGGTCAGGCTTTGCCTGTTCGCGCATAAAATGCGCTGTGCGCCGTCTATGAAGCCCTACCGCATGGCCGCTTCGCGGCCCACTGCGGCATGATATGCCGCAGTGTTGAAAAGAAGCCAATGCTTCTTTTCAAGTGCGTTGACTATAAGATGCAGTTCGCATGAATGAATAAGCCCAAATACTGCCAAACGCCAACCAGAAGCCGTGCACCTGTCGTTTTACGACAAAAGCAAAAAACCGGATACGATATGGCATTTGAAATGGTTTGGGTATATCCTATTGCCATCAGAAAAAGAAAGGAAGGTTATCCACCATGAAAAACAAATTGACCGCGCTGCTGGCGGCGCTGCTGCTGTGCCTGTCGCTGCTCCCTTCTCGGGCGTTCGCTGCTTGTGATCCCGTTGACAGCGATCCTCCGGTTATCTCGGAGCAGGAGCAGTCAGAAACTCCTGGTTCCCCGATTTCTCGGACCAGCGCGCCGGCTCAGTCGGAGGACCCGGATTTGTATGGTGGGGAGCATTAAAAAGGAAATTCCAGCCCTAAACGTTCTTTCGCCGCCTTTTCCAAAAGCAGACGGTTATGGTCATCTCCGATTATTCTATAGAGACAGTGCGCATCCCGATAGTATTCCTTGCATTTTTCCGAATCCCCTTGATAGAAATAGCATCCTCCCATGAGATCCAGCAGTCCGGGAAGAAATTGATAATGCGCGTACTCCACGCAGACCTTCCGTCCCAGCTCCGCAACTTCGAGCGCGTCGTCATAGCGCCTCACCGCAAAGAGCGTGCGAGTGTAGTTGTGGGCCACCAGGGCGAACTTTCCGGCGTACCGGGACATCCCATCACAATAGCGCTTCTGTACATATTTAAGCAATTGGCGGTAAATGTCAATTGCTTTTTTTTCTTGTCCCATCTGCACATAGGCCACGGCAACCTTGTTCAGCAGCGTAGTCTCATCCATACTGTACAGGCCCAGATTGATTTCTTCCAAATCAAGGTTGGGTACGGTAATGCGTAAAGCTTCCAACAAAAGGTTCAGCCGCTCCTCCGGACTGTAGGGGCCATCCGGCGTACCCAAAGTGGCACGTTCGCTCATAATGTACTGACGGATGATCCGGTCATCCGGCTCCGCAAGTTTTTCCAGCTGCTCCAGCTTTTGCAGCCATGCCGCCTGTATGTGCGGGCGGTCTTCTAGCGCTGCTCGTTCAAATCGTATACTGTCGGCGCGAATCTCGTCCTGCAAAGTCTTGATTTCTTGTTCGTTTTTACTCAGCAGGGCAAAATACCGCTCGTCCGGCAGGCCCAGCCGCTGGAGGAAAGCGCGAATGCGGTTGTAGGTTGGGGTCTGCTTGCCATTTTCCATCCGGGATACGGTAATGGGCTCGCAGATGCCCTCGCACAGCTGCTCCTGGGTAATCTTCTGCTTCAGCCGCTCCTGCTTGATATATTCGCCAAGAAACATTTCTTTCATAGGGTCATCTCCTTTTATAGCGCAGTGGATATTTTTAGAATTCCATTATGAGGCATCAGCCATGCTAAGTCAAGAGCGGGTTGTCGTGTTGTGTTATTTTCGAATAACCGGGGGCGATGTAGGATTCCCACGCGGGATGTGGTATCTTATAGGCACAGCGCAGGACGAGAGCAATACATAAGGTCTATGCCTCTAGCACTCCCGGCAGCGGCGGCAATAGCAGCTGCATGTTCTTCGGCGTATGCACTGGCACTGGCGGCGGCAAATAACACGCATTGAGGGGGGGCTTGGAAAACCCAACCCCCCCCCCGTTTGGCACAATTTCTATTGACATTTTGATGTTTTATATAGTATAATAAAAAGGTTGTATTATGTATATTTTCCCTGGATATATCTCAGGCGTTGTGAGGAGAACGGGGCAATATATGTATCTTCCACTCTGCTTGAAAATAAGATAGAACTCAGCGACCCCGCTATCAAGGAAGAGTTTTGCGCTCTCGCCAAAGCTGGCGGCTGTTCAGAAATCTCTACGCCCCTGACGCGATTTCTCCATGAACAGGAACTGCTGCTGAGCGAGGATGAACTTCATTCCACGCTGGAGATGGTAAAGGAGCAGCTGCGCAGCACACTGTTTCTGACCATCCTGCCAACTGAAGGCTGCAACTTCCGCTGTCCCTACTGCTATGAGGATCATGATGCCGTCTCTATGTCACGGACCACGCTGGATCGTATTAAGGAGTATATTGCGGAGCAGGCTCCCCGCTTCCAAATCGTTCGCATCAACTGGTTTGGCGGGGAGCCGACGCTGTGTAAGGACGTAATCCTGGAAATAAACCATTTTGTTCAAGAGCTTCAGACAAAGCACGATTTTCATTTTATCTCCAATATGTCCACCAACGGATATCTGCTCACCGAAGAGCATTTCCGGGAGTACTGTGCGGCGGGAATTACCAACTATCAGATCACCCTGGACGGCTGGGACCACGACAAGACCCGCCCTCACGTTTCCGGCCGGGGAACGCTGCATACCATCATGGACAATCTGACTGCTCTCGCGGCCCTGCCAAGGGAGGAGTATCCCTTCCATATCGTTCTGCGGCGGAACATCCTAGCTGGCGATACGGATTATTCCTGGTATGACCACCTGAATGAGCTCTTTGGCAAAGACGGCCGCTTTTCCGTGCTGGTTGTCCCGGTAGGCAACTGGGGCGGCGATACGGTGCAGACAATGGATCTGCTCGAACACGAAGAGGCATACAAATGCAAGGCGGCTTCCGACACGTATCTGGACCAGATCGGTATGCCTCGGGAGGGCAGTGGGGACTCGATCTTTTCCGATATTTGTTACGCATCGTATCCTTACGGTTTTGTCTTTCGCCCTAATGATCAGATTGAAAAGTGTACGATCCGGCTGGGCCACCCGCGGAACCAGGTGGGCTATGTGGACCCAGACAAAGGGGTCATTCTGGATGATGCGGCAAACCGCCTCTGGACCGCTAATGATCTGAGGCCGGAATGCGGCACATGCTCGGAGGTGCTCAAATGCCTGAACATCGTCTGCCGGGAACCTGCCGTTATAGCGGAACAGCCTGAGCGCGAGTGTACGCGCAGGAAAGCTGCCATTCAGTAAATGCCCGCAGTACATCGTTTGAGGAGAGAAGGCCATGTCCTATTATCTGAAAAAGCATTGGAAATTCACCGTGCTGACCATTGTCCTGGCGGTTGTACTGCAGCTTGTGCAAGCAAACATCAGCCTGCTGATGATGCAGATGTTTGACGCGCTCCTTGCGCTGGATTACCGTGCATTCCTCTTTTGGTGCATCGTGGAACTGGTGGTGTGGGGCTCCTATTCCGGCCTGGAAGTCCTGCGGAACTGGTCCTACAACTATACGGTCCGCAAGCTGAACAACTCGCTCCGCCAGGACATGGCGGCCACGCTCCTGCACAAGAGCTATGCGGACTACCACGCCCAGGACAAGGGGGAATACCTCTCCTGGCTGACTACCGGCGTGAATAAGATCGAAGTTAACGCGTGGGACGGCTTTTTCTCCGTTGCCTACGAAGTGTCCCGTGTCGCCGCCAATATATTGGTTTTGAGCGTCGTCCACTGGTCCCTCGTGCCCTTGGCGCTGCTGGCCTCCGCTATAATGATCTTCGTACCGAGGCTGTTTTCAAAGAAACTAACGGCGCTGGGCGAATCCTGCGCCCAGGGTCAGGCGGCGGCGGTCAGCGGATTGAAGGACCTTCTGGGCGGATATGACGTTCTGCGTTTCTTCGGCAGAAGCGCCCGGTTCAGCGGCGGCATGGAAAAGGCCAGCGACCAGATGGAGAAGCCCTCCTATGAGCAGGGGTATAAAAGAGGCATTATACAGGTCGTGCTTGGCATGGTGTCGCTCGTTTCCCAGCTGTTTACCATACTTTACTGCGGGCTGCTGATCGCGCGGGGCGTACTGTCCCCGTCAGTCCTTCTGACCAGCGGGAACCTTATTGGAGCGGTCACCAATGGTCTGAACTCTCTGTCGGGCCAGCGGCTGAAAATGACCCTCTCCAAGCCCTACTTCGACCGCATCAAGATACATGCCGAAGATACCCGGCCCGAAGTCCTCCAGGGCTCCACGCCGATCCAGAACGCCATCACGGTGGAAAACGTCTGCTTCCGCTATCAAGACAAGCCGGTGCTGGAGAATCTGTCCGTTACCTTTAGAAAAGGCGGCAAATACGCCATCACCGGCCCCTCCGGCTGCGGGAAGTCCACGCTGCTGAAGCTGATTTTGGGCTGGCTGCCGGACTACGGCGGAACAATTTGTTTCGATGGCAGAAACGCCAGAGACTACACCCCCGAGCAGCTTCAGCAGCAGATGAGCTACATCGCCCAGGATGTGTTCCTCTTCAACACCACCATCCGGGACAATATCACCCTTGGCGGGGACTTCACGGATGAGCAGATGGAAAAGGCCCTCCAGTGCAGCGCTTTGGCGGGCGATCTGGCGAACATGCCGAAGGGGCTGGATACCCCGGTGGGGGAGGAGGGGAGCAGTCTCTCCGGAGGTCAGCGGCAGCGGGTAGCCATCGCCAGGGCACTGATTGCCAGGCCGGCCATTCTTCTAGCCGATGAACCTACGGGAAACCTGGATGTAAAAAGTGGACAAAATGTGTTAGGACTTTTGAAAATGTCCGTGGAGACCTATCACCAGACTCTCATTATGATCACCCACAACCTTGAGATCGCACAGATGGCTGACCGTGTGCTTCGCATGGAAGACGGCCGTCTGAAGGCGTAAGGAGGTTGTCATGCTTGCAAATAACAACTTGAAAATATGTCACACACTTGCGTGGCGGGATTTCAAATTTCACAAAGCAAAAAATTTACTGCTGGTTTTTGCGGTAATTTTGATTACGGGTCTGTATACCTTCACTTTTCTTCTGGGCAGCTCCGTAGAAAATGCGTATCTGCTCAATTATGAGTACCGATATGGCTCAACCAGTCACATCCTCTACCATGGATTGACTGCACATCAGGCAGATAAATTAGAGCAGCATCCTAATGTGAAAAGTACGGTCCGGATCAGCGCTTTGGGGCAGCTCTCTGATGAGATGATGGGTGTTCGCAGTGTTAAGCTGGCGGTGACCGATCAGAACTATGCCGAGAGCATCCTCTCTGTTCCTACAACGGGGCGTTTGCCGGAGAAAGCGGGAGAAATCGCTCTGGATGAATTTACCATGGACTCTCTGGGGGTTCTGCATGAGCTGGGCGCTCCGGTGTCCCTTCAGTGGACGGACAGCAGGGGAGGAGGGCACAGCACGGATTTTACCCTCTGCGGATGGTGGGCAAGCCCCACGAACTTCACAGAAGCCTGTGCCTGGGTGACAGCGGAGTGCGCTGCCGGACTTCTGCCCGGATACCCGGATACGGCATCTGTCACGATGGGCGTCGATCTCCATCAGCCAAAGGAATTGGAACAGCAGGCGCAGCAGATCATGGCCGATCAGGGCGTAAATCAGGTTGCCTACACCACCAATCTGGCGTATAACGAAGCCAGGATGGAAATGGCCAGTAAACAGGCAACACCATTCTACATCCCTGCATTGGTTGTGCTTTTGTGCGGCTTTTTGATGATTTATAGTATTATTCATGTGGCCATGGATCAGGATACCCACTTTTTTGCGGGTCTGAAAACTTTGGGCATGACACCGCGGCAGATCAGATGGGTCCTGTTGGAAAAAGCCGCTCTGCTCTCTCTTTTTGGTCTGCTCCCTGGCTGGTTGATGGGATTTGGTATCCACTATCTCGTTACACCGCGAATTGTAACTGGTATGGAGCAAAATCCGGCAATTTACTTCCTATCTTGGGAGCCGTTTGCTCTGGCAGCAATCAGTACCTTCGGAACAGTTTTATTGGCGTACTTTTTGCCTGCTGCTCGGACAGGTGGAATGATGCCAACACAGATGTTGCGAGATTTGGATAAACGGATGCCGAAGGGACGGGGGCGCAGCAGTACCGGGCAAGTCAGCATTTTTCGTCTGGCCCTTCGTTCCCTGCGGAGAAATAAAGGGCGTACAGCGCTTTCGCTGCTGTCTTTACTGTTCTCCCTGCTGCTGCTCTGTTCTACCTGGATTCGTTACACCAGCTATGACGAGGGACTGTACTTAAATGAGATGTCTCCGTGGGACTACACCATCGAGGACGGTTCGGCAGCTTCTACCGTACAGCGGTACAATCCTAATAACCGGGCCATCACGGACCAGATCGTCAGTGATCTTCGTGAACGCAGTGAAGTTTTGGAGGTAAGCGTCCTGAAATCCAAGGAAGTGGAGCTGACGGCCTCTGACGAGCTGCGCCAGCGGATCGTGGACTTTTACAATGAACCTTATGATGAGACCATGACCCGCAGAGAAAGTCAGGCCGCCTATCCCGATTGGTGTGCCGGTTTGGACCGTCTGGAACAGACGGGTAACTATTATGGCATCGTTATTGCGCTGGAGGACGCCTACCTGCGGTATGTGCTGGATAACTATCCGGCCACCAGCGGTGATTTTGATGCTGAACAGTTTACTACTGGACAGTATGTTGTGGCCGGAGGCGCTTATGCGGAGGGTGTGTCCTCCCTTGCTGCCGGAGAAACGGTGGAGCTTGGTGGAGAGCAGCTTCCTGTGCTGGCTTCGGTTATGGAGGGCACCTCGTTTTTAAGCGGAAGTAACAGTTCGGCGTCCAGCTTTCATCTGCTCTATTTTGTGCCGCTGTCCCTATTTGACCATCTGTTCCCTGATGAGGGTATCCGTCAGCTGGCAGTCAACATTGACCACAGCAGGCAGGCGGAATTTGAACACTATCTCAGCTCGTACAAGCAGGGGCTGAACCGCGGGATCAGTGTTTGGATGCGCAGCGACTATCAGGAAGCGTTCCAAAACGCCAGGTTGAATGAATGCCTGCCGAAGCTGATCGTGGGGATCGTGCTGATGGCCATTGGCCTGCTGAACTTTGCCAATATGTTGGTCACAAAGACCATGGTGCGGAGAAAAGAATTTGCGGTCTATCAGAGCCTTGGCATGACAAGCGGACAGCTGCGGTGGCTTTTGCTCACAGAGGGCCTGCTCCATGGGGTTCTTTTGACCGTGATCCTGCTGCCGGTGACCTTCTCTGTGACCTGGTTTGGGATGCCGATGGTTTTTTCACGGCTTAACACTTGGTGCATGACCTATCATTATACGCTGGCTCCCCTGTGGGCAGCCCTGCCCTTCATGCTGTTCCTGGCAGCGGCAGTACCCCTGATGTGCTGCCGGTTTATTGAGAAAGGGAGCATTACGGAGCGTTTGCGGATTGTAGCGTGAAATTGATATTTCCCGATTCCGATTGTGATTTGATGATTTTAAGGGAAATTTTATCGCAGGTGAGCTTTCCCTTAAAGTTTCCCTTGTGTCATATCTTCTCGCAGGGCATTACGATTACGAATCCTGATTGAATATGCAAGATTGTATCTTGAAGGAAATATGCAGATGTGGGTGGAAGCGGAAGACAGTCTTGAGCTGTGGTAATTTTAATTCCCCCGAATTCGGGGGAATTAAATCACTTCAAAATCTTTGTAGTCTGTTCTTCCAAAATAGACATCTGATGTATGGCAATCTTGTTAAGTTTTATTAAGCGTTCTTTCTGGTTCAGCCCATCTTCAATCAGGACTGCATTGATGTTTTCCATATTTGACAGGCATATCAATTCATTTATACTCGCATAATCCCTGATATTGCCTTTTTTATCTGGGTTCTTATCCCGCCATTGTTTAGCTGTCATACCAAATAATGCCATATTCAGCACATCAGTTTCAGATGCGTAAATAACAGAGATTTGCTGTGGCGTAAGTTCTGGCGGAATAAGATTGACCTTAATGGCATCTGTATGTATCCGGTAGTTGATTTTTGCCAATTCCCTTTTGGCGCTCCATCCAAGTAAAGCCTGTTCTTCTTTCTTTAGCCGCTCAAATTCCTTGATAAGGTATAATTTGAATTGCGGAGATACCCAGCTTGCAAACTCGAACGCAATATCTTTATATGCGTATGTACCGCCATACCGTCCCGCTTTTGCCACGATCCCCTTTGAATTTGTGCGGGATACCCATTGCTTAACCGACATAATAAAACGGTTTAATCCTGCCTCCAACATGATTTCTTCATAGGCGGTAACATTGAAGTCTGTATTATACATTTCTTCCCATATTCCAAGAAATTCTATTGTATTCTTGTTGCGCAGCCATTTTTCTATCAAAGCAGATCCATTGTCGATTTTCCTTACCATATCCGTTAAAGAGATATAATCGCCTTCTTCAATCTGCAAGACTTGTATCTCTGTTCCGTCAACATTTAGTTTTCCCATAAGAAGATCCTTTCATTTCATAATCACATTCCATTTACCGTTTTCAATTACACAAAGAAATTTTTCTGTTCTCTGCACACGCTATCCCCCCATGTACCGCTCTATTTCATTCCAGGTCTTTACCGTCAAGATATTTTTATCTTCTGTGTAAGGCAGATCGATCGCCCCTATGTACCATATTGGCAGAAGACCGGCATTTAAGGCGCCTTTTACATCGCATTCATACTGGTCTCCGATATACCAGACTTCATCTGGCTCTAATCCGGCTTTTTCCAAAGCCAGATCAAATATTCTTTTGTTTGGCTTACGGAAGATATAATTGCTTGAGGTAATGATAAATTCAAAAGAATTTTCCGGAAGCAGTCTGTTGATACGTTCTGCAACCACAGAAGAAGCATAAGAAATATTGCTGATTACGCCTGTGCGGATACCTTTGTTTTTCAAATATTCCAAAAAATCTTTGATACCCGCTGTAGGCATTCCCGGAGCAGCGGCATTCCAGAATACGGTATCAATTTCGGAGTTGCTTAATGCAATCTCTATTCCCTGCGAGTCATAAAGGTAAGGTGTAAACATGGTATTGGGTATCTCTATCTGAAATATGTGTCTTTTTTCAGGATCAAATCTCCCGAATTCCTGATTGAGTTCATTTGCTTTAGCTTGTACCTGCTCTGCCGACAAATGATACTTATTTCTTGTAGCATACTGTAAGACAGCCTCTCTGTTCTCTTTACGCCGTCAAATTTCTGTTCTGCAATCAGCGTCTGACCATAATCAAACAATATCATTTTGGGTATTTTCATGTAATTTATCTCCACATTCAAAATATTCCTCTTGTATCAGTAATTCCAATACAAGTGCCTCTCGTTCCCAACTAATATAACTGCTCCTTTCTTAGATTTTGCAATAGGTTCTTCATTTCTAAAAAACCTAGCGCAAAAAATGTTTGAAGTCTGCTCCCAACATCTAATAATTTTCCAGTCAACTCCGAAAATTCTATTCATCTATCTTTTTTCTTGGAGAACCATTCCATATCAAAGTTTTCATAACAACCCCATTTCGGATCTTGTAAATAATCAGTTACAAATCTATTATATCATATTTTGGGGTGTTCATCATCAAAAAGTTATTATATTTAACAAAGACCAAAGGACTATCTCGCCCCTCGGTCTTTTCCCTTAAGAGTCCCTTGTTGTTGGTAATCTGCGGTTTTCTTTGGCGGATTCCTCAACCGCTCAAGCACACTTTCCTTATTTTGCTTTTGATTATCATCCCCATAAGTTTTTTCCCATTTAGTCACTTGTTCCTTACATGCGATATAGGAGTTGTAGGATTTGCGGTAAATCTGGTAAAATTCCTGCACATTTTGATAACCGTATCTTTTGATGATACCTGACAAACCGATTTTCAAAAGGTCTATTTCCTCGTTCTTGCGGTCAATCCTACTTTGCAGTTCCCCTTTCTTTGTCAGTTTTGCCAATCCTTTCAGGCTGTCACGTTCCAGTTCCAACTCATTGCGCTCTCGTTCTGCGTCAAAGATAATCCCGTTTTGGCGGTTTAACTCCTTATAAATCTTTAGCAGCTTTGGATATGCGGCAGCTTCAGCGGACATGACGGGCTTTGGCGGTATCTGTGGTGTTTCCGGCTCTGCTGTCTGTGTTTTGGGCTGCAATGTACGTTGTTGTGTCGATAAATCGTCAGTCTGTTCTTTATGCGTGATTTGTTCCTGCTTTGGCGTTTTATCCGTTTGCGGGATTATTTGTACCGTTCTTACATCGCTTGGTTCTGCAACCGGCTGTGCCGTTTCTTTCTCAA
>OFGE01003462.1_pt1 | contig 10317 bp, 10 predicted proteins | sample 1521681 | NCBI WGS metagenome assembly OFGE01 (sample SAMEA3504093, study PRJEB24116) | mouse gut metagenome | biome: mouse gut; feature: mouse-associated habitat; material: faeces | place: Denmark | collected 2011 | reverse complement strand
GTTGTGTGCGCTTAGTGAGCGCAATGCTCTTCTCCCTTATTTGAACGGGACGATGAAAGAGCATGTCCAGTTAAAGTTGCTGCACCTAAGCGGCTGCACTTCATTTCGTCAACTATGTCGGGTGTCAAGAAATTACGGAGCCCCAGATTGAGCACTGCGCACACACGCACAAACTCATCGGCCCGCATTTGGCGCTGACCATCCAGAATATACCAAAGCCTTTTGCGGTCAATGAGCGCACGCCTACCGAGCTCGGCCACACTCATGCCGCGCTCACAGCGTATCTCCTCAATCCTTACAGCTATTAGCTTCGAGTGCTTCACCTGATGTATCGCCTATGAGTTTCCTAACTTGCCTGACAGTGGTTCACTATCGGACGTGCTTACATTGCGAGACCAACCCTACTGGTCAAACGCTGACTAGCCCAGATGACTTCATTAACAGAGGAACAGACCTTCCTAAATCGGGAATATGAGGGCGGCAAATCATCTCAGTGATGACACCTCTTTCGGGCTAAGATCAACATTCTCGAGCGGCTTACCTGTCGATTTGCAATCGACCCTTTTTCAGACGCAGGACAATATCGGCCCGTTTAGCAAGATCATAGGAATGTGTCACCACGATGAGGCACTTCTGCATTTGGTGAGCGCACTCTTCCAGCAGCGTCGCTACATCGTTGGCCGTGTCCTCATCGAGATTCCCCGTCGGCTCATCGGCAAGGATCGCAAGCGGATCGTTCATGAGAGAACGCGCTACCGCCGTCCTCTGCTTCTGTCCGCCGGAAATCTCTGCCGGATATTTATCTGCAATCTGTTCAATACCGAATAACCGCAGGAGTCTTCCCGCTTTTTCCTCCATCAATTGATAATCCTCTCCCCGGATCACCTTCGGCACACACACATTCTCAAACACGGTGAGACCGTCAAGCAGCATAAAATCCTGGAATACAAAGCCTAACTGCTCATTCCGTACCTTCGCGATCTCCTCTTCCCCAAGCCTTGAAAGACTGGTACCGTTCAAAGTGATCTCCCCCTTATCGCAGGGATGGAAACAGGAAATACAGTTGAGCATGGTGGTCTTACCGCTTCCGGACGCCCCCATGACCGCCGCAAATTCCCCCTTTTTCACCTCGAAACAAACGTCCTTTAACACCTCATACGTTATCTTTCCTGTCTTATAACTTTTGAATAAATGTTCTACTTTTAACATGAGAGTTCCTCCTTATTTCTCTTTATAATTCAGAATACTCCCACGGATCATTTTTTCAATATGCATTGCCTAAACTAATATAACGACCGCCTAAACTAATCAGAAACGACATAACAAGCGGTTGACAGCAATGCAAAAAGCCACAAGACTTTTCTCATCTCATGGCTTTCACTGAACTTATAAAGTTTCCGGTAACGGTATGATATTTTTCATTACAAACTTCCCGTTCTCCTGCCGGATCACACACTCTCCGTTATACTTCTCTACTGCCTTTTGGATATTGGGAATTCCAAATCCGTGCAGAAATCCATCTTCTTTTGACATACCATTCATTCTCCCTGCTGCCGCGTGATTCTCAAACACGATCATCAGCACGTCATGGATACTGCGCGCTTTTACCGTGATCAGCCTCTGCTCTGGCGGCAGCTTCACACTCGCCTCGATCGCATTATCCAACGCATTGCCAAAAATGGTACTCAGATCCATCGGCTCGATAAAACCGCCATCCTCAAAGTGGAGCACCGCCGAGAAATCTATCTGCTGTTCTTTGGCTTTCTTCGCCTTATCGTGGATGATAACATCCAAAAACTCATTTCCCGTGTGGATATACTCCTCATAATCCGAAATCCGCCGGCGAAGATCCGATACCATCTGCTTTGTCTCTACACTGTTCTGTCTCTCCAGGATGAGCAGATGATTTTTCATATCATGGTACAGCGCACGCACACGTTCCTCATCTTTCGCTCTCTCCTGATAATACGAAAACTGCTGGTTCATTCTCTCTATGGTCTGCTGTTTCTTTAACTCCTGCTCCCGGATACAAACTGTATTTTTAGAATACAGGAAGCTTACAACAAAACTGGCTACAAGAAATATATTAATAATATACACGAGTGAATTGGACAATATCCCTAAATTCAAGTATTCATAAGCAGATAACATGTTAACCGCTAATGCAATCGAAAAACTTAGTGATACGACCAACGTATCTTTCCTTCCGAACCGATACCGCCAGTTCCTGACCAGCATATAGATACCAGTTAGTACTAATGCCCTGATGATCAAAGCAAATACATATATTTCCCACCGAAGCATATGTACCCCGTCTACTTCAACCAGCGCAGCTTCCCCATATAACCACTGTAAACAGGGAATACTGATTATTTCAGGCAGGTATACTACCAGCAAACTAAACAATTCGTAACACACAATTCCCTGAGAAATAGAATCCTTGTAAATTATGTTTAAACAAACAATGTAGATCACAGCTGTTAAAAAAAATTTATATGCACCTAATGATGTTAACCATGTTGTCATCCATGCCATACAAAAATTGGCACATACTGGAAGAAATTTCCAAAAAGCAGAAGAAAAACGAGGAATTTTGCATAAATGTATGTAAATTAAATACAAGCCGGCCACTTCTGACAGTGTTATAATCAAATCCAGAATATAATAAAGCCCCATTACAACCTGTCCCCCCAGTAATCCGCCAGCTTCTCCATCACAAGCTTCCGTTTAGGCTGACTGATCGGCAGTTTCTCTCCAGTGGTCAATTCCAGTTCCAGCTTGCCCACCCTCTTTACAAAAAGGAGGTTCACCAGATAGCTGGAATGACAGCGCAGAAAATGAGCCTCCGTCAGCTCCGCCTCAAGCTCTCTCATTTTCTTATAGGAAATAATCTCACCCTTATCCGTATGCAGTTTCACGTTCCGGTTATAAGTCTCCAGATACCGGAGTGTATTCAGATCTATCCTGTGCTGTCCCTCTCCATTCTGTACAAGGATGTATTTCTTATCGTCACGCCTGTAATTCTTAAGCCACTTATCCAGTTCATTCTTCAGACGTACATAGGCGATCGGCTTGATAATATAGTTCCAGGCACGGTATTCATATCCTGCCAGAGCGTATTTTGCCAGAGAAGTCAAAAAGATAATGCTGACCTTCTCATCCTTTTTCCGGATGCGCTTTGCCGCTTCCATGCCGTTCATGGTATCCATCTGGATATCCAGAAAGATAAGATCCAGTTCTATTTTATTACATTCGGTTAATTCCAAACCGTTCTTAAATGTTACTGTACGTATTTCTATGCCTGTTTCACCGGCATATTTCCGGATCATTTCCTCAAGCTCTGCCACAAAATCCTGCTCGTCATCACAAATTGCAATGTTATACATAATACCGCCACCTCATTGGGAATCTATCTTTTCCATTATAATTTATCTGGCAAAAATTCTCAATCACCAAATCGGATCAATGACGGGAATACATCTGCTTTTCCTGCACATAATCCCCTTCGTAATCGTTATTTTCTCTATCCACAATTCTCCTTTGTGAATTTAGAATAATTTTGTCGTGTTATTCTGTAACATACATATTGCTGTAAATATCCAAGATAGAATCCTTCGGGCGGTTAATCCCTATATCTGTTAAGTGGATCTCTGTCTCACGCATTTGGGCTATGAACTGTGTAATGTCCTCGCCGACAGACTTCGGAACAATTATTTTCTGCCCCTCCTGTATCAGTTGGAATAAACGGAATACATCCAGTCGGTGCTTTTTTATATCCCTTGAGTTTACATGGAGTCCTTCGATCTTTTTGCTTTTCAGATCCAACCATGCTTTCATTTTCAGAGGAATGATATGCTCTACATCCAATATGGAAATACCCTCAGTAACGGTTCTTCCATCTAAAAGGAATCGATAGTAATCGTCATTGAGAAGAATAGCAGACAGACTGGAAACTTCATCATCAATATGCAGCGGCATAAGATGTGTATCTGGCTGCAAAACCACATTACTCTGCGGTCGTGAAAACAACTCGATCATTTTGGGATAAGCTGGATTTGTCGGATCTATGAAACGATAGAACTCTGGCTTGCCGTTGCTGCGCTGTCTGGCATGATAACCGCCAGTTTCGATAAATAACCAGAAGGCTTTTGCGAAATCTGTAGTCAGAGCCTCGACCGTCAACACCATATCGATGTCTACGGTCTGCCTGAAATCAAGACCTGCATCGTTCATCAAAAGATCACAGGCAAAGCCGCCGATCACCGTATACTGATCTTTAAAATTACTGAAATATTCACGAAATATATTAATACCGTTTACCATTTGATCTTCTCCTTATTCTTCCTCTTTAATAGGCAATTCATGTTTTTCACGAATTTCATCCAGGCACATCTGAATCCGCTCGTTGGGATCTTTATCCAGGCTCAACAGCAGGGAAATATCATCTGCACAGGCATTTCTCGCCAAAATAGCAGGATCATAGGACCATACCTCAAAGACAGATCCTCCGAAATCTCCAAAATACTGTTTGGTACAAATAGCATCTGCCGGAATTTTCGCAGCAGCCTTTTTAGAAACAGCAATGGCACCATCCTGTTCATTTACACCGATTGTAGATTGCTGTGCCAGCGCCCGTATTCCACTTATAACCGGTGTTTCTACTTGAACCGGTGTTTTCACATAAAGGATCCGCTTAACAGGTGATTTCAGACGTTCGTATCCTTTTTTCAAAAATTCCGGTTTCCCGTATGCTAGATTGATCCATTTGTGTGTGCCTTCCGCATTTTGTGTGATCAAGCCAGAAGCAGTAAGATCATTGATAGCTCTCGTACAGGTCGCTTTTGAGAGGGAAAGATCCTTTGCAATCTGCGTCAGGTTTATAGGCTCTGTACTCCGACCATAATATAAATACAAAAAGACGAGTTGTGTTCCTGGAGCCATTTTATCGGCAATAATCATTTCCGCCTTAAAATGTTCACGGAAGGAACATCCCCAAAACGGAAGATATACCTGCTGAGACATGGAAACGAAAGGAATGTGATTTTCTATCAAGTTCCTCCTCTGCAGCGCAGTTAAATTTTCCAGACCCAGTGCACAGGGAATTATACAAAGTTCCTGAAACTTTTTTAGCTGCTTCTTTAATACAGGCAACCGCCAAGAAGGATCCTTTGGAGTCAAAATGATACATTGGTTTTGCCCCCAGATCAGCAGTTGCGGCGTATACCCATCCCGAATGTAATAAGGCGTATCATCCGCATAACGATATTCTGTCTCTGTAATATCCGAGCCGAATACCGATTTAAGAAAAGATAACATATTCAGAAAACCTCCGTTTGTTTCATTTCAATTTATATTGTACCGTTTCAAACAAAACATGTCAAGTATCTATGAAACAATCAAAAACAGAGCATCCGTATTCCATTAAAACCACTGTTACACCGATTAATCTTTCAGAAGATACCGGCTCACCGGGAATTCTAAAATCATCTCCGTTCCCTCCTGCTCCCTGGAATCTGCTTTTATCACGATCCCCAGCTTCCGGCACAGTCTTTCACACAGATAAAGTCCCATCCCCGTGGAACGCTCCCTCTTACGTCCGTTGCTTCCCGTAAATCCTTTCTCAAAAATGCGTCCTAACTCTTCCTCTCTGATACCGATCCCGTTATCCTTCACGATCAGCCGCACTCCGTCTCCATACTTTTCCGTATAGATCCAGATCCGTGCCCCTGTCTCTCTTCGGTACTTCGCACTATTCAGTACAAGCTGATTCAGGATAAAGGTGATCCATTTCTCATCCGTATACGCAGGATCACCGCAATCCACTTCGGCATGAATCCCGCTCCGGATCAGATAACCCTTGTTTCTCTTCAATACCACTGCCGCGCTCTCCTGCAGATCGGTCCTGCGGATCACATAATCCTTATATACTTCATCTGATCTCGCATAATACAGCGCCATATCCACATAATTTTCAATCTTCTGATTCTCAAGGCGAATCCGCCGGGTCACATCATCCTTATGATTCTCGCACATCAGGTCTATGCTTGTGATCGGCGCCTTGACTTCATGTACCCAACTCTCTATATATTCCCGATACTCCTTCTGCTCGTCTTCGATCTGCCGGATCCGCTCAATGACAGACTTGTTAGAGATGCGGATCATCTCCCTGTATAACTGATCCTCGAGCCGATGGGATACCGGCATCAGTTCTCCCAGAAGATACCGCTGGTCCATCTTCTCAAGCGTCGTCTCCAATTCCTGAAAATAATATTTCCTGTTATAATATCCATATCCCAGCCATACAGCCAGGACCAACACCCAGAAAAGAAGGATCAACATACCATATCCCGTCTCATATCCGGTAGCATGTAAAAATCCTGCCAGAAGCAGCATACATCCCGCATGCAGCACCAGAAGCAGAATCTTATCCCTCAGATATTCCGTCATTTTCATCCCTGATACCTCACATTCCCACAGATCAGATCCGGTATCCTAACCCGCGCTTTGTCTCAATAAAATCGGAAATCCCGATCCCCGCAAGCTTCCCCCGGATACGTGTGATATTCACACTCAACGTATTATCATCTATAAATACCTGATCATCCCACAGATACTCGATCATATCCGCCCGGGAGACGATCTCTCCCTTCTTTCGGAACAACAGATGCAGGATCTTAAGCTCGTTCTTTGATAATTCTGTCTGCACGCCCCGAAAGCTTACCGTACCTCTGGCAACATGAAGCTCTACTTCTCTGTGAACGAAGCTCACCGGCTCCTCTTTGACATTCCGGCAGGTTCTTTTTAAGACGGCGCCGATCCTTGCAAGAAGGACGGGCGCCTGAAAAGGCTTCGTGATATAGTCGTCCCCGCCTTTCAAGATCCCTGTCAGCTCATCCATAGAATCTGTCCTGCTGGTCACGAAGATCACGGGCACCTCAGACTCTGCCCGTATCTTCGAACAGATATCGAAGCCGGATTCCTCCGGAAGGTTCAGATCCAGAAGCACCAGATCCGGTTCTGCGGACAGCACGAAAGAAGCAACATCCGAAAAATCATCAAGAGCCGTTACCTGATAAAGTGCATTTTCCAGAAGAAGCTTTAATTCCTGCCGGATCACGGCGTCATCTTCAACGATTACGATATGCATGCGAATCTCTCCTTATCCTCTATGGTTGAACGCAATACAGGACGCAGCCTTGCCGCGTCCTATAGAATGCTTATATATTTTCTTATTTTATCAGAAGACTCTTACCCGTCATCTCCTTTGGCTGCTCCATTCCCATCAGCTCGATCAGCGTCGGCGCGATATCTGCCAGACATCCGCCCTCTCTAAGCTTATAAGAAGGATCCGCATTTACCAGGATAAACGGTACTGGATTCGTAGTATGCGCGGTAAACGGCTCGCCCGTCTCATCGTCGATCAACTGTTCCGCATTTCCATGATCTGCACAGATAAACATCTGTCCATCGACTTCCTTCACTGCCTCTACTGTCTTTCCAACACACGCATCCACAGCTTCGATCGCCTTGATCGCCGCATCCTCCACGCCGGTATGCCCTACCATATCCGGATTCGCGAAGTTGATGATGATCACGTCGTATTCACCGGAGCGGATGGCTCCTGTCAGCTTATCACATACCTCGTAGGCGCTCATCTCCGGCTTCAGATCATACGTCGCTACCTTGGGAGAATTCACAAGGATCCTGTCCTCGCCTGCGTTCGGCTCCTCCACTCCGCCGTTGAAGAAGAATGTTACATGGGCATACTTCTCCGTCTCCGCGATACGCGCCTGCTTCTTTCCGTTAGACGCAAGAAATTCGCCGAATGTATTGGTGATCTCTTCCTTGACAAATGCCACCTGCTTATTCTCGATGGTCACGTCATACTCCGTGAAGCACACATAACAGGTCTTCACCCTCTCGCCTCTGTCGAAGCCTGTGAATCCGTCGTCGCAAAAGGTCCTGGTGATCTCTCTTGCACGGTCCGGACGGAAGTTGAAGAAGATGATCGAATCGTTATCCTTAATGGTCGCAGCCGGAGCGCCGTCCTTCATCACAACGGTCGGAAGCACGAATTCATCCGTCATATCCTTATCGTAGGAAGCCTGGATGCCTTCCGGCCCGCTTACCGCCTTCTCACCTTCACCGTGTACCATGGCGCGGTATGCCTTCTCCACACGGTCCCAGCGGTTGTCGCGGTCCATCGCATAGTAGCGACCCATGACCGTCGCGATCTCGCCTACACCGATCTCTTCCATCTTCGCCGCAAGCTGTTCTACATATTCCTTCCCGGAAGCCGGAGGCGTATCACGTCCGTCCAGGAAACAATGTACATATACCTTCTCGATGCCCTGACGCTTCGCCAGCTCCAGAAGACCATAGATATGTGTATTGTGGCTGTGCACGCCGCCGTCGGACACCAGACCGAACATATGCAGCGCGCTGTTGTTCTTCTTCACATTCTCACATGCAGCAAGAAGCGCCGGATTCTCGAAGAAATCCCCGTCCTGAATCGCCTTCGTGATCTTGGTAAGATCCTGATATACGATGCGTCCCGCGCCCATATTCAGATGCCCTACCTCGGAATTGCCCATCTGTCCGTCAGGAAGCCCTACCGCCATGCCGCTTGCATTTCCCTTGACGAACGGACACTCTGCCATCAGCTTGTCCATCACCGGAGTCTTACCCTCTGCAACCGCGTTACCTTCTGTCTTCTCGTTTAAACCATATCCATCCAATATCATCAACACTGTTGGTTTCTTGCTCATAATGCCTAACACTCCTTTTTGATTTTCTATTTTATGGTAATCCCTCAGACCACATACCTGCCGCTTGCGGATCGTCTGCCTCTACGCAAATAATCTCTCAAGCCACGCATCTGCCAATTCAATCCATCTCGCACACTCAGGCTGGACTCCGTGTCCGTTCTCCCGCTCCACCACCGGGCTTGCAAGACTCAGCCCATGCTCTCCTTCCGGGAAAATATGCAGCTCAGACGGGATCCCTTCTCTGTGAAGCGCCTCTGTCAATAACAGTGAGTTCTCCACTGGTACCGTGTCGTCATCCATCGTGTGCCAGATAAAGCAAGGCGGCATGTCCTTTGTCACCTGCTTTTCAACAGAAACTTTCTCTGCCAGCGCTTCATACTCTTCCCCCAGAAGATTCTCGAAGCTTCCCTTGTGCGCATACCCTGGATCAGACGTGATCACCGGATAGCTCAGCAGCATCCCTCTAGGCTTCCATTCCTCCGCCGGAGGATCAAGATCTTCTTTAAGAAGCTCCTGATTCCAGAAGGCGCCGTAACATGCGGCAAGATGTCCTCCTGCCGACGAGCCCTGTACGACGATCCGCTGTGTATCTACTTTCCATTTCTCCGCGTTCTCCCGGATGATCCTGACCGCACATCCGACCTCCAGCAGCTGCGTCGGAAAATGAACCGGAGCAACCGAATAGCGCAGCACGCAAGCATGATATCCTCTGCTTAAGAAATGCAATGCCGTCGGCTCCCCTTCCCGGTAACTGGTCCGCTCATATCCGCCTCCCGGACAGATCAGGATCAACGGCCGTTTCTTCCTCTTCACACTTCCGTCCTGCGGAGTATCCTGGATGTAAACCTGAAGCCTCGCATAGTCCGCCGAACCCTCCGCCCGTACCGGTATCTCTTCATAGATCATAATATGTCCCCTTTCGGTCCGCAATCCCGACAGACTTCATTGCGTCTGCCGCCAGAGATAATTATACAATACTTCCTGATATTTGCAAATAAGATTTCGTTAAAAATATATTTTATTCATTGCTAAACATGTTCCAGAAAACATCCCTCTTCATGGGAATAGATCACCCCGATCGCCTGCAGATAGGCGTATATGATCGTAGTCCCGACGAATTTCATTCCCCGCTTCTTGAGATCCTTCGACACTGCGTCAGAAAGTTCCGAGCACGTCCGGTCATTTTCATAGACGATCTCCCCTTCCGTCCATTGCCAGATATATTCTGAGAAGCTGCCGAACTCCTCCTGAATCCTTCGGAACACCTGGGCGTTCGTCACCGCCGCCTGGATCTTGCGCCTGTTGCGTATGATCTTCGGATCCTCCTTCAGTCTCTCCAGATCCGCTTCATCATAGGCGCACACCTTTTCAAGATCGAATTCATCGAAAGCCCTGCGGAAATCTTCCCTCTTATTCAGAACACATTCCCAGGTCAGCCCCGCCTGAAAAGACTCCAACACCAGCATCTCGAACAGCCTGTGGTCGTCATGGACAGGGATCCCCCATTCCTCGTCGTGATAGCGGATATACTTCTCATTCTTCGGATTCG
>OFGE01003459.1_pt1 | contig 10325 bp, 8 predicted proteins | sample 1521681 | NCBI WGS metagenome assembly OFGE01 (sample SAMEA3504093, study PRJEB24116) | mouse gut metagenome | biome: mouse gut; feature: mouse-associated habitat; material: faeces | place: Denmark | collected 2011 | reverse complement strand
TGGTAATTTTACCACCTTCTTCCAATTGTAGTTGGAAAAGTAGTGGGAACTATAGTTTATTGTTTTTATAGGTTTAAATAGTATATCGACAATTTCCATATTTTCAGAGCACAAATTTATCCATGACATAAATCAATTTCAATCAGAGCTTTTAGGTCAATCGGAAAGTTATGTCAACAACCAGCAAGTAGGAGCGCTGCTTGCCAAATATGATAAGACTTGGAACATTTCAGGAGATGTATTGCTAAAAGCGATGTTAACAGTTATCTCTTTCAGCATTATTGGAATTGCATTGCTGGGAAAATATCCGCCTAACATAATTCTCGCCTTTTTCTTATCGATTTTTGCTATAGCAGTGTGCATTAGCATGATAGGATACTTTCAATATGAAGCACTATATGAATTCATTTTAGAATTACCAGATATTTATGAACCTTCAAATCAAAAGTTTTTCTGGGTGACACAAAAAAGGTACATTTGGGTCACCCAGCTAGCTCAGCTATACGATTTTTACTCAACTATATTTTTTTGTTTGGCATTGATATATACACTAGGATGTTTCATATTCTGTTTTCATAAAGATTTCGGTGTGATGGCAGACTCAAAAAACATAGTAAAGACTATATTATTAATAGTATTTTGGCTCAAAATATTAATTGAATTAGTATTTAAGTTTGTCCATAAGCTCTACCATGGCAAAAAGAAAATAATAGCTCTGGAAAAAATAATCAAGGACAATTGCCTGAACATAATTAAACATAAATTTGATGACCCTGTCATTTCAAATAAAGACTATGAGGGATTTAACTTATATTTACAACTACAACAAATTAGTATTGTCCCAAAAACAAGTCAGATACTAAATATCATTAGAGCTGTAAGTTATGTAGCCAACACACTTGTAACATTTTCAGGTGTATATACCTTATTCACCCAAGCGCTCAAGACAAAGGTAATATAACCGTGAGATTAATCCCGAGAAACCAGTACACCAGTCCTCTGATGCATTATGATCTTTCATTTGATTAATTAATGAAATAATATTTTTGTATACTAAATCCATTTGATTTAATATCTGCTTGGCGATTTCGTATTCCTTTACAAGATTCAGTATTATCTTGTCATCGTGGTTTTCTTGAGCTTGCAGCAATCGTTTTTTATCTATATTGTCTAACTGAGGATAAAGATAAGTGAAAGCTATATTTTTTCTTTTTGATGCAAAATCTGTATTTAGCTGTCCCTTATATTCAATATTTTTTGCAGCCTGGCACAACGGTTCTAAATCATTCATAGCTTGAAACATATAGCCGCATTTTCTGCCAATCAATTCAATATGCTCTAAAGACAATGCATTGTGATTTCCAGACGCATAGTAGCCAAATAGTAAACTATTAGAAAGTAATGAGCTTGTTTCCTTATCAATAATATCCTGAATTGTGTTGAAATCAAACTGAGTAGTTTCATTTAACTCTAATTCTTTCAATACACCTAAGGACATTTCTCTCATTGTATTAGCAAGGCTTTGCATTATATGATGATAATTTTCTGGTTTGATATTATTGTTTGCACTAAGATTGTTAATGACCTGTATTGCATTTCCAAGTATATTCAATACAAAGATAACTGTTTTTTTATCTCCATATTCAGCAAAAAAGGTTGGCTGTCCCCGCCTCACTTTGTCATTGTCTATGTAATCATCGAGCAGAATCGAAGATTTATGGATTAACTCTATCGCCATTGCAATCTTTAATGGAACAAAAAACTGATTTTTGTGCTGTACATAACATCCAGCTGTATATCCCCAGTATACAAGTCTTGGCCGTATTCTATTACCAATCATAAGCTGGATTTGATTATAGTAAAGGTTATTAACTAACGTGTTCCATTCGACATTAAAAGCATCCAAAAATACCTTTTCTTTTTCATCAAACATTTCCGATTTTATTCGATCCAATTCATTCATGAATCTGTTCCCCCTGAATAACGATTTTATTAAATAGGTTGTAATCAATATGATAATCCTGAATTATCCTTCATTCACCGACATCAAATTCCTAGGATGCCGATGGACCAAAATATCCTTCTGCTTCGTATTCGACACATGCGTATAGATTTCGGTCGTACTGATAGAGCTATGCCCCAGCATCTTTTGGATGTATCGCACATCCACATCCTGCTCTAACAATAGGGTAGCGAAAGAATGCCGGAACATGTGAGGGGTAATATGCTGGCTGATACCGGCAAGCTTTGCATAACGGTTAATCATGAAGCGGACAGACTGATCTGAGAGCTTGTGCTGTAGCCTGTTCACAAAGAAATACCCACAGGCAGCGATATCCTCTATAAAAGCGTCATGATAGACATTCAGCGCAGAGATGACTTCAGGGTTGCCCACCTGTAAAATACGTTCCTTGGCACCTTTCCCGAAAATCAGGATATTATTGGCAGTGAGGTCTACATCGGACGGCTTTAAGGAACACAGCTCAGATATGCGCATCCCTGTAGCGAACAGCAATTCGATTACTGCAATATCCCGGATGCAGCAATGGAGCTGGTATTCTGAGCCGGCCTGTTCCTTGCAGGCATACATGGCAGAAAGGAAGGCCTGGATGGAGTGGAAAGGAATCGTCTTTGGCAGGAGCTGGGCCTCCCGGAAACGGATATCCAGCCTGGCGAAGGGATTCTCCGCAAGCTGCTCACGGTACTCCATATGATGGAAAAAGGCCTTTAGGCTCGCAATCTTGCGCTTTATGGTCTTAGTCTTATACTGTCTATGCAGCTGAGTGATGAAGCTGTCAACGGTGATTCTGGAGGTAGGGTCGGCAAGGCCAGAGCAGAAGAGCTCATACTGCTTCAGGTCGATGCGATATGCCTTAAGGGTCTTAGGGTTCAGATGCTTACGGCATTCACAATATGTAAGGTATTCGGTGATTTGTTCATTTAAGCTGATCATTCGTACAAGCTCTCCTTAGTTTTCTTACCATTATGGATTTTTCGAAAAGATCTGTCCACCATATTTATGTAAAGCTGGAGGCGGAGGGCGGCTTTGGCACGATTCCAAAAGATATGGAGGTTGTAAAAATCCGGCCTGCATGATATGATATCTACAAGAGCAAAGAATATATGCCAGCGGCACAGCATACGATAGGGGGTGGAGCCTATGGGCCTAAAAGATACTGTGACAACGAAATACATGGGGCAGAACCAGATTTTTGCAGACGCGTTCAACTACTACATCTATGGCGGCGAGCAGGTCATAGATCCGGACAGCCTGGAGGAACTGGACACCCGGGAGGTGGATGTCCCCTATGGAGGGGAGGATGGGGCCAAGCAGCCGGTGCAGAGGACAAGGGACGTGATAAAGTCATTGGTCGCCATGATGGACAGGCGTACAGCGTACCTGCTCCTGGCAGTGGAGGCCCAGTCGCATGTGCACAATGCGATGCCGGTAAAGAACATGGTATATGATGCCCTGCAGTATGCAAAGCAGGTGTCCAACGCTGTGGTTTCCCATAAGCGTTCAGGCGATTACAAGGGAGCCGATGGGGACGAGTACCTGTCAGGGTTCATGAAGCAGGACAGGCTGCTGCCGGTAGTGACGCTGGTGCTCTGTTTTTTCGCTAAGGAATGGGACGGCCCGATGTCCATCCATGAGATGTTCGGGGAACAGGATGCCAGGATCCTGGCACTGGTTCCAGACTATAAGATAAACCTGGTCGCCCCGGCATCCATAAGGGATGGTGACTTTGGAAAATTCCGGACATCCCTGAAGGAAGTGCTGTCGTTCATCAAGTACTCACAGGATGCCGACAGGCTTGGAGAAGTCATAGAGGCAGATGAAGGGTTCCGGCATCTGGGGCGGGCAGAGGTCGATGTGCTGAATGCCTGTGTAGGTGCAAAGATAGAGATGGAAAAAGATAAGGAGGATACGAACGTGTGTTTGGCCATAGAAGAAATGAAGCGGAGGGCAGCTGAGAAAGCGGCGGCGGAAGCGGCAGCGAAAGCAGCGAAAGAAACAGCAGAGAAAGACCGGATTGCGGCGGAGAAAGACCGGATGTCCACTTTGCTGAAGAATATCAAAAATCTGATGGAAAAGGCCGGATGGTCTGCAGAGCGTTCCATGGATATGCTGGATGTTTCCGAGGGGGACAGGAAGGCAATCCGGCCATATATCAGTTAATCTGAAAAGCAGGACAAAAATTTTATGACGTGGACATAAAGCAGGGAAATAACTGACGATTCAGGATGTTTCCCTGCTTTTTTGCGCCATTTTATGGCTCGTGGGTACGGCGGCATAGGTAAGGGCCATCGTGCCAAATGAAAAATATAAAAAATTTACAAGGAATGACTCGTCACGCCCCCTGATTTTTGACGTTGGGTGGAAGGAAATTTTTTGCTATCCTTTCACCTGCACATTGAAAACTTCATACGGGTGTGGCGGATACACGTTGACAGGCCGGGAGACCGGAAGCGACACGCCAGGACGCGCCAAGACGATGTGCCAGAGACTGCTTTTGCCTCAGGCATGCTCCGAGCGACTCCGTCCGTGGCAGTAACGTCCCGTGGTGGGGCGGATTGCGATGACCCCTGTCACATATCATGGTACTTCTGCCGAAGAACGGCAGCCCTGAAAAATGGGAGAACGCATCACCCCTGTTTGAGAAAGAGCAGGGGGCGGCTTTTATGGTGTCCGTGGGATGATTGATACATTCCTTTACCAGCGGAACGTCAGCCACGCCCTTAACGCATAAGCATATTGGAGAACGCTGCACTTGCGTTCTCCGATGTGAGACTTAGAATTTCTTAGCGGGTGTGCTTTAGCCGCTTAGAAATTCTTCTCACATTTCTATCGGAGCGATAGATACCATGCGGCGGAACCGGCCCCTTTGTCAACAGATAACCAACCTTTGCCGTTTTCCGCCGTATGCATGTATCGCTCCTTTAGGATTCAGAGGAGGCTTAAAAATTGAGTGAGGAATGGACTGTCTGCACAGCGGACATACGGAACAGGATACATGAGGCAGGGATCTTCCGGACGGATGAAAGAATTGTGTTGACCACAAAAAGCTGTGTATTACTGGAACACTTTACAGGAAAGGCATACAGCTACCGCATGGTAGATTTACATACCTTAAAGGCAAAGAGGCTGTTTTCAAGACCCACACCGCTGAATGAGGTAGGATACCGGAGAGCCATAGAGAAAATGGCGGTACAGTCAGAGGGCGGGATAGCATTTATGCAGGATGGCAATTCAAGAGCGAGTGAACTGCTTGCCCATATCTTCTATGACATTCTGCCGGAGTACGGACTGGCTTTGAGGGAAAACCAGCTTTCTCTTTCCATTGCCATGCTGGAAGCCATGGAGAAAGAGAAAGTGGCATTATGTGAAGCCGAGGTGGGAACGGGGAAAACCCATGCGTATCTCATAGCGGCAGTCATCTATCGCTTGTTTCATGGAGAAGGGCAGCCAGTGATTATCTCCACATCCACCATTGCTCTGCAGAAAGCATTGACAGAGGAGTACATCCCCCAGATTTCGGGGATTCTTCTGGAACACCGTATCATTGAGGAGCCCCTAACATTTGCAGTACGCAAAGGAAAGAACCATTATGCCTGTGACAGCAGGGTGAAGACCTATTTATCTTCGGTCAGCCATAATAATAGGCTGGAGGATAAAAAACTGATAGAAATTCTGACAGCCCTTTTCGTGGGCACCGTTTCCCTTGACCTGGACGGCCAGCCCTTGACAGACTATGTAAAAGAGCGGATCTGTGTGGAGAACTGCCGAAACACCTGCGAATTTTCCAGTGTATGCCGTTATCGCACCTTCCTCAGAAAATCCAACCAGGGGAAGGTGGATTTCCAGATTGCGAACCACAACCTTGTGCTAGCAGATATATTGAGCAGGAAAGGTAGCAGGAACCGTCTGCTTCCGGAGCATGGCATTTTAATATTTGACGAAGCCCACAAGCTGCCGGAGGCTGCCAGACAGATGTACGGGCTCAGCTTTGAAAATGTTGAGCTGGAGCTTGTGGCAGCCAGTATTATAAGAGCCGTGGCAGGCAGACCAGAGAAAAGGGGGACGCTTTCTCTGTGTGAGGAAATGTTGGAGTTGAACACAGCCCTGTTTGAAAACCTGAAAAAATTTGCAGGAGTGCGGTATGACAACAGTAGCATGGAAGTCATATTCACACCGTCCGTCCAGTTATCCCTGAAAGCACTGTCAGCCGTGATAAAGAGCCTGTTAGTACTTTTCTATACCGCAGACCGGGGAAATGCGGCATATAAGCGTATTTCCGGCAGGCTGGAACAGAAGCAGGAGAAGCTGACGGTACTTCGTGACTATGAGGATTTTATCTGCTGGCTGGAATATACAGGAGCGGCATCCTGCAGGCTCTGCGCGCTGCCGAAGCACCTTGACCTCCTGCTCCATGAGGACTTGTGGAGCAACGGGAAACCATACCTCCTGACATCGGCAACCCTGTCCGTAGGCGGCGATTTCAGCCGCTACATGCACCAGACAGGGATTGATCTGCTGAACCGGAAACAGATTTTAAACGTAAGCAAGGCATCGCCTTTTGATTACTGGAACCATGCTTTATTGTACCTGCCGGAAGATATGCCGTTTCCCAATGTCAGGAAAACAGCTTACCGGAAAGCGGTGGCAGACAGGCTGTCGGAACTGATTCAGCAGAGCCATGGGCATACGCTGGCGCTGTTCACATCCTACCGGATGATGGAGATAGTGCATCAGGAGCTTGCAGGGAGGATAGAAGATTTCCCGCTGTTTTCCATGGGAAAGGGGAAGCTGGAGGCCATTTGGGAGTTCCGAAAGAGCGGGAACGGGGTGCTGCTTGCCAGTGACAGTGCCGGGGAGGGGATTGACCTGGCCGGGGATATCCTTTCATCCCTTGTGGTGGTGAAGCTGCCCTTTCCCGCGCCAGACCCGGTGCTGGAATACGAAAAGTCCCTGCATGAGGATTTCCATGAGTATCTGGCGGAGGCCATTGTACCGGCGATGCTGATGAAGCTGCGTCAGTGGATTGGGCGGGGCATACGCAGGGAGACGGATACCTGTGTGTTCTCCATCCTGGACTGCAGGGCCAGCGGGCGATATAAGAATGACATTCTGGCGGCCCTGCCCGACATGCCGGTGACGGAGAGGATAGAGGATGTAGGAATCTTTATCAGGGGTAACAAGCCGGAGAGTTATTTTGGGGATAAGGAATGAACTGGCAGAGATTTCGGAAGAATGTCGGCCAGGGAAGAGAGAAAGGCGAAAAATATGAGGTTATTGTGTGAGATAGGCGGGCTTGCTCTGGTAGGTCTGCTTATCCTCTTTTTAGTGATAGATATAGCGGTTATCCGGGTCGGGAAAACTGCAGAAAAAAGGGACAATCCGGGTTGTCATAGGACAATCCAAAAGAAAAATAAAATGAATACGGGCCAGCAGACAGCCACAGGTCAGTATCAGAGCAGTGCGTCTGCTGGCCGCGAGGCCGGAGTACAGGAGGGAAAGGAGAGGCTGCCATGAAGCTGACAAAAGAGATGCTTGCGGAAATGGCACAGACCGATATCCGCACCGTGGACATTTCCGAACTGACCGACTTGCGGGACATCAAAATTGACACTTCACAGCCAGTGGAGAAAAAACTGGCTGCTTTTGCCGAACAGACAAAGAACGTCTATGTGAACCGGATAGGGGCCTATGTGGTAAAGGTCAGGTTCCAGGAAAGCGGGGCAACCATAGATGACAAAATGGCGGAGTATCTGCGAAGAATGTCAGAAATCTACCTATAAAAGTGGATAAGGGATTCCGGAATGGGCTCCAGGAAGGATTCCGAAAAAGTTCGGCAAAGTCTCCAAAAGAGGCTTGAAAGATGGTAAGATTTGTGTTAATCTGATGGCAGGACAAATCAGTGGAACTCCTGGCTCCCAGTTTCGTGAAGGCCATCGGCTTTTCCCTAACAAAAAAGTCAGGAGTGATACCATGAGAAACGAAAATTCAAGCAGGCAATCAAAATATTTCTATGCGGCCATGTACCTCCGGCTTTCCAGGGAGGACAGCGATGCAGGAGCTGTCGCTGATTCCGGAAGCCCGGGAGGTGCAGGAGCCACGTTCAAAGCCGAGAGCAACAGCATCGGCAGCCAGAGGGAGCTGATCCGTTCCTTTATCCGGGAACAGGAGGACATGGAGCTCTTCGACTGCTATGCGGACGACAACTATTCCGGCAGCAACTTCGAGAGGCCAGAATTCAAAAGGATGATAAGCGACATCGAGGCGGGGAGGGTGAACTGCGTCATCGTGAAGGACCTGTCCCGGTTCGGGCGCGACTATATCGAGACCGGCAGGTATCTGGATCAGGTATTCCCGGCTCTGGGGGTGCGCTTCATCGCCCTCACCGACCGGTACGACAGCTTTTCGGCGGATGCCGGGGAGCGCAACATCGTACTGCCGGTAAAAAATTTCATAAACGACAGCTATTGCCGTGACATTTCCACTAAGGTGAAAAGCCAGCTTGCTGTGAAGCGCAGGAAGGGGGAATGCCTTGCAGCCTTTGCCGTGTACGGCTACCGGAAATCGGCGGAGGACAGGAACACGCTGCTGGTAGACGATTACGCGGCAGAGATTGTCCGCAGGATCTTCGCGTGGAAGATTGAGGGGATGGCCGTCTCTGCCATTGCGGAAAAGCTGAATGACCTGCACATTCTGTCCCCAAAGGAATACAAGAAATCCCAGGGACTGAACTACCGGGGCGGATTTACCAGAAGCAGTAGCTCCAAGTGGAGCAGCCCGTCTGTCCGGCGGATACTGACCAACGAAGTGTATTTAGGCCATCTGGTACAGGGCAAGACAGAGCGGATTAACTATAAGGTAAAGAAATGCGTGGAAAAACCGGAAGAGGAATGGGTACGGGTGGAAAATGCCCATGAACCCATCATCTCTGCCGATGATTTTGCCATTGTACAGAACCTTTTGAAAGCAGACGGCCGGGTCAGCCCGGAAAAGAAAGAACTTAGCCCGTTCATGGGGCTTCTGTTCTGTGGGGACTGCAAAGAGCAGATGGTGAGGCGTGTCAACCGCTATAAGGGGACGGAAAAGGTCTACTATATCTGCTCCACTAAGAACCGTGGGGAGGGATGCAGCCGTCACAGCATAGAGGAAACCGTGCTGAAAGGACTGGTTGGAACCGCCATTCGCCGTTATGCCAACGATTTTCTGGAGCAGGAGCAGCTGTTTGCACAGGCAAGGGAACGGGAGGCCAACCTGCAGGCGGTCATCAGTTACAATAAGGAAATTTCCCGTCTCAAAAAAGAGCAGGATAAATATTATAGCCTGTGTGCCGGGCTGTATGAGGATTTACGGACAGGGGTCATCACCAAAGAGGAATTTGAACGGCTCCACGGAGAGTTCCAGAAGAAAGCAGAGAACTTGTCGGCTGCAGAGGAAAAGCAGGAGCAGCTTGTCAGGGAGATGTTCAAGTCCGGTGTATTGAGCGCAGGGCGGCTTGCATCCTTTAAGGACTCCCTGGAACTGAAAGAGATTGACCGCCATACCTTGGCCAGTCTTGTGAAAAGAATCTGGGTGTATGAGGGGAAAAAGATAGAGATTGAATTCTATTTTACCGACCAGTATCAGGCAATGAAAGATCTTCACAGGGAAGACGGTTCCAATCCGGTAACATATGGTCAGGCAGAAAATCAGAAGGAAGCGGCGCTCCTTGGAACGGAAAGGGGTGCATGATATGGGAAGGACATCAAAACGCACCTATGTCTCCGGTACCACCAAGGCCATGGCACCAGAAACCGGACAGGGAAAGCAGCAGGGAATAAACCATTATAAAGCTGGGATTTATGCCAGGCTGTCCTCGGATCAGGACTTAAAAAAGAATGAATCTGTGGAGACGCAGATTGAGATTGCCAAAAGATATGTGGAGGACTGGAACCAGCGTCACAAAGATAAGATAGTGATTGTTGGGCAGTATACTGATTTGGGGAAAACAGGAACGAACTTTGACCGGGATGATTTCAAACGGCTGATGCAGGATGTCCGTCTGGGTGACATCAACTGTGTGATTGTAAAGGATTTGTCCCGGTTCGGCAGGAACTATCTGGAAACGGGGAATTACATAGAGAAGATATTTCCGTTTCTGGGGGTGCGTTTCATTGCGGTTGCGGATGGGTACGATACCGGGGCGGACGGCAGCAACACAAGGCAGATGGCATCTGAGATTAAAAACCTGGTGAACGATATGTATGCCAAGGATTCTTCGGCCAAGGCGAAGCTGTCCCTGAAACAGCGAAGAGAGGCAGGCTCCTATGTA
>OFGE01003457.1_pt1 | contig 10328 bp, 10 predicted proteins | sample 1521681 | NCBI WGS metagenome assembly OFGE01 (sample SAMEA3504093, study PRJEB24116) | mouse gut metagenome | biome: mouse gut; feature: mouse-associated habitat; material: faeces | place: Denmark | collected 2011 | reverse complement strand
AAAAGCTCGACCATGTGACAACACTGACAGAGGTAAAGGAAATTGTGGATGAAGCGATTGAGAATGCAGAAAAAGGTGTCCTCAAAAAAGTATTTGGAATACTGACTTCTACCAGATCAAATGATGACAATTACGTAATCTTACGTGAGAAGGATTTTGAGGCATAAGACATAGCGCACGATTGCCCGGATGTTAACCACGTTCTGCCAGACTTTAAGTACCGCAGAACTACAGCATGGAAAGAATAGTAACAGGAGGGTTATTTTAATGAGAAACATGACAGAGCTGGATATGTATTTATTCGGTCAAAGCACACATTATGACATCTATAAAAAGATGGGTTCGCACCCGATGACAGTAAATAAAAAAGAAGGTACAGTTTTTGATGTATGGGCACCTCATGCAGAAAAAGTATGGGTAATAGGTTCGTTTAACGGCTGGGATGAAACTGCACATGAGATGGAGCGTCTGGAACCAGAAGAGATGGGAATTTACGAGCTGTTTATTCCAGGCGTAAAGAGCGGGGATATGTACAAATATCTGATCGAAACGCCGGATGGAAAAAAACTGTATAAGGCAGACCCATATGCAAATTACGCAGAACTGCGGCCGGGAAGTGCATCGATCGTTACTGATGTTTCGAACTTAAAATGGACCGACAAGACATGGATGGATGAGCGTGCGCAGTCTGACCCGTTTGAAAAGCCTATGGCAATTTATGAAGTACACCCAGGTTCATGGAAACGTCATCCGGGCCGTGAAGACGAAGGATTTTATACATACCGTGAGTTTGCAAAGGCACTTACTGAGTATGTAAAAGAAATGGGATATACACATGTAGAATTGATGGGCATATCAGAATATCCGTTTGAAGGCTCATGGGGTTATCAGGTGACAGGCTATTATGCGCCGACTTCCAGATATGGTACACCGGAGGATTTTGCATACCTGGTCAACTATCTGCACCGCAATAAAATAGGTGTAATTCTAGACTGGGTGCCGGCACATTTTCCTCGGGATGCGCACGGCCTTGCGGATTTTGATGGCTGTCCGCTGTACGAATATCCAGATCCAAGGATGGGCGAGCATCCTGACTGGGGTACAAAAATATTTAATTACGGCATGAGCGAGGTTAAGAATTTCCTGATCGGCAGTGCCCTGATGTGGATAGAACATTTTCATGTAGACGGCCTGCGTGTGGATGCAGTTGCTTCTATGCTGTATCTGGACTATGGCAAGGATGACGGACAGTGGGTAGCAAACAAATATGGAGAAAATAAGAATTTAGAGGCAATTGAGTTTTTCAAGCATATTAATACATCACTGATTGGACGAAATCCAGGTGCGATCATGATCGCAGAAGAATCGACGGCATGGCCGATGGTAACCGGGAATGTGGAAGACGACGGACTGGGATTCAGCCTGAAGTGGAATATGGGATGGATGCATGATTTCACGGAGTATATGAAGCTGGATCCGTATTTTAGAAAAGACCATCATAATCAGATGACGTTTGCCATGAGCTATGCGTACAGTGAGAAATATATCCTGGTGTTGTCTCATGACGAGGTGGTTCATCTGAAGTGCTCCATGCTCAATAAGATGCCGGGGCTTGGATTTGACAAATTTGCGAATCTGAAGGTCGGATACGCGTTTATGATGGGGCATGCAGGTAAGAAGCTTCTGTTCATGGGACAGGAGTTCGCACAGCTTCGGGAATGGAGTGAAGAGAGAGAGCTTGACTGGTTCCTTCTGGCAGAGAAGGAACACCAGCAGATCCAGAATTGGGTGAAAGACCTTTTGCATCTATATAAACGGAACAGAGCGTTGTACGAATTAGACGACAGCTGGGAAGGATTTGAGTGGATCAATGCAGATGATGCCAGCAGAAGTATCTTTAGTTTCGTGAGACATTCGAAAGGGAAGAAGAAGAATCTGTTATTTGTATGTAACTTTACGCCGATGGCTAGAGAGGATTACCGGGTCGGAGTGCCGAGAAAGAAGCAGTACAAACTGATCATGAACAGTGATGATGTGAAGTACGGCGGGAAAGGCGAGGAACGTCCGGCGGTATATAAGGCAGTGAAGCAGGAATGTGACGGAAGGCCATTCTCATTTGCTTATAAGCTGCCGCCATATGGAGTAGCGATCTTTGAGTTTTAAGCGCGGCTGAAAAAAAGCGGTTGTTGCGAAATTACGGTTATACACCGAATATAGTGTATAAACTGCATTTCGCAACAGCCGCTTATTGTATTAGTTTGCCGTATTGGAATCGGTAGTTCCATCCGTTGCAGAACCAGATGGATCCGTGCCGTCTGTCTGGCTGCCTTCTATTAGAGAAGCATCTGCCGGACTGGCGTCATCGGACGCTGCTCCGCCGTCTGTTGGATCGGCAGTGTCGTCCAGGAGAGAGTTGTCGGATTCTTCATCAGACAGAATATCGTCCGTATTGTCCGTGCCGTCAGGATCGTCCATGTCGTCTAAGTTCTCCGTGTCGCCGTCCTCTTCCACATCTTCGTCTTCTTCGAGATCTGTATCTTCTTCGTCAGCAGTCTCGTCTTCCGCATCTTCATCATTGCCGCCGAAGAGTCCCTTGAAGAAGCCTGTGACTTTGTCCCAGAAGCCTTCTTTTTCTTCGGTGTCGCTGTCTAATGCCTCCAACGTGTTGTTGATAACGGCGTCCGGTCCAAGGATATCGTCATTGGTGTCGTTGATGATACCGCCGTCGCTTGTCTCGCCGCCTCCGGTGAAGATGTTCTTGACGGAATTCCAAAGGTTAGAGAAGAAACCGCTTTCACTTGCTTTGCCCTCCAGATTCTCCAGAGTTTGCTGAAGTGACTTCACATCATAATCATACTGTGCAATGTTCTGCATCAGAGAATTGATCTTTGCCATCTGTTCTTCTGTGAGCGTGATATTATAAGTCTTTGCGGCATTGTCAATGGCGTCGTTGATAGCGCCTTCGTCGGTCAGGCCTTCTTTGATGACCTCCTGTTTTACTTCGTTCATCAGATCGGTTGCCTCTTTATTGCCGATCGTGTCTGCAAGCTCTCCGGTTGTCACGAGCTCTTCCGTAGCTGCGGCCTTCTGTTCTTCGCTCAGTGTGGTGCCGCTTGCTTTCTCGTATGCCATCATGATCCCGGTCAGCGCGCCGGTGCCGGATACCTCAATAGGAGAAGCCGCGACGACGTTACAGTTCTCAACCCCTGAAGTCAGCAGCGTGCTTGCGATCATGGAACTTGTCACAAATGTCAGATTCCCGACTTTGACCTGGATACCGCCGCTGGTGGTCGGCTCCACGTAAGAGCAGCTGTAAGTGCGTGTTCCGATCTGTGCTTCGGATGCAATCCCTTCCATGTATTTTCTTTCGTCGGTATTCGTAACTTCGATGGTGTCTACTTTGTCAGCCGTTGTTCCGAAATATTTATACATAGATGCCTTTTGTTCTTCTGACAGATTGGCGCCGAGTGTGACGACTTTAGAACTGTCTGCTTTTGCTACCATAGGAAGGCTTGTGCATGTCAAAGCGGCAGCCAACATAATTGGTATGATCTTCTTTACATTCTTCATAATGTGCGGTGTAATCACCTATACCCCCTTTTTTCTTAAGTCCTACATAATATAACACATTCTACAGCATTTGCAAATAAAATATGCCTTAACTATTTCTAAAGATTTTTTGTAGACGCTGTTCGAATATGCCTTCATCAATGATCCCGTGCATGGAACCGAGACAATGTCCGCGTTGGAAAAAGACGAAGGTTGGGACGGTATCGGCTTCGTAATGGGCGGCGAGCAGAGGGGATTCGTCGATCTCTGCTTCGCAGAATTTGATGCGTCCCCGGTATTTTTTTTCGATTTCCTCTATCATCGGCTTCATCATGGCACATTTGCCGCACCATACGGCGTAGAACATGACAACGACCGGAAGGGAGCCGCGCCCTGTCTCGGCGGAAAAGTTTTTGGATGTCAGATGTTGCATAACACTTACCTCTCTTGGTCTTAAGATCAGCAGCCGGGATTTAGTGTGCGGCATACTTCATCCATAGATTTCCTCAGACAAGAGAGTTTCTTGTGGAGTCCTTTCCTGTGATAAGTGAATTCACAGATCTTCTGCCGTAAGCTTTTCCTTCTTTTTCTGCATCCCATATGCGTACCTCAGGACATTATTTCTTCTATACTATATATGCAGGAGAAGGCGGTTTTGTGAGTAGTAGCAATTAATTTGCAGATCGGATTTCCCAGAGAAGAGAATTTTTCTTCATATTCGGTCATGATATTCCCCTGGTTCATTACCGTGTCCCGATGCAAGTCGAAGGTATGGCGATCCATCACGAAGAAGGGGCTTTCAAGAACTTCTGTCACAGAGAAATCAAAGAGCGCGCGGTTATCCGTCTTGAATTCGATGGCGCCGCCGTCCGATAGGATCTTATGGTACCGAGCCAGGAATTCTTTGGAGGTAAGACGCCTTGAGGCATGTCTGGATTTGGGCCAGGGGTCGGAAAAGTTCAGGTAGATCCGGTCGATCTCGCCTGGTGCAAATACATCTGGGACATTGCGTGCATCCATACAGATGAAGCGGATATTGGAAATTCCCGGCTTGTCTGCCGGCGCATGATTGTCTGGCAATTTTCCTTGGGCGGGTATCTTGGCGCTGCCGCCTTCGCTCTGGAACCTTTCCACCGCCCGGAGCAGCACGCTTGAGTACCGTTCGATCCCAATATAATTAATGTCCGGGTTCTTTGCGGCGAGGGTCAGCAGGAACTGTCCTTTCCCCATTCCGATCTCTATATGGATCGGGCGGGGATTGCCAAATATTTCCCGCCACCTGCCGCGGTATTCTGTTTCATCTTTAACAACTTCTTTACACGCGTCCAGTACGCTGCCGGCGCGTGGAATATTTCTTAGGCGCATATGCGATCCCTCCCTGTTTTCAAGTGTTTTTGTATGTTTCATAGTTTATAATGGGAGGGCTGAAAAGTCAATTCGATATAAGTGTGTGAAATCTATAACAAAGAGCTGTTTTTTTGGTAAATTTGACTATGGAAATTTGAAAAAATCGGAGTATATTATAATTGTGTGCAAAAATGACGGGAAAGGGCACGGTTTCTATGTGATATCATGCGGTATTATACATGAAAACCTGACTGACCTGCCGGTGAACTGGAAAAAGTGGAGGAATGGAGGTGGCCAGGTGGACACAGTTGTCAAGAAGATAGCGGATATCGAGGAAACGGCAGAAGCGATTGTGGAGCATGCACAGGCCCAGAAGAGTGAGATCGAGAAGAGGATCCAGAACCAGAGAGACCGTTTTGACGCGGCGATCGAGGATGAGACCCAGAAGCAGTTGGAGAGGATCAGGCGGGATGCACAGGAGAAGATGGAACGGATCCTGAATGAGGAGCGGGAGAAGAACCGTTCGGCGATTGATAATCTGAAGAAGGAATTCGAGGAGAATCATACTGCATACGCCAGGGAGATCCTGTCGCATATAGCAGAGGTGTAGGGCATGGGAAATGTAATGACATACAGCGGGCTCACCACGAAGGTGCGGGCGATGCAGGCGAAGCTTCTTACGAAGAGGGACTTCGAGAATATCGCGAACTTAAGGAGCGTCCCGGAGGCGATCGAATATCTGAAAGGCAAACCGGCTTATGCAAGATATGTGGAGCAGATGGATATATCGCTGTATCATAGAGGGAACATGGAGAAGATACTGTATCAATCCCTGTTCGACGACTATACGCGGATCTTCCGTTTTGCGGGAATGGAGCAGAAGAAGTTCCTGAAGCTTTACTGGAAGAGATATGAGATCGACCTGATCAATTATTGCCTGCGTATCGTATTCAACCACTATGATATGCCGTTTGATATAGAGTATAAGAAGGTGTTTTTTGATAAATATTCTCAGATATCCATAGATAAGCTTGCCACATCGAGGAACATCGCAGAATTGATCGACAACCTGAAGGATACGGAATATTATGAACCGTTAAAACCTCTTATTGATTCGGAGAGTACGACGCTTTTTGATTATGATCTGGCGCTGGACCTGTATTATTTCTCCGAGATGTGGAGGAAGAACCGGAGGCTTCTTAAGGGAAAGGAGCGAGAGATGTATATCCGGGACTTCGGTACGAAGATCGATCTTCTGAATATACAGTGGATCTACCGTGCGAAGAAGTATTATAACATGCTTGCGCCGGACATCTATTCTCTGACGATCCCGATTCAATACAGATTAGGGATCGAGGAGTTCAAGAACCTGGTGGAGGCGCCGACGGTGGAGGAATTCGAGAAGCGGTTGGAGGATACGTATTATGCAAGGAAATACGCGGACATCAGCGGGAAGACGCTGGAAGCCACGTATAAGGAATGTCTGGAACGCCAGTGTATCAGCGACCGGAGACGCAATCCTTACTCTATCGCGACGGTGAACACATACCTGTTCTTGAAGGAAGAAGAGATCTACAAATTAACTACGGCCCTTGAATGTATCCGTTACGGCTTAACTTCAAGAGAGACGTTAGGATACTTAGGAGGTGTGATTCAATGATTGTAAAGATGAAATTCTTAAGCATCAGCGGTCCGAGAACCGATATCGACCGTGTATGCGAGAAATATCTGTCGAAATACGAGATGCAGCTTGAGAATGCGGTTACAGAACTGAAGACGACAGATAACCTTCTGCCATTTATCGAGGTGAATCCGTATAAGGATGCGCTGGCGAAGGCGGAGCAGTTTGCGGAGCTTCTGCCGGAGGGTGCGGATAAGATGGACCAGACGCTGTCAAAGGATGAGATGCTTGCTTTTATCAGGGAGCTGAACCATGACTATCTGGACCTGCAGGAGAAGAAGGAGCTGCTTAGTAAGAAGGAGACTGATACCAGGGAGAAGCTGAATGTCTTAGAGCCGTTCGCGCCGCTGAACCTGGACCTGCATAAGACGATGCGGTACAAGTATATGAAGATCCGCTTCGGGAGGATCAGCCTTGATTATTATAAGAAGCTTGAGAAGTATCTGTTCGGAGATCTGCAGGCAGTGTTCCTTGAGGGCACGAGAAACGAGAATTACGTCTACGGCTGTTATTTCGTAGCGAACGCGGATATGAGCAAGGTGGACTCGGCGTTTAATTCTCTGCATTTTGAAAAGATCACGATCCCGGCGGAGTATATCGGGACGCCGAAGGATGCCTGTGCCAGTATGCAGAGGGATATCGAGGATACCAAAAAGCAGATGGAGGAGATCGACAAAGAGATCGAGGAACTGGTGAACAGCCGCTCGGCGAAGCTTCTGGGAACCAGGAAGCGGCTTGAAGAGCTGTCGAATAATTTTGACGTCCGTAAGATGGCGGCGAGGACGGACGAGGGAGAATCGAAGGAAGATTACTATATCCTCTGCGGTTGGATGGGAGAAGCCGACGTGGCGGCGCTCCTGGAGGAATCGAAAGACGACGACAGGGTGTTTATCGTCGTGGAAGAGGATCGTGAGAAGTTCTTCGGTGAGCCTCCGACTAAGCTTAAGAATCCAAGATTCTTCAAGCCCTTTGAGTTGTTTATCCAGATGTACGGGCTTCCGGCGCATGACGAGATGGATCCGACCATGTTCGTGGCGCTTACGTATACATTTATCTTCGGCGCGATGTTCGGAGATGTGGGACAAGGCTTCTGCCTGTTTGCGATCGGCGGACTCATTTATCTTAAGAAGAAGATGAACCTGGCGGGTATCGTGTCGATCGCGGGTATCTTCTCTATGATCTTCGGGGTGTTGTTCGGCAGTATCTTCGGATTCGAAGATATCATTCCTGCGATCTGGCTGCGTCCGGTGGAGGCGATGACAAACCTGCCGTTTATCGGACAGTTGAATACGGTATTCATTATAGCGATCGGATTTGGAATGGCGCTTAATATTCTGGTGATGATCTTCCAGATTGTCAACGCGGCAAAGGCGCACGATACGGAGAACCTGTGGTTTTCAACGAACGGTGTGGCGGGGCTTGTGTTCTATGGATTTCTTGTACTGACCATCGTACTGTACATGACCGGCCATAAGGTTCCGGGGAATATCCTGATGGCGGTATTCTTAGGGATCCCGATCCTTCTGTTCGTGTTCAAGGAACCGCTTACGAACCTGGTGGAGCACAATCATAAGAAGATGGAAGAGAGCAAGGCAATGTTCCTGGTACAGGGCTTCTTCGAGTTGTTCGAGACGCTTTTGAGTTACTTTTCCAATACGCTGTCTTATGTGCGTATCGGCGCATTTGCGGTCAGCCATGCGGCGATCATGGAAGTAGTGCTTATGCTGTCGGGCGCAGAGAACGGAACGCCGAACCTGTTCGGGATCATTCTTGGAAATGTGGTCGTATGCGCGTTGGAGGGATTGATCGTCGGGATCCAGGTGCTGCGTCTTGAGTATTACGAGATGTTCAGCCGGTTCTACAAGGGAAGCGGCAGGGAGTTCAAGCCTTTTAATAAGCAGAAGAAGTTATAATATAATGCAATAGGATGCGAATATATAAGATAAGGATAAAAGTAAGAGGAGGATATCAATCATGTCATTAACAGTGAAATTATTACTCATCACAGCGCTGGTACTCAGTATCATCATCCCGTTCGGATATTATCTGATCGGAGAGAAGACAAAGAAACGTTATAAGAGAGCGATCGGTGTAAATGCATTCTTCTACTTCGGAGCATTTGCTGCTGCTGCGATCATGATGTTCGGCGGAGCGCCTGCGGAGGCTGCCGAAGGCGCCGCAGAGGCGGCTTCGAATGCTGTCGGATTCGGCTATCTCGCCGCTGCGCTGTCAACCGGTCTTTCCTGTGTCGGCGGTGGTATTGCCGTAGCGAGCGCTGCGAGCGCCGCGCTTGGCGCGATCAGCGAGGACTCAAGCGCTCTTGGTAAGTCCCTGATCTTCGTAGGTCTGGCGGAAGGTGTGTGTCTGTACGGACTGATCATCTCCTTCATGATCTTGGGTAAATTGTAAGATGAAGATGTATCTGATCAGTGATAATGTCGATACACTGACAGGGATGAGGCTTGCGGGAGTTGACGGGATCGTGGTCCACGAGAGGGAGGAGCTGAGGACGGCGATCGAGAACGCGATGAACGATAAGGCGGTGGGAGTTATCCTGCTGACGGAGAAGTTCGGCAGAGAATTCCCGGACCTGATCGATGAGATCAAGCTGGAGCGTACTATGCCGCTGCTTATCGAGATTCCTGACAGACACGGAACCGGACGTAAGAAAGACTTTATCACATCTTATGTAAATGAGGCGATTGGTTTGAAACTATAAAGCGAGGTGGCATACTTGACAGTAGAAGAGAAGATATCACATTTGCAGGCCGCGGCAATGGAAGAGGCCCGTGCAGAGGGCAATGCGATCATGAAGCAGCATGAGGATGCGCTGCTCGGAGTGTTTGAACAGCATCGGGCAGAACTTCTGCGCCAGTCGGAGACACGGGTGAAGGCGGAGCGTGTCGGAGCACAGCAGCAGCTTAATATGGCGATGTCCAAGGCACAGCTTGAACTGAAGCGTGAACTGAGCAAGACACAGAAGGAATTGAAGAAGGAATTGTTTGAGGAAGTTCGCGAGGTGGTTGAGGAATATATGAAGACGGAGGAATATCCGCGCCTGCTGATCTCGTATATCGAGAAGGCGGCAAGATTCGCCGGAGGCGCGGCTATGACCATCTATATCAATCCGACGGATGCGGATAAGAAGGAGTATCTCGAGGAGCATACCGGTATGGCGCTTACGGTGAGCAAGGAAGACTTTATCGGAGGTGTGCGCGCGGTGATCCAGGAGAAGAATATACTGATCGACCATGCGTTCAAGGGTGCGATCGAGAATGAATACAGAAAGTTCTTGTTCAAGGGAGGTGTGCAAGTTGGATAGTGTGACGACTGGTAAGATCTACGGGATCAACGGACCTGTTATCTACCTGAAGGGCAAGACGGAATTCAAGATGTCGGAGATGGTGTACGTAGGTGAAGAGAAGCTTGTGGGAGAAGTCATTTCCCTTGATAAAGATATGACTACCATACAGGTCTATGAGGAGACGTCGGGGTTACGCCCCGGCGAAATCGTGGAATCCACGGGTGCGGCAGTATCCGTGACGCTTGCTCCGGGAATCCTGAATAATATATTTGACGGAATCGAGCGTCCTCTGGAGAGAATCGCCGATGAAGGAGGCGTATTTATCACGAGAGGCGTCAGTGTGGATTCTCTGGATGTACATAGATTATGGGATACGCATATCACGGTCTCCAAGGGCGAGACGGTCCACGGCGGGACGGTGATCGCAGAGGTGCAGGAGACGCAGGC
>OFGE01003453.1_pt1 | contig 10339 bp, 7 predicted proteins | sample 1521681 | NCBI WGS metagenome assembly OFGE01 (sample SAMEA3504093, study PRJEB24116) | mouse gut metagenome | biome: mouse gut; feature: mouse-associated habitat; material: faeces | place: Denmark | collected 2011 | reverse complement strand
AAGCTTCCGCACCGGCAGAAGGAGATAAGGACGGAAGCTACAAGATTGGCCTTTCTGTTTTAAATAGCTCCGGGCAGTTTTTCATCAGTATCATTGAGGCGGCAAAGGCAGAGATTGCTGACTTGGGCGGGGAGCTGATGGTAAACGACGCACAGGATTCTTCGGAGACTCAGATTGCAGGAATCGAGAATTTTATTCAGTCCGGCGTGGATGGTATCATTGTATGCCCGGTAGATTCCGAGGCTTTAAAGCCTGTAATCAAGGAAGCAAAGGAACAGGGAATTGCAGTCGTATGCCTGACGGCTACCGTAGAGGGCTATGACGCATACATAGGTGCGGACGAGTATACATTAGGCTATACCCAGGGCGCAGCCGTAGGCAAATGGATTGCCGAGAAGTGGGGAACGGAAGAGACCATCAAGGCGGCGACACTCAATTATGACCTGATGGAGTCCGTAATTCAGAGAAAACGGGGCATCATGGAGGGTGTTCAGGAATTTGCATCCAACGTAGAATTTGTGGCGGATGCCACCGCAGCGGATCAGTCGGAAGGAATGACCAACACGGAAAACTTCCTCCAGGCAAATCCGGACTTGAGAGTTGTATGCGGCGTCAGCGACGGTGCGGCTCTGGGTGCATTTGAGGCATTCAAATCCAATCAGATGACAGATCCCGAGCAGTATATCATAGCAGGCGTGGATGCCACCGATGAGGCATTGAAGCAGATTTCAGCGGGAACCATCTATCAGTTTACGGTAGATCAGAACCCGTCCGGAACAGGAAAGCAGCTTGTGGATACATGTGTTGCAGTCATCAGGGGCGAGGACTTCGAGAAGGATTATGTACAGGATTTAGTAGCGGTAACACCGGAAAATATTTCTGATTATGTAAAATAGAGCATATAAAAAGGGTCAGTTCTTTCCTGACAAAGAGCTGACCCTTTTTATCCCAAAATTCCAACCTTACCGAACAAAGTTTGCCCATTCCGAAGGGATAGCGGCAGACCGATAAAGATGAAAAGGAGAATTGAGGCAGAATATGGATGTAATTCTGGAGTTAAAAGATATTATAAAAGAATATCCGGGCGTAAAGGCGTTAAATCACATGAATCTGACCGTACGCACGGGAGAAATCCATGCTCTGATGGGGGAAAACGGAGCAGGAAAATCAACGCTGATCAAGGTGATTTCCGGCGCCGTCCGGCCAAACGGCGGAAAGATCCTCTACGAAGGCAGGGAGTATGAAGCCATGACGCCGACCCTCTCCCGAAAACTAGGGATTGGTGTGGTCTATCAGGAGTTTAACCTGGTGCCGGAGCTGTCCGTGGCGGAAAATATTTTTCTGGGCAATAAGCTTACAAAAGGTGCTGTGATAGACCGAAAGCTGATGAATCGAAAAGCGGAGGAATTGATGCGGTCCTTCGGAATTGATATGGATGTTACGGTTCCTGTCCGCACTTTGACCGTAGCCTATCAGCAGTTGGTGGAGATTACCAAAACCATTTCCGCCAATGTAAAGGTGCTGATCATGGATGAGCCGTCCGCGCCGCTTACCAGCCGGGAGATTACGGCGCTTTTTGGCATTATCAAAAGGCTCAGGGAACAGGGAACGGCCATTATCTATATTTCCCACAGAATGGAAGAGATCTTTGAAATATCGGATCGGATAACGGTGATGCGTGACGGGGAGTACGTGGACACCTGCATGACCGCCGAGACCTCCAAGGCAGAGCTTATCCGCATGATGGTTGGGCGAAGCCTGGATGAGCAGTATCCGACTGTGGAAAAAGAAATCGGAGAGACCGTTTTGGAGGTGCGGAATCTCTGTACCCCCGCCCTGCTGAAAAACATTAGCTTTCAGGTGCGAAGAGGAGAGATTTTAGGCTTGGCCGGACTTGTGGGAGCAGGAAGAACGGAGACAGCAAGAGCTATTTTCGGCGCGGACCCCATCAGCGGGGGCGAAGTTTGGATACATGGAAGCCAAGTCCGGATACGAAGTCCCAAGGATGCCATTTCCCAGGGACTGGCGCTTATTCCGGAGGACAGGAAAAAGCACGGGGTTATGCTGGATATGACCATACGTGATAACATTTCCTTTATTGCCGTAAAACAGATTTCCAAAGCGGCGGTCATCAGCACAAGGAAAGATCGGGGTATGGCCAAAGACTTTATCGAACGGCTGCAAATCAAATGCCCGGGCATGGAGCAGCTTACAAAGAATCTTTCCGGCGGAAATCAGCAAAAAGTAGTTCTGGCAAAATCCCTGGCCGGAAAATCAGAAATTATTATTTTTGATGAGCCGACGCGAGGCATTGACGTGGGAGCAAAATGGGAGATTTATGAATTGATGAACCGTCTGGCCAAGGAAGGAATGGCCGTAATTATGATTTCATCGGAAATGCCGGAGCTTTTGGGAATGTCTGATCGGATTCTGGTTATGCATGAGGGAGAGATTACGGGCGAGCTTTCGAAAGAGGATGCCAGCCAGGTGCGGATCTTGGAACTGGCGTCAGGGATAAAGGATGCAGGAGGAAGTTTGAAAACATGAAGAATGGGATAAAAAGTAAAGAATTTATTAAAAAGATCAGCACGTTCCTGATGCTTGTATTTGTATTTTTATTTTTTACATTTGCAACAGAGAATTTTTTTGCTGCGAAAAATATGATTAACATTCTGCGCCAGGTGTCCATCCTGGGAATCTTAACGGCAGGCATGACATTTGTGATTATTTCCGGCGGAATGGACTTAAGCGTAGGCAGTCAGCTGGGATTGACGGGGGTGCTGTGCGCGATGTTCCTGTCGCAGTTTCGGATGGGAAATGTTCCTTCTGTGATTCTGGCAGTGGGAATTGCCGCCTGCTTTGGCCTGCTCACCGGACTTCTGATTGTTTCCTTAAATGTGTCGGCAATTGTGATTACTTTGGGAATGCAGACAGTGGTTCGGGGCTTTGCCTACATATTTTCCGGAGGAATCCCCATCTACGATATTCCGGAATCTCTGGTGTTTCTGGGACAGGGCTATGTGGGACAGATTCCGGTTCCGGTTATCATTATGCTGATCATTGTGCTGATTATGGGATTTATCCTTCATAAAACTTATTTTGGAAGATATGTGTATGCAATCGGAGGAAACATTGAGGCGGCGCGGCTGGCCGGTGTGCAGGTAAATAAGATTCTGGTATCCCTGTATGCCATCAGCGGCTTTCTCTCCGGCATTGCGGGCGTCATTCTGATGGGGCGCGTCAGCTCCGGCGCACCTGCTTCGGGGACAGGCACGGAGATGGAGGTAATTACGGCGGTGATTATCGGCGGCGTCAGCATCAATGGCGGCAAGGGCGGCATGGCCGGGGCCTTTTTCGGAGCGCTTATTATCGGAATGTTGAGCAACGGTCTGACCATTATGAATGTGGGGCAATACTATCAAAATGTAATTACGGGAATTGTGTTAATCCTCGCAGTAGCCTTTGATACACTTCTCGGCAGAGAAAAAGTAAAGAAAGTAAGGAACGGGTGAGGAGGCAAATGACAATGAAATCAATTTTGTGTTACGGAGATTCCAACACCTACGGCTTAAAGTCGGATCTGATAACCAGATATCCAAGGGAAGTCAGGTGGACCGGAATCCTTCAGAAAATGCTGGGTGAGGAATACTATGTGATTGAGGAAGGACTGGGCGGGCGGACTACGGTATGGGAGGATCCGGTTGAAGATTACAAAAACGGGAAAACGTATCTCCTTCCCTGTCTGGACAGCCATAAGCCTCTGGATTTGGTCGTGATTATGCTGGGAACCAACGATCTGAAATGCCGGTTTCACGTATCGCCCTTTGATATTGGGACCTCTATGGAGAATTTAGTCCGGGTTATTTTAAAATCCGATGCCGGGCCGGATTTTCAGCCTCCAAAGATTCTTTTAACAGCTCCGGTTCCCATCCACAGTGTGGGAAATCCGGATTTGGATCAGATGATTCCGAAAATGAAGGAGAGAAGCAGTCAGATTCCCGGTTACTACCGGAAAATTGCCGAAAAGTATAATCTGTTCTATCTGGAACCGGGAGATCGGGTAGAGGTTAATGAGACAGACGGTATCCATTACACAGAGGCAGGCCACCGCAAAATGGCGGAGCTGATGGAGGAAAGGATTCGAAAGATTTTAGAATAAATCCATAGAATTACGGCATTGGTAAATGCTCTTTTTGCAGAATATTAAAAGTTCTGTAAAAAGAGCATTTTTTTTGAAAATTTAGAAAAAATTTCTACAAATGAACGGGAAATTTCTTGTCAAATACTGACAAAATCTGCTATAATGAAAAATACGATTTTATTATTTCATAATAGGGGGAGAATCGTCATTTTACAATACAAAGCAGAACATTGCGGAAAGGATAGGAACTGAATGAAGAAGTGGGACAAGAATATTCAGCATGACATTAAAGAAGGCATTCTTCAAGGTCCAGGCGTCCGAAAGCTGGGGGAGGATACCTGTTTTACAGTAGCAGTACCGGATAAAAAAACCTGCAGTTTGTTGCTTTACAGAAAAGGAAGAAAAGAGCCGGAAGCCGCTATCTCTATGGAAGGCTCCGGCCAGTATGGAGATCTGCGTTCCGTGCTGGTAAAAGACCTGCCGGCGGACAGATATGAATATAATTATGAGATTGACGGTCAGGTAGTTACAGACCCTTATGCCTGCCGGATAGCAGGAAGGGAGAGCTTCGGAAAGCCCGTAAAGGAGGAAGTCCTGCGGGGCCGAATCTGCCCGGGCGTCTTTGACTGGGAAGGAGACAGACCTCTTCGTCTGCCCTACGAGGAGATTGTAGCTTACGCGGCACATGTGCGGGGCTTTACAAAGCATGGAACCTCCAGGGTAAAGGCAAAGGGAACCTTTGCGGGACTGAAGGAAAAGATCCCTTATTTAAAAGAGCTTGGGATCAATCAGCTTGAGCTGATGCCGATATATGAATTTTCAGAGCTTGCCTCCGTGGACAGTCCGGCTCTTAAAAAATACGCGCCTTTGGACGGGGGAGAGACGCGGATCAATTACTGGGGATATTCTCCCAAGGCGTACTATTTTGCTCCCAAGGCTTCCTATGCCGCCTCGGACAATCCGGTGCAGGAGCTAAAAGAGCTTATCCGGGAGCTTCATAAAAACGGAATAGAAATCATTCTGGAATTTTATTTTCCAAAGGGGACGAAGGCGTCTCTGGTGCTCGGCTGTATCCGTTACTGGGTGGTGGAATACCACATTGACGGCGTACATATCAACCGGGATAACGCGCCTGTGGAAGCTCTGGCCCAGGACCCGCTTTTGAGCCATACGAAGATTTTCAGCGAAGGCTTTGCCCTGGATGAGATTTATGAGGAAAAGGCAGTACCGGCCTTCCGCAATCTGGCGGAATACAACGACGGCTTTATGCTGGACGCGAGACGCTTTCTCAAGGGCGACGAGGGTCAGCTTACGGCCATAACAAGCCGGGCAAGGCGCAACCCTAAGCGTAATGGGGTTATCAACTACATGGCAAACCATAACGGCTTTACGCTGACGGATCTGGTTACTTATGATGAGAAGCACAATGAGGCCAACGGCGAAGCCAACCGGGACGGCACGGACGTCAATTACAGCTGGAACTGCGGAGAGGAAGGCCCAAGCAGGAAAAAACGGCTGCTCAAGCTTCGGAGCCGTCAGCTTCGCAATGCCTTTACCATCCTTTTGCTGAGTCAGGGAACGCCGCTTATCTACGCCGGCGACGAGAGGGGCAATTCCCAGTCCGGCAATAACAACGCCTGGTGTCAGGACAATGAACTATCCTGGATTCCCTGGAAAACGGGAAAGACAGAGACGGCTCTTCTGGAATTTGTAAAGGGGCTGATTGCCTTCCGCAAGGCTCATCCCGTATTTCACCAGGCCCGGGAGCTTCAGATGACGGATTACCTTTCCTGCGGCTACCCGGATGTATCCTATCACGGCAAACAGGCGTGGTTCGGAGATTTTGAAAATTACAGCAGAAGCGTGGGTATTTTGTATGCGGGCGATTATGTGGAGGACGATTTCTTTTATGTAGCATATAATATGCATTGGATGCCCCATGAATTTGCGCTGCCCGGACTGCCTGCGGATCGTAAGTGGCGGATTGCCCTTGATACGGGACCGGAAGGGACAGAGGGCATTTTCCAGGAGGGAGAAGAGGAGATTCTTGAGGAGCAGCGGAAGGTTACGGTGCCGGAGCGCACGATCCTGGTGCTGGCAGGAAAGTAGAGATATGAAAGCTTGGAAGCATTTTTGCACAATCACCCGTCACAGACTGCTTGTGATGAAATATTGTTTTAAAATCGGTCTTTACCGGCAGGGGCTGACCCACGATCTGTCAAAATATTCTCCGGCGGAGTTTGTGCCCGGATGCCGGTACTACCAGGGATATCGAAGTCCCAACAACGCGGAGCGGGAGAGCAGGGGCTATTCCTCCGCCTGGCTCCATCACAAGGGGCGGAATAAGCATCATTATGAGTACTGGATTGATTACAGCTTACAGGCAGGCGGGGAGCTTGCAGGGATGAAGATGCCTGCAAAATATGTGGCGGAGATGATGATGGACCGCATAGCAGCCTCCCGGATTTACAAGGGAGACGACTACAATCAGCATCATCCTCTGGCCTACTATGAGCAGGGAAAGGAAGCCTATGTGATCCACGAGGAGACAAAGGCTCTTTTGGAGTATCTCCTTCGTATGCTGTCGCGGCAGGGAGAGGCGAAAACCCTTGCATATATCCGTCGAAACTTGGTAGGAAAAAAAGAATATCCAAATTTGAAGAAAAAAAGAGGGAATTGAGAGCGGACGCAGAATAAATATAATAGAGGCAGTTTTACGGCACATTTTTGCGGCTTAACGAAATGACATTGGTTTGGCAGGAAGGGAGCGGCCCTTCCGGAAAGGAGCGGCCTATGACGATTCGTGAGAGTACGGAGCAGTGGGAGCAGGAGTATTTAAGTCCTTATGCGGCATTCAGCAGGGATTCCAGGGGAAGGGATGCACCGGAGACGCCCTGTGATATACGGCCGGTGTATCAAAGGGATCGAGATCGGATTCTTCACTGCAAGTCTTTTCGCCGTCTGAAGCATAAGACCCAGGTGTTTCTGACCCCGAGAGGAGATCATTACCGGACACGTCTTACCCACACCCTGGAGGTTGCCCAGACAGCGAGAACGGTGGCAAAGGCCCTGCGGCTCAACGAGGATTTGACGGAGGCCATTGCACTGGGCCATGACCTGGGACACACGCCCTTTGGACATGCCGGGGAAAGAGCGCTTAACGGCCTGTGCTCCAGAGGCTTTGCCCACTATGAGCAGAGCGTCCGGGTGGTGGAACGCCTGGAAAAGCAGGGAAAGGGCCTGAATCTGACCTGGGAGGTAAGGGACGGCATCCGCAACCACAGAACAAACGGCAGCCCTTATACATTGGAGGGGCAGATTGTGCGCTTTGCGGATAAGATTGCCTATATCAATCACGATATCGACGACGCTATAAGGGCAGGGATTCTGGAGGAGACGGATATTCCCGGGGAATACCGGGATATTCTGGGACATTCCACACGGGAACGGCTGAATACGCTGATCCATGATATTGTGATGCAGAATGTGGACTGGCTTAAGGAGAGGCCGGCAGGGGAATCGCAAGAAGAGAGGAAGCTTCGCATGTCCGACGAGGTGGGCGGCGCCATGCAGGATTTGAGAAGCTTTATGTTTAAGAACCTGTATACGAATCCCCTGGCAAAAAGCGAGGAGATCAAGGCTCAGGAGCTTTTGGAGGCTTTGTTTTCCTACTATATGGAGCATCCCCGGGAGATGTCGGAGGAATTTCTTGATATGCTTTTTCAGGAGCATGAGGAGAAGGAGATTGTGGTCTGCGATTACATATCCGGCATGACAGATCAGTATGCGATCTACAAGTTTAACGAATATTTTATTCCCAAGGCTTGGAGCATCTAGTACGGCGTTGCACAAATAGCAGTGAAGCCTGTGTTCACTGTCTGCGATGGCTGCACGCCCGGGAAGCTTTTTGACCTGTGCTGCCGGAAAAACGGGCCGGAATAACTGCTCCTGATTGGAATGGGTGATAATGCATGTATTATTCGGAGGATTTAATAGAGGAAATACGTTTAAAAAATGATATTGTGGATGTCATATCCGGCTACGTGCGCCTTCGGAAGCAGGGGAGCAGGTACTTTGGACTCTGCCCGTTTCACAGTGAGAAGTCGCCCTCCTTTTCCGTGACGCCGGATCGGCAGATGTATTACTGCTTTGGCTGTCATGCGGGAGGCACGGTGTTCAATTTCCTGATGGAATATGAGAACTACACCTTTCCCGAGACCGTAAAGTATCTGGCGGACCGCTGCGGCGTGACTCTGCCGGAGATGGAGTACTCGGAGGAAGCAAAGCGGCAGGCGGACTTAAAGGGCCGGTTGTTGGAGATTCACAAAAAGGCGGCTAAGTTCTATTATTATCAGCTTAAGCAGGAGAGCGGGAGAGATGCCTACGAGTATCTCAGAAACAGAGCGCTCACCGACGACACCATCCGCCGCTTTGGATTGGGCTATTCCGGCAAGTATAACGGACAGCTTTACAAGTACTTAAAGCAGGAGGGGTATTCGGACGAGCTTTTGAAGGATTCCGGCCTGATTACGATGGACGAGCGGCGGGGAGCTTATGATAAGTTCTGGAACCGGGTGATGTTTCCCATTATGGACGGCAATAACCGGGTGATTGGTTTTGGAGGGCGGGTGATGGGGGATGCCAAGCCCAAGTACTTAAATTCCCCCGAGACAAGGATTTTCGACAAAAGCCGGAATCTCTACGGTCTGAACCTTGCAAGAAGCGCCCGGAAGTCCAATATGATCATCTGCGAGGGCTATATGGATGTGATTGCCCTCCATCAAGCAGGTTTTAACCAGGCGGTGGCGTCCCTGGGGACGGCCTTTACCCCGCAGCAGTCCCTTCTTCTGAAGCGGTTTACCCAGGAGGTGCTTTTGACCTATGACAGCGATGAGGCAGGCACCAATGCTGCGCTTCGGGCTATTCCCATTTTGAAGGAGGCAGGACTTTCCGTCCGGGTGATCAATATGAAACCCTATAAGGACCCGGATGAATTTATCAAGGCTCTGGGGACGGAAGCCTTTCAGCAGCGGATAGACGAGGCGAAGAGCAGCTTCCTTTTCGAAATCGAGGTTTTGGAGCGGGGCTTTAATCTGAAGGACCCAGCAGGCAAGACGGCCTTCTTTGATCAGATGGCGAGAAAGCTTCTGGGCTTTTCGGACGAGCTGGAGCGGAATAATTACATAGAGACGCTTTCGCAGCAGTATCATGTCGGCTATGAAGCGCTGCAAAAAAAGGTCAATCAGATGGGGATTGCTCTGGGGGGTGTCCGGCCGGTGGAACGCCCAAGGGATGTGTCCTCACGCAAAAAGGAGCAGGAGGACGGAAGCGATGCCTCCCAGAAGCTTCTGCTGACCTGGATGATCTCCGATCCCGTATATTTCCGGGAGATCCGCCGTCATGTATCGCCGGAGGACTTTACGGTTCCCCTTTACGAACGGATTGCCGGCATGCTTTATGAGCAGCAGGAGAGGGGAGAGCTGAATCCTGCCCGGATTGGGAATACCTTTGAGGATTCCGAGGAGCAGCGCAGGGCGGCGGCCGTTTTTAATGCGGAGCTTAAGACGGACACAAAGGAAGAATTGGAGAAGGCTCTGAAGGAAGCGGTTTACAAGGTTTTGAAAAATGCTCTGGAAAAGAGGGCAAAAGAACTGGACCCAACCGATATGATTGGCCTGCAGCAGGTAGTAGGGCGCAGGCGTCAATTGGAGAAATTGCATATTTCTTTGGATTAAGGATAAAATACTAACAAGTTATGGAAGGATGGAACAACATGGAAGAAAACATGGTAAAATTTGAGGAGAAGTTAAAAGAGCTTCTGGCTATGGCAAAGAAAAAGAAAAATATCCTGGAATATCAGGAGATCAACGACTTTTTCCATGACATGGAATTGGATGCGGAGCATTTCGAGAAAATCCTGGAATACCTGGAAGCCCACAATATTGACGTGCTCCGGATTACCAGCGACGACGATGACGATGAGATTATTCTCACGGATGAGGACGAAGTCGATGTTGAACAAATCGATCTTTCCGTACCGGAGGGCGTCAGCATTGAAGACCCTGTCCGTATGTATTTGAAAGAGATTGGCAAGGTTCCTCTTTTAAGCGCGGAGGAGGAAATTGAACTGGCAAAGCGCCTGGAACTGGGAGATGAGGAGGCAAAGAAGCGTCTGGCAGAGGCTAACTTACGTCTGGT
>OFGE01003445.1_pt1 | contig 10373 bp, 12 predicted proteins | sample 1521681 | NCBI WGS metagenome assembly OFGE01 (sample SAMEA3504093, study PRJEB24116) | mouse gut metagenome | biome: mouse gut; feature: mouse-associated habitat; material: faeces | place: Denmark | collected 2011 | reverse complement strand
GGAGGGATACCCAGGGGGACCCCATTCTCTCAGAGGAGAAGGGGAGGAGGGATGGAGGGAAGGGGATTTAAAGCTTCCCGGAAACCGCCCCTACCGGGAATACGGCGGCGTCCCCATGAAGCCCCATGCGGGCAAAGCCTGCGTCCATTGCGGCCTCTGTGCGTCAAAATGTCCCGCAGGCGCCATCCCCGCCCAGGAGCCTTCGGAAACAGATACCGCAAAGTGCATCTCCTGCATGCGCTGCATCGCTGTGTGCCCCAGGAAGGCCCGCAGTGTCAACCCTGCCCTCCTTGCCGCCGCTGGCATGAAGCTGAAAAAAGCCTGCAGCGGGCGGAAAGAGAACGAGCTCTTTCTATAAGCCTATAAATCGTATCAGCCAACTGCGGGAGAGCATCCTCCTATAAAGCCTCTCCCCAGACAGACGGCTGCCTGCAACGAGGTACGCCAGACTGTCCGTCCCCCTGTCAGGATGCTGCTCTGATCTCCCGGAAGATATGGAACCCCATGGCAAGCAGCTCCAGCCCCAGAATCCGCATATGCGGGTACAGCTTCGTCACCGGGTCAACCATGAGCAACAGCGCAAGCCCGATCTGCACAGCCGCCTGCAGCATATCCATCCCCCATTTCTTCCTGCCAGCCAGATTGTAGATAGCCACATTCAGGCTCTCGGAACCCTGAATCAGACCGAATATCCCCCATGCCACCCCAATCAGGCCGTCCGCCCCGCTGCCGCGCACAATGATGGCCAGCCCCACCACCAGCATAAGGACACCGCTGGACGAAAGCTTTGTGTCAAGCCTCCGGTACTCCCCGGCCAGAACCGAGTCTATCACAGCCAGCACCCCTGTCCCTGCCAGAAAGCCTCCCATCAGCCAGGGGAGCAGGCCATATATGAAGTCCACAAAAACAGACACTGTATTCCCAGCAGGCACATGATGCCGGTCAGCCCGTACCCTATCCTCCTGCTGGCAGGCGTTGTGAATATCTTCTGCCCATATGCCCTCCATGCCGTAATATGCGGCGCTTTCTCCTGCTTTTCCTGATACATCTGCATTTCCCTTTCCTTATCCTTTCCTGCCGGCACAGCCTGCAAACTCCAGAATCCATTTCTTTAGACTTTACCATAATTGCCAGGGCATTGCAATCCCGCCGGATTTTATACATCTTCTTACCCAATGCCCCTTTATAAGGATGTATTCCATGTCTACTTAAACATCAGAGTCTTCACCCCCCTTATAACCATAGGTTTTCAAAAAACGAACAAATTTTCTTCTTGACGCAGAAGCCTTTTTCTTATATGCTGAAATGATTTAACGGTATACGTTATAATGGGCGGCCTGGGACAGGAAAGGATAACATTATGTACAACTATGTAGCAGAGAAACAAGTAGACCACTATAAAACCCTTTTCCAGAGCATCCTGGACAAGCTGCACGAAAAGCTGAAAAAGCAGTACAACATCCATATACGCATCGTACTGGCAGGAAGCGGTGCCAATAACATGGTCATGCAGAACGGAAAAGGCGGATTCGATCTGGACTACAACCTTATTCTGGATTCCATCCCTTCCGGATATGCAGGGGAACCCCAGAAGTTAAAATCCCTTGTCAGAAATCAGCTGGACGGCCTGGTTCCCAGCGGCTTCTCCCATGGAAAGGATTCCACCTCCGCCATCACCCTGCTCCTTCACTCGCCTGATAAGAAAAAGGTGGTATTCAGTGTCGATGTGGCTCTGATCCTTGCCGGAAAGAGCGGTTACAGCAGGCTGGTCCGCGACAGGAACACGGGAAGATATATCTGGAACCTGATACGCAGATCCGGAGACTTAAAGCCTATGCTTAGCGCCATAAAAGCTGCAGGCCGCCTTGATGACCTCGCTGATATCTACCGCCAGAAGAAAAACAGATACTTAAGCCTACAGGATAATGACCATCCTTCCTTTGTAGTGTATATCGAAGCTGTCAATGAACTTTACCAGAAACTATGAGACTTCCGCTATGCACCGCCATTCAGGTATGTATCCCATAGTGTGCCTTTTTCATGTCCTCCTGCCCATGCAGGATAATCCCCCCGCACAGCCCTGTCCCGCAGGCACGCTCCTCCCGGAAGAAAAAGCTGTAGGGCACAAAGTCATCGTATACCATGATTCTGATGCTCCCTCTCCACTCCAGATGATTGGCAAGCAACTTCCCCAGCTTCTTCCGCAGTACGGGCCTCTCCACCACTTCTTTCAGATGCTCCCTGCTGTGGAACTCAACTTTCGGGAGCCTGGCGCCCTTCATTGCCAGCAGCTTCACAGCCGCCCCACCCAGGCTGCGGCTTTCTGCAACCTTTTCCCGGAAGGCATCCCACGGAAACCGCAGTGTCTCCTCCGTCCCAGAGAGCTTCCCCTCTCCGGCATCGCCCAGCCAGGCGAACTTGATTATAAGGACATCATTTCCTTCTTCATCTGTCCTCTCCAAACTCATTTTCGCAAACGAACGGATGTCTGTGGACAAAGCATAGCGCTTCTCCCCCAGTTCCTCCAGCTCCTTTTCCAGCAGGACGAACCTGTGCGGCGAGCGGAACCCTCTGGATACCGTCCGCAGGGCTACGCATTCCCCCGATACCGAAAGCTTCATCATCGTCCTCTTTTCCTGTCCCATATTTCCTCCTTCCGTGTGCCCTAAGGCTCTCCCTTAAGCAGCCATCTCCACCGCAGGCGCCTCCAGCACCTCTTTCTTCCATTGTCCTATGAACCGGTCAACCTCGGGGGTGGAGCCGCAGTTCTTCATCCCCCTCACCTGCACCACCTTACCGTCCTGCACCTCGATGGTATAGAACGGCTTCCCCTCCTCCGCGCACCGGCGGAGGAACAGGATGGCGCCCTCGCCTTTTGCCATGCAGCCCACATAGCCGCCCACGCAGTGGTGCAGGGCATGGCCCTCCGAAATGAGGTCTTTCGGGACTGCTGGCACCATGACCTTCATCCCGTCCATCTCAAAATCCATCTTCCCTTTCAGCTTCCTGCAGACGGCCTTGAACGCCCTGCGCGTCTTCGCGTCCGCTTTCAGCCTGACGCGGCGGGCCTCCCTGTCATGAGCCTCCTGCAGGTTCCTGGGGTAGAGGACAAAGCTGTTCTTCATGTCATAGCCCTGCTCCACGCACATCTTCAGGTAGTCCCGGTACTCTCTGGCCACGTCCTGCATGGAGGCATACCGCATGCCCCCACGCTCCGTCCTCCGCAGACACAGGGACTGGTACTGCCCGTCCAGATACCTCATCATCTTATGGGGTGTCATATAATCCAACAGTTCCGGCACAACCAGCCATACCTTTCCCTCCCTCTGCCAGAGCAGGAGCTCCTGCCGTCCTTTCAGGTTCCGCTCACAGTATTCCTGGAAGACCTTCAGTTCTGACGGCAGCGGGTCCAGCCTACGGAGAAAAGAGACATCCTCAGCGCCTACCCGCAGTACCCTGTGTGTCCTGTCCTGGCCCTCGTCCAAAAGCCCGTTGCTGCAGCCATAGGCCAGGCCGGACGCCAGTTCCCAGAACCCTGTCTTCACCAGATGCTCCAGCTTGGGATGGTTCACATGGGCAGCCAGGAACGGCACTGCCTCCAGACGGTTCCCACGGTGTTCAGAATATTCCCTGATCTGGCAGTACTGCCATGGCGTGCCCTCCAGGGCATCCGGCAGGTTCCCGCAATAGAGCCAGCCGCATACATCCGCCTCGAAGCTGTACTGGTAGAAGCAGTGCCTGGGCCTACTGCCCTTCTTCCATCCGGTCAGGCCGTATGTCTGGTAGGAGTCATAATAGCTGCCACACTCCACCCCATCCCTGCCCAGCCGCACGAAGAAGCGCATGCTCTCCCAGAGCGACATCTCCGGCATGTCCTGCCCCCGGTAGACGCAGCAGCACTTCAGAATCCTCACTACTGCTTCCTCCGGCCCTGTCCTCTGGATTACCTGCAGGGTGTCCCGATCGAACATCCTCCCCCTGCGGCCCCTGGTCTTCATCGTCCCCTCCCGCCCGCAGCCGGGGCAGCTGCCTCCGGCATTGTGCCTTGCCCCGGCAACTGTCGCTTCCTTTCCGCATGCTGAGCAGATTCCTTTCACCTCTTTTGCACCTTTCCGGTAATCATAGAAAAAATATGCGGGCATGACGCTCCTCTGCGCCCAGCCCCGCAGGCCCCGGGGAAGCGCCGGAAGGGCCTCCATGCGCTTCAGAATCTTCCGTTCCTGCTTCCGCTGCCTTTCCCTCCTCCAGAGAGCCCAGCCAGGGATCCACGCCCAAAGCCTTGGCAATTTTTCCAAGTGTTTCTGGTTTCAACCCCTTTCCGCTCATTGCCCTGCATAATGTTCCTTTTGGGATTCCGGCTTTTTCAAAATCCTTTCGCCCCATGCAGGCACGCGCTCTGGCAAGTGAAAACTTTTGAATGTCCATTTTCATGTTCATGCCTCCTTTCAAATGTACAATAACACAATTTACGATATTTTACAAGTATTTATTTTATAAATTCCGTTTTTATTTTAATATTGACTTTTTGATTGTTCCGAACTATAATTTATGTTAAAATCAGATTATCAAATAGAAAGGATTTAATCTGATGGGAGAATTAGACATATTTGCGATTAGAATAAAACAATTACGTGAATCATTAAAAATGACACAGAAAGAATTTAGCGGACATATAGGGATAAAACAGCAAACGCTTTCAGGTTATGAAAGAGGACTTATGAAACCTCCATTAGATGTAGCCAAAGGAATATCTGAAAAATGCCATATATCTATTGATTGGCTTTGTGGATTGTCTGAAAAAATGAATACTTCCGATGAAATAAAAACATACTCTGATGTGATAAAATTATTTGTCAAATCAGAGTATGCATTAAAATTTCGTGTTACGCCATTATCTATTAAAATGGTAGATAGCGTGATGCAATGTTTTTTTACTGATTGGAGCAAAACACTTCCCTTATATCGTGATGGAACTATTGATGAAAAATTGTACAAATTATGGATAGATGATAAATTACGAGAATATAAAAATGTTCGTATTGGAAACAAAGATGACATAGAAGAATTTCTAACCCTTATGGAAGTAGTTGGAAGTCCAATTTTATCAATACCCAAGCCAGACGACCCACCCCAAGAATAACCTGCATCAGAGGACACACTCAAATAGGGACACCTATCAAGGAGGGTAAAAGCCAAATGACTCTATTCACTCCAAAAAGTAAATAGCTACTAAAGCTGAAATTTCAGTTCTACCTGGCAGATCTGCCGAGTCAGGTCTGTCCAGAATGCTCACACCAAGAAGTATCCTCATCAGGGATACACCGCTCCGATCAGGAGCTTCCTGGTAAATGTCTGCACGAAATTGTGCAGTCGATCAGAGGAAGAGGATGCCCTGCTTAATAAAGGGTACTGCTCTGACCAGGAGCTTACTGGTTCGTCCTGCAGGACGAATGGCACATTGACAATAATATATTTACCCAGGGAGCTGTTGAGGTGCTATCCTGACCACCGGTCTATAGAAAGGGGGTTAGGTGCTATGGTTACATACTATGACTTGTTCACGTTTGTAATTATGCTTTGTTCTGTTATCACCCTTGTTATCATGATACTCAACAATAGAAAATAAGCGCCCCTGCTCTGGTAAAGTAAGGCGCTTATTTTTATAACACTTATGTTGTCGGCGGTCAGGCTTCATCTGACTAACGGCTCCCTTGTTAAGTATATTATAGCCATTCTCTTCAAATATGTCAAATATTAGAACGCCTACAATGTTATATCCTCAACGTTCACCCCCAGAGATGATAGCTTTGCCGTAGTCACTTTAATGAGATATTCAAGAACTTCATTCTTATGCCCTTCATTTGCCTTTTTAATTTGCTGCAAATCAGTATATCTGTCAATAGTTGTTGTAATTAACTCTTTATCAGTCATTTCTAATACCTCCATGTTTTCACCGCCTTTTAATTGTTAATCATCCTATTGTTATATTAATTATATCGGATTATATAGATATTTTCAATATCTTTCTCCGACTTGTCAGATTATAAAATGTGTCGTATAATAATTTTAAGAAACGAAACATTTTTCTACAAAAACAGACATTTAGGAGCTGCAGAAAAATAGACGATACAGATCCTTATGTCCAGGCAGGAGGAGATGTATTGAAAAAATTATTGAAACTGATCGCTGTCAATCTATGTATTGCAGTTACCGCCGTAGTCCTGTATTCGCCGGGTCTTGTAGCATTGCGGCTGTCGGACTACAGTATATTCCGGGCAGGAATGTCCATCATAGCAGCTCTTGTATTGACCGCGCTCTTCTTCCTGTCTAATATCGCCCTGTTAAAAGGCCCGAATCAAAAACCAGTTATGCTGGAAGATGTTCCCGATCTGGAAAAAGCGAAGAACATCCTGAAGGATCACTGCGGCGGCAGATATTTCGGCAGCATGGCTAAGACTGCTTCTGATCAGCTTGACCGCATTATAAAATGCCGGCGCCGGCTATCCGGCATTCTGGAGCAGAAATTCACCAGGGGTTCTATGAGCTTTGACAAGTTCGACAGCGTGGCAGCCGCGGCGGAAGTCTCCGCCATCAAGAATGTGGTTGCAATGGCGAACCGCATGCGTCTCTTTGACGAGAAGGAATACGCAAGGCTTAAGCACTACCGGGAAGACGATATTCCCGACGATATCCAGGAAGAACAGCTTCGGCTGTACCAGAAGAATTTTGACAATGTCAGATCAACGATCGCCCTCAACGAGAAGATCCTTCTCAAACTGGACGCACTGGCAATGGAGATCTCTTCTCTGACTTCCGGGGATGACGCAAGCCTGAACCATGAACTGATCCATGAGATCGAGAAACTGATCGATGAAACCAAATATTATCAATGAAATCGAGAAACTGATCGATGAAACCAAATATTATCAATGAGATCGAGAAATTGATCGATGAAACCAAATATTATCAATGAGATCAAGAAATTGATCGATGAAACAAAGTATTATTACTAAGAGGTGAGACACTCACCGACCGTAACGGAGGAACAGCCTATGAATAAGAAAATTGCTGGAATTATGGTTGTCGTAGTCATTCTTGTATGCGCCGCAGTCTTCGGCGGTATCTACGTGACGCGCAACATCGGCAAATCCGAGAAAGTGATTTCCAAAGAAAGCGCCGAAAAACGTCTGACCAGGATGGTAGACAAGATCAACCCCTCAAACGGCACCCCGATCAAGTCGCCGATCGAATACGACTCGGCAGAGGACGAAGCTTCGGAGCTGCCGGATATCGATACCTGCCCGGTTCAGGTCAAAGCCGATACCAGTCTGTACGCCGAGATCTATTCTTCCCCGGAGAAAGCCGGCACCGGGACAGACGGATGGCTCTGCGAGATGGCGGAAGAATTCAACCAGGAGGGATACCAGGTAGGCGGACAGATGGTCTCCGTTCAGATCCGCAATGTCAACAGCGGACAGGCCCTTGACTACATTGCCACCGGCAAAGCCGTTCCCGAGGGATTCGCACCTTCCAGCATGCTCTGGGTAGATATGCTGAACTCCAAAGGCACCGCCACGGAGACTGTCGCCGACAGTCTGGTGGGTAATGTTGCCGGAATCCTTCTCTCCGACAAAACCTACGATCAGATCGTAGAAAAATACGGAAGCGTAGATCTAAAAGCAATTACAGAAGCAACCGAAGCCGGAGAGTTCGCGATGGGCTACACCAACCCCTTTGCCAGCAGTGCCGGGCTTAACTTCCTGATCTGCACCCTGGAGCGATACGATCTTGACAACCCGCTGTCCGAGACGGCAACAGCCGGTTTCCAGAAGTTCCAGAAGAACGTGCCGTTCGTTGCTCTGACAACCATGCAGATGCGAGACGCCGCCGAGAACGGTTCCCTGGATGGATTCATCATGGAATATCAATCGTATATGAATGATACCATGCTGTCTAAGAACTACAAATTCACCCCTTACGGCTACCGGCATGATAATCCGTTGGTAAGTATCGACTCTGCCAGCCCGGAACAAAAAGAGATCCTGAAGCTTTTTGCAGAATACTGCGCTGACAGCAAGGCTGTAAAACGTGCTGAAGAATACGGTTTCAACGGAATGTCTGATTATAAGTGTGAATATGAACCTGTTTCCGGCGATATCCTGACAGCCGCACAGAAATTATATAAGACGAACAAGGACACCGGACGTCCGGTGATCGGCGTATTCGTAACGGATGTTTCCGGCAGTATGGACGGCGAACCGCTGATCGCTCTTCAGACTTCTCTGATCAACAGTATGAAATATATCAATCCTGATAATTACATCGGACTTGTAAGCTATTCAGACGACGTGACGATCGAAGTACCGATCGGCCAGTTTAACTTAGAACAGCAGACGTATTTCAAAGGAAGCGTAGAAAATCTATTCGCCTCCGGCGGAACCGCCACCTTCGACGCGATCTGCGTTGCACTGGATATGATCCGGGGGATGACGGACGAATATCCCGATGCCAAACCGATGCTGTTCGTCCTAAGCGACGGGGAAACCAATGTCGGTTATAACCTGAACGATGTCCGGGACATCCTAAGCGGACTAAAGATACCGGTATATACCATCGGTTACAACGCCGACCTGTCGGCGCTTCAGAGCATCAGCTCCGTGAATGAGGCCGCAAGCATCGACGCATCCACCGACGACGTCGTATACCAGCTTAAGACACTATTTAACGCAAGCATGTAACTCCAGTGTACTGTCTGCATTATATTCAGGCAGCACACTAGTACAGCTTGTCCGAACTGTCACAATTCATGAATATAAGGAGTAAGATATATGAGCGGATTTACACTGGATTTACCGAATACCGAAGAAATCAAAAAAGAAGTAGCAGCAGAACTTGCGCCGACCAGCGAAGTGAAGACTGTAATTGCCGGCGCCGTCAAAGACAAAGCCGACCAGATCATGGGCGTGGACCTCGACTCTCTCGCCGAGCGCAGAGAATTCGTCCAGGTAGTAGAGACATTCGGCTCTGATATCGTCAGACAATCTCAGGCCAAAAACAGTATCCTCCAAAAACGTATGGGAGAATTCGGCAAAGCCGGCGGAGAATCCGGCGAAGTGGCAAAAGGGCTGGAAGAGCTGTCTGTCAAGATGAGGGATCTTGACCCGTCTGGCCTTGATTTTACCAAGACAGGCGTGCTTGGCAAGGTCTTCAATCCGATCCGCCGGTATTTTGAACGGTTTAAGACCGCCGACGCCGAGATTGCCGGCATTGTAAAAACATTAGAAAAGGGGCGGAACACGCTTAAGAACGACAATACCACTCTGGAGATCGAACAGGCCGCCATGCGTGACCTGACAAAGCAGTTGACACAGAAGATCGAACTCGGAACACAGCTTGACAGCTATCTTGCCAACGCTGTTGAGAACGCCAAGGTCTCCGGCGAATCAGAAGAACGTATCAAGTTCGTAGAAGAAGAGATCATCTTCCCGCTCAGACAGCGGCTAATGGATTTCCAGCAATTACTGGTAGTAAACCAACAGGGAATCATCGCTATGGAAGTAATCCGCAAGAATAATCTGGAACTGATCCGCGCGGTCGACCGCGCACAGACCGTAACAGTTGCCGCACTCCGTGTTGCCGTCACGGTAGCCGGCGCGCTGTATAATCAGAAGATCGTCCTTGAGAAGGTGCAGATACTCAACGAGACGACGAACAATATGATCAGCGCGACTTCAAGAATGTTAAAAGAACAGGGCACTGCAATCCAGAGAGAAGCCGTAGAAGCAAGCATTTCCCCAGACACCTTAAAACAGGCGTTTGCAGATACCCTGTCTGCCCTTGACGATATCAGCACATATAAGGCAAAGGCGCTGCCGCAGATGGCCCAGACGATCCAAGACTTCCGCATGATCGCAGACGAAGGCGAACGCCAGCTTACGAATATGGAGAAGGGACGGAATCTGGGATTCTAGTCAGAGATTTTAGTCAAATGGGGACGCAGTAAAATTGCATTTTACTGCGTCCCCATTGAATCATTTATTATTCTAAAACCAGGGCAGCGCTCCCATCACCACCGCCGTAATGACGGTGCAGACCGTCATCGACGTAACATTCGCCACCGTTCCGTGCACTCCCTCCGGCAGCTTCTCCGAGAAATACTGCGCTACCGGGCCGCCCATGATGCCTCCAAGCACTCCCGCGAACAGGGCAGCCGGAACGGTCGCTCCAAAGAACAGCACACACGCCGGTCCTACGCTTACTACCGGCACATAGGTCGCATACCATCCTCCGTCTGCAAACTTATCTACATAGAGAAATACTCCGACCGCCGCACCCACGAACTGAGACAGCAGGATCGCCGGAACAGCGCCCGA
>OFGE01003443.1_pt1 | contig 10373 bp, 10 predicted proteins | sample 1521681 | NCBI WGS metagenome assembly OFGE01 (sample SAMEA3504093, study PRJEB24116) | mouse gut metagenome | biome: mouse gut; feature: mouse-associated habitat; material: faeces | place: Denmark | collected 2011 | reverse complement strand
TGATTTTCACCGATTTTGTTGAAACTGAAAAATGTCACAAAGTGCGTAAATTCAATGATTTCAACATATCGCTTGCGATATGTTGGTATCATTTCCTTTGTATCAACACCACAGTCTCCACGTGCTCCGTAAAACTAAACATATCGATCGGCCACGCCTCCTGTGCCATGTAACCTGCTTTTGAAAACCAGGCCAAATCTCTGCCAAGTGTTTCAGGATTACAAGAAACATATATGATTTTCTTAGGCGCCATTGCAACTGCTGCTTCCATAAATTCCTTTGTGCAGCCGCTTCTTGGGGGATCTAGGACAATAATATCCACTTTTTGTCCACTTTCAGCCATCAGACTCATATAGGCAGCGGCATCTGCCGCAATGAAATGAATATCACAAATACCATTTCTTCTGGCATTTGCCTTTGCATCTTTGACCGCCTTTGGATTTAATTCAATCCCAATCACGCGTCCCGATTTTTGCGACATACACATACCAATTGTGCCAATCCCGCAGTAGGCATCAATGATGGTTTCTTTGCCCGTAAGACCTGCTGCCTCTATCACCTTTTTGTATAGCACCTGTGTCTGCTCAGAATTTACCTGATAAAAAGAACCTGGTGAGATTCGAAATCGCAGCCCACAGAGTACATCCTCTATATACCCTGGCCCATACAGGGGGCGGTTCCTCTCTCCTAACACCATTGTTGTCTGTTTCATATTCACATTCTGGACAATTGTTGTGATTTCCGGATGAATTTCCAGTAATTTTTCTACAAAATTATTTTTGTGTGGAAATTCTGGTGAAGCGGTCACAAGTACCACCATAATCTGTTTTGTTGACATGCCTTTTCTAATAAGAATATGTCGCATCAATCCTCTTTGAGTGTCTTCATTATACACCCACAATTTGAATGATTTTATCAGTTCTATCACAGTTTTAATAATCGCCGAAGCCTGCACATCCTCTATCATGCATGCACTTATGGGAATGATATTGTGTGTTCCTTTTGCATAGGTTCCAGCGACAACCTCATCGTTGATTCTTCCAAATACAGCATGTACCTTATTTCTATAATGATATGGATAATACATTCCTATTATATCATGAACCTTATTACAGTATGCTCCGATATTTTCTTCAACCCATTTCTTCTTCTCAATCAATTCGTCTTCATAACTTTTCTGACCTATATGACAAGCCCCACATTCTTTTACATAGGGACATTGATTCTTAATTGGTGTTTTTGCCATCGTTTTTTCTCCTAATATACGTTTCTATTTTCATTTGCCAAATGTATTGTTTTGTCTCACTTTTGATATTATATTCTACCATGCACAGCGAAAATGTTCCATATGAAAAATCCAAAAAAGACATTTTATGGTCTTTTTATGTTTTTCCATGGAACATTTCCTATTTTATATTCTTTTAACTGCATTAATAAGACATTGCAATTGATGTAACTACGATTTAAAATAGCGTCTCTATGTATTCGTCAAATACCTTCATAACATCTGTACCATTAAATTCTGTCAGATTTTCCCTGATAGACTTAAAATACCATTCCTGTTTGTGCTTATCTTTCTGATTAAACTTTTCCCAAACTCTATCTCCTCGGCGGCGCCACTCTCTTGTGATAGATTCTAAATTCGCAGTCTTGTCCGCCAAAACAATTGCTTTTACGTCTAAAGGACGGTTTTTCAAGTGTTCGATGGTTTCTTTTTTGCGAATATCCCAAGTTTGTGAAGCTGGAACTCCATGACGTTTGTTTTCTGTTTCCGCCTCTACAAGCGCAGCAACCCTGGCGCCAAACGTGCGCTCTATATCTTCAAAAGTTACAGAAGTATCCTCAACCGTATCGTGGAGTATTGCCGCCTGAAGCACTTCTACATCCTGCGTCAACTGCATTAAATAGTTCATTGTCATAATAATGTGTGTAAAATAAGGAATCGGTGTTCCTTTCCTGTGCTGACCTGCATGTGCTTTTGCTGAATATTCATATGCCTTATACAGCCTTTCATCCAGTCCATGAACAAATGGAAAAAGGGCTGAGTCTGCTCCCATCCCTTCCTCTTCATAACAACACACAAAATGCCCCTGAACCGTTTCTATATCCGATACGAAGCAGGGACAGCCACAGCCGCAAACCTGCTCTTCTTTTTTTATATTTAATACATCATTCACGACTCTGCAATAAAAATCACCATTTTCATCTGCAATTACAATGTGTTTATTTCTGTTCATTCTTTAATCCTTTTTTGTAAATTCAATTATCCAGCCTTTACCCTCGCTGCCGTCACTTGTTTTATAGTCACCATACTCCATGCGGCATGTAAATGAAACTCCCTGTTCCGCTTTTATCTCATTTACAACAGTTTCCATCAGCTTCTTAATTTTTTTCTCATCACTACCTATGCTTGAGTTTCTGTATACCGCGCCAAATTTCTTGATATCATAACGTATTGCCCGATTCAGAGCCAGCTTTAAATCTCTTTCATTTCTAAATGGCCCTGTCAAACTGTCACTTAGATAATTGTTTCTATAATTAATCAGATATGCCTGCATGGTGATGGCCGCTACCTTCTGATCTACTTTTGCCTCGCTTTCATATACCTCCTTTAGAAGCTTACCACTGTCCTGCAAAATACAATAGTCAAGCATCGCATACCCCATCAGAAAAGAATCCAGATATTTTATATATGTATTTTCATCCATATCTTCGATATCACTTTTATCAAAATCACTCAAATCAGAATTCTTATAAAAGGAAAAAGTACCCTTTGTCAGCGACGTGATATCTGTTCCGGATACCACACCATTAGAATTTCCTACATTTTTGGATACAAGCCCATCACCCGGCACATAGTATGTGCCATTGAGCGATACACGAAACCACCCGTTGGAGGTAATTCCTGTCACATTGACCGGGATATCCTTTGCAATTGTTGTGACAACGCCGGAACTAATGTCTGGCTGTTTATACACTTTTGTTTTATCATTACTGTAGAGTACTGCTTTGCTCTCTGTGACCGTAAACTCTACCGCATATACCTTCGAAACATCCTGGTTTCTATCTACTGATGGAATAAACGATGCGGCAATCACTCCAGCCATCAGTACCCCTGTTATTTTTACTCCAAATTCTTTCGTTCTCTTCATATCAATATAAATACTCCTTCCTAAATCTGTAAAACAGCAATTTAAAGCATTTTCTTAATATTTCATCTGTCCAGAAATTGAAGGCATGAAGCACATTTTACCCCAATTTCTGGATAAAAATGAAGTATTTTTATTTCCAAATGCCTACTCTGTCCTCTGGTGCTACATACATACCATCTGTTTCCTGAATATCATATATTTTGTAAAAAGCATCACAGGAACTCAATACTGCATTTACTCTTACCTTATTGGGTGAATGCGTATCTGTATTTAACAGATACATCATATAACTAGTGGTATCTTCACTTGCCCAGTTGTAAGTCATTTGTCCAAACGCCTCGTCAAGCGCCTTGGCATCATCACCTATAATTGAAGTAATACATGTTATGGCGCCTAAATCCGCAATATTTTCCATAAGCGTCAGATCTCCATTGACTTTTACACCCATCATTTCATAATTGTTGTAATAATCTACAATTGACTGCGACATCTTATTGTACTCTGTAAGTTCTTCGTCAGTCCACCATACGTTATAATTGCCGTATTCATCATACAACGCTCCGTTTGAGTCAAACGCATGGCTGACCTCATGCGCAATGACAAAACCAATTCCCCCCAAATTGGCTCCATAGGTGTTGTCGCTGTCATAAAACGGCGCCTGTAAAATGGCTGCCGGAAAAATTATTTCATTATTTAAAGGATCATACATCGCATTAATCGTCTGCGGCGTCACATCCCACTCTGACCGGTCAACCTTTGTTCCCAACTTATTCAGGCTGTCCTCAATTGATACCTGCATACTTACCAGCAGATTTGACAAAAGACTGCCGCCTTCTGATATTGGTGTTACCTGCATCATGTCACGGGCAGCCGGCCATTTATCCGGATAGCCTATTTTAACCTGCATTGTCTCTAATTTGCGAATTGCCTTTTTTCTGGTAGCTTCACTCATCCACTCCTGACGATTTATAATTTCTTCATATTCTTCGAGAATCTGTTCTATCATTTCCTCCACAGCTTCTTTATCCTTGGCTGAAAAATGCTCCTTTACATAAATCATACCAAAATCCCATGGAAGCATATCCTGTGTCAATTTTTTCCAAGTTTTTTCATCTCCCCAGCTCTCAGTGATCCCATACAAAGCATTTTGCATATCATCGCTTAGTTTTGCATAGTTGGCATTTGCATATTCTGCTGTATCATTGAGCATGACAAATGTTGAATAATCTTTGAGTGCCTGTAGATTTTCCTCAACCAAAAGAGAATTGATCTTTTTTGCCTGTTCCACATCCATAACAATATACTTATCCTGCCCATCAACCCGAAGTGTTTTGAGCATCTTGGGAACATCGACATTGGTATAAAGCCCCTGCAAATCCTGCACTGTATATACATTATAAGTAATGGACGGATCATACTTCTGCTCTGTCGTCAATGTGGACGCGCAAATATCCCGCAAAAGCTTTTCGATAGAATCTGTGCTGGCAGCGGCCTCACTGGCAGTCATACCAAATTCCATCAGCATGTCATTGATATAGTCCAAATATAAATCCACATATTCCTGTGTATTTTCACCTTCAATATATTCCTTGCCAATCAGTGTATCTGCATACATCATATAGACCGCATATTCACTCGAATCTGCCTTGTCCTGCATAATACTGTAGCCGCCAACAATACTGCTAAACCCAAACTCACCACTTAAATGTGCCAATGCATCTACATATTCTTCAATACTTGAAGCGTTTCGAATGCTGTCCATATGTGGTTTGAGCGGCCCAAGACCTGTTTGGCTTCGGTTTTCCATATTTGTGACGCACTCGTACATATCTTTTATTTTTTGCTCAGAACTTCCCTTTTCATACTGTTTACCATCATTAGCAAGCTCGTCAATTATATCTTCCATCTCACTACTTACGACTGCATTCAATTCCCCGAACCAATCCCAATGGGCATCTGTCGCTGCTAGTTCTATTTTTGATAATAGATTTTGATTGACAAACTCATAATAATCGTCCTGATACCGAACTTCTGTATTTTCTTCATCTACCTCGTCTGTTTCATCCGTATTTGGTTTCTCCTGTGCCTCATCATTGTCTTTATCCGGTTTCACACTGTGAAAATTATCCTTGATGCTGCTCTGTGTGCTTTGTGTCTGAGTATCCGTATTCTGGTCATTTTTTGCACCGCATCCCACAATCTGAAGAGCCAAAACTACTGCCATGAACAATGCTGCTATTCTCTTTTTCATGCCTATAACCTCTCTTTATTGAATCCCATCAATATATTGATTTCAACAATACCTGCCTGCTGTCTTTATCGTTATTATATGTACCTTGCAATTCTACCATGCAGAAACAATCTGCTAAAGTCTGATTGCACATACTGGCAGCAGCTAGTTTTATCTTATACCAAAAACGGACAAAACACAATAATTCTCTCAAAACTTGTATAGAATGCTGCGACAGAATTCTCTCTAAATAGCCCATTGATATAAGATTATCTGACAAAATTGAATTTTTATTGTATTTCAAGCATAAAGCAACCAAAATTGATTATACAATATGCCAATAAACCATGCTTTTCCACATACAAATTGCACAATTATTTCTCTAAAATGAAACTGTTGCCATTTCATGTGTTTACAAATGTTTAGAAAGCGAGTACTATTATAATAGGAAGCAGTTTAATGCTTTTAAAAAGGAGTTATTTATTTTGTTATGAGAGTGTTGTTTTTTGTTTTAACTGTTTTTTTAGCATTTATTATTCTGACAGGATTGTATCTGATTTCTATCAAACCTCGTTTATACGGCAGGCCCGACTACAAGCCCTTTTTGGGGCATATGTATGCTCACCGCGGTCTCCACAATATGAATGCAACCCTGCACAAATTAAAAAATATCAGTCAAAATCTAGGACAGAATTTAGAACGAAAACAAAATTCTACAGGAAATTTCCCAGAAAATTCATATGCAGCTATAAAACGTGCTGCTGATTTAGGCTATGGCATTGAGTTTGATGTCCATCTTACCAAAGATAATATTCCTGTTGTATTTCACGATGATACCTTAAACCGTATCTGCGGAATAAAAGGAAATCTTAAGGATTATACCTTTGAAGAGCTTCAACAATTTCGTTTGCTTGGCACAGATGAGCGTATTCCTGCTTTTGCTGATATCCTCAAAATGGTTGATGGAAGAGTCCCACTTATTATTGAATATAAAGTGGAGAAAAACGCCGAAAAACTTTGCAGCATCTGCGACAGTATTCTTGCTGGTTATAAAGGACTATATTGTATTGAGTCCTTTCATCCATTGGCTGTGCGCTGGTACAAAACACACAGACCAAATATTGTCAGAGGACAACTTTCTGAAGATTTTACAAAACAAAAGTTCAATATTCCATACTTTTTGCTGTCCCATCTTATTGGGAACTGCTATGCATCACCTGACTTCATCGCTTATAACTGCAAACATAAAAACGAGCTTTCAAGAAATATTTGCCGCAAATTGTACAAGAGCCTGAGCGTAGCATGGACGGTACGTTCTCAGGAGGAACTTGAAAAAGTATCCAGAAGTTTTGACTTATTTATTTTTGAAGGTTTTATTCCAGCTAGACAGTAAAAAATTTTACTTGCCTGCTTATACTTCAAAAAAATGGTTAAACTGATGTATATGATTTCAAAATTACCAATAAAAAATTCTCAAAATTTTATTGGAACATTTATGCAAACAAAACCAAGGAGGGTTCTCATATGAAAAGCTTAACAAAGGAAATTGATTTTGCAGATCTGAAAAATAACTTTGACAAAATATGTGATGATGTGAACAACAATGAAAATTTAACGCTGACTTTAGGAAACGGCCGAAAAGTTTTCATTATGTCTGAAAAAAATTATGACAATATTTCCCGCTTCATCATCACCAATACACAGACGCTAAAAATAAAATAACAAGTGTAATCACACTTGTTCCAGACTGTAGACAAAAAGGAGCTGCTGCTTCACGAAATTTCATTCGTTAATGCAACAGCTCCTTTATTTTAACCATGTTTTAGAATCAGACAATCGCTCAATCGGGGGTCTGTATTCGCAATTTGCTATGAAATAAAAGAACGATTGTCTAATGTGACCCCCTATTTATTTTATTCAGATTTCTGGAATGCTGTCCTCTTTTCCCTAACAGGTGTTCTTTTATAACAAATTGAATACATCACTGCCGAAAGCAAAAATGCCAACAAAACATCCAGCATAGAATGTTGCTTTATTAAAACCGTTGAACATATAATGCTTGCACCCAGCAAAAGCATCGCCGCCTTAATCATTTTGTGACTGGCAAAACATTTGCTTCTCCATACAGCAATCATAATTGCAATGGAATTGTATACATGAATGCTTGGCAAAATGTTCGTTGGTGTATCCGCCATATACAAGTTCTTGATGAGGTCAATAAAAATGTTATCCCTTGGAAATACCGTTGGACGTAAATTATGTCCATTTGGAAATACTGCGGATATCACAATAAAGATTGTCATACCAGCCATCAAAAATGCTACAAGTTTTTCACTCTCTTCTTTTTCCTTGATACACAAAAGAACCACCGTAAGCGCCACGTAACCAAACCATAGCAGATATGGAACAATAAACACCTCACAAAATGGTATATACTCATCTAACCCAAAATTAATTTCGTGCACTGCAATCGTTCGTCTTTCCAGATAAAAGAATGCTATTAAATAAAATACCGCATATACTGCCATGATAACCAATGACTTGTACTGCACAATGAGCTCTACTGCCCATTTGTAACTGCCACTCAATTTCTTTTTCACAATTTTCCTCCACAAATAAAACCGCGTATCAGCCTTATCATTTGGACTGATACATTTTCCTATAACCTTCTATTAAATTCATTATTATAGAATATACCTCCTATAATGTCAACGTCCATCTTTCGAATTTCTCTGGCAAAAAATTGAATCAAAAATGATTGCCAAATATCCAAAGTAAACTCTGTATTTGTTACAATTGAAACATTATAGTAGAAAAAACGAATAATTCTATGTAAAATTATATATAAAATTTTGCTCTGTGCATAAAATAAGACTAATTATACAATATTTATCAATTATTTTCGTGAAATATTTTATTAACTTTCCATAAATTGATATTTGATTATTTCTTCTATATAAAGTACACTAAAGTTGTTGAGTTTTACAGTGTCTAGCAGTTCTACATATATTTATTCATTCGCTGCTATCTCACTTTATAATTGAGGAGGGGTTACTCAGTATGAAATTAGATATGCACTGTCACACAAAAGAAGGATCACTCGATGGAAAAATTCCTATTTTCGAATATATTGAAATACTGAAATCCAAAGGGTTTCACGGAATGCTTGTGACAGATCATGATTCTTATAATGGTTTCCGCAATTACCGTGACAATTTAAAGAATAAAATAAATGACTTTGTTGTATTGAAAGGAATTGAATATGATACCATAGATGCTGGGCATATTCTTGTCATTCTCCCTGAAAATGTCAAGCTTCTGCTCATGGAGTGCCGCGGACTTCCTGTACGGCTTCTTCAAGATGTGGTGCACAAAAATGGGGGAATTCTTGGTCCTGCTCATCCCTGTGGCGAACGCCATCTTAGCATTACACGCACACGTGCCTTCAAAAAAAATCCTGATATTATGAAACACTTTGATTTTTTAGAGGGTTTTAACTCATGCGAGTCGCAGCAATCAAATATGGAAGCGCGCCAGCTTGCATTCAAATATCACCTGCCGATGTTTGGCGGTAGTGACTCGCATCATCCAGACTGCGTTGGAACTGCATATACAGAATTGCAATCAACGATATCAAGCGAGTCCGAACTCATTCGCTACATCAAGGAAAAACGAACAACAAATTATGGCGGTGAATATTATCAGGGCACCGTAAAAGGCAAGCTTGGCATCTTTAACCATGTTCTTGTAGAGGGTTTTTGGTTTTACAACCGCTTTGCAAGCATGTGCCGCAGCCACAAAAGAAAACTTGCTCTTTCACTTTTAAATGATTAAATTCTTATTCAGGAAAAAGATGGATTCTCTCAAAAGAATCTTGATATGCTGTGCGAAGCGCTGCCAGCCCGAACACAGCATTAAAAAATGAAATGAAAACGAAACAACGCAGCGTTTCTCTATCCCATAACAAGGAAAACAGAAACGCTGTTTTTTATACATGAAAATGCAAATACCTGTGATTGATTAGTATGTCGCGTTCTTTAAGACTTGGTGTTCTTTTAATCATATCCCTTACAAACTCAAGGTCATTCGGCTTGAGTATAGCAAATACGATTTCCCCTGCAATCCCTGAAACGTCCATAATCCCTCTTAAAATACTTTTGAAGGTTTACAGGAATTTTTGTACAATCGAAAATATAAAATTTGGCCTGATATCTGGTTTGGGCATCAGACAGTTCTGGACAAAACTATTGTAGAAACAAATCCATTCTTTACTGGAGTATTTTGAAAGCCGCTTACACAGGACACTTTCAGAAAAAAGCCCTTCATTAAGGCAGCGCTCGTTGTCACATATGTTCCATCCAAGTTCATCCAGCAGTTGAGCATCGTTTACAGCAAAAGGGACATCGGTGAGGCTGGTTTTAATTTTAAGCTTTGCAGTAACAGCCAGACACAGCAGGATCTCAAAAGGAATATGATGGTTATGCCTGCGTTTATCAGAAAAAGTCTTGGAAAGCAGCACAAATAACGCATGTTTATTATAGAAAGAATAATATCATCTATAAGGTTTGGGAGAGCCATATCAGCGGCGTCAATATTTCCAGATCGAATCGCCTGATATACCTTTTCTTTATCTTTTCTGCAAAGTTGAATCATAATTCAGTCCCCCTCATATGTATAAAAAATCACAAATAGTACATCAGATTCTACCTGCTGTGTCCAAAAGACTTTTTGTAACAGTTCAGCCATGCAAAATTAAATATACAAAATGCTGCTGAAAGCTTGCTTACATAAGGCATTTTGTATATTCAATTTTATAGGGCGGACGCACCACATGAAATAAGTTGTTGGAAATAGCCTAAATCAATTGTCATAAAATACAACCCGACAACTTATGAATGGGCATGGCTGAACTGTTACGACTTTTTGAAGTTGTATTACTTTAATTAGGCTTTTGGGAATAACCCCAAAAGCCTGCTATACTTTAGCCAGGA
>OFGE01003440.1_pt1 | contig 10384 bp, 9 predicted proteins | sample 1521681 | NCBI WGS metagenome assembly OFGE01 (sample SAMEA3504093, study PRJEB24116) | mouse gut metagenome | biome: mouse gut; feature: mouse-associated habitat; material: faeces | place: Denmark | collected 2011 | reverse complement strand
GCTATGGCGCCGGAGGAGCTTTACTCCACCAGCGGCAATTACAGAGGGCCAAACGGCGGTCTGGCAGGCTGGGACTGGCTGCAGCTTTTGAAACGCCATTATAAGAAGGTGGTGTGGCTGAATCCCAAAATGGCTCCCGGCCATGCGCCCTGGCGGGAGGCGGAGACAGCCATCAAGGAGCTGTTTCCCATGTATAAGCTGACAGTGGACGGGCTCAACCAGGCCATGGTGAAGCTGATGTTGAATAAATAGTATGAAATTATTTAGTGGAAATGCTGGAACTTAAAATAATTTTCAAAAATTATGTTGAATATTCCGGAAAATTAGTATAAAGTAAATGAGGAAATATTTTTAATTGGCAGGAGGGCAAAATCAATAGATTTTTGCCTTTTTGCGTAAAATTTCAAGGAGGAGAAACATGAAAAAATTATTAAGTTTACTGGCGGCATCCGCTATGGCAGTTTCCCTGTGTGCCTGCGGCGGCGCTCCCAAGGAGGAAGCCCCCAAAGAGGACAGCAGCCAAAACACCCAGACACAAACCGATGCAGGGGAAGAGGCCGGGGCGGAAGCAGATACCCAGGCAGAAGGCGGAAATGACACAGCAGAAAGCGGCGGCACACAAGCGGCAGGGGCAGGCGTTATGCCCGCTATTGCCAAGGAAGATATCAAGGTAGGCGTTATCCATATCACTGACCCTGCAGAAGGCAGCGGATATACCTATACCCATGACCTTGGCATCCAGGGAATGCAGAAAAACTTAGGCCTTGATGATTCCCAGATTGTCCGTAAGAATAATGTAAATGATACAGACGCCACAGCCATTGAAAACGCCATCAGGGAATGTGTGGAGGATGGCTGTAATGTTATTTTTGCCACAAGCTGGGGCTTTATGGATACCTGTGAGGCACTGGCAGAGGAATTCCCGGAGGTGATCTTTTCCCATGGGACAGGCTATAAGTCAAACGGCGTAAACTTTAATAATTATTTCGGAAGGATTTATCAGGCAAGATACCTGGCAGGCGTTGCTGCAGGGCTTAAGACACAGAGCAATAAATTAGGCTATGTGGCAGCTATGGGGCAGGAAAATTCAGAGGTTACCGGAGGCGTTAACGCTTTTGCCATGGGTGCATATTCCGTAAATCCTGACTGTGAAGTATATGTAAAAGTTACCAATAGCTGGTTTGACCCCGAAGGGGAGACACAGGCTGCCCAGGCGCTGGTAGACCTTGGCTGTGATGTAATCGCCCAGCACTGTGATACCCCTAATCCCCAGACAGTGGCAGAGCAGAACGGCGTATGGGGCGTAGGGTATAATTCCGATATGTCCAAGGATGCTGCCGGTGCGGTTTTAACTTCCGTTATGTGGGACTGGTCTGTCTATTACACCCAGGCAGTACAGTCTGTAATTGACGGGACCTGGAGCGGGGAAAATTACTTTGGCGGCATGGCTGACGGGCTTGTTGACATTGCGCCCCTTTCAGATATCTGTGCGGAGGGAACTGCGGAGGCAGTAGAAGCGGCAAGGGAGCAGATTACCAAGGACGGCTTTAATGTATTCGACGGCGTTATTGAGACTAACGACGGCAGTACCGTAGGCACAGAAGGCTCCACATTAAGCGACGCTGACATTACCGGGAATATGAACTGGTATTTTAAAAATGTTGTAGTAAAATAAAGCAGGGAAAATGCTGCCCCAGGCTGGAAGCGGGGCAGCAGAGTTTCATAGGGCGGCCAATGCAACCATATTGACCGCCCCTTTCAGTATCAGGATCAAAGAGGCTACGATGGGAGCGGAGGTAAGATGGCAGAGCAGGATAAGAAAGTCTGTGCCATAGAGTGCAGAAAAATTACAAAGGTTTTTGGGCAGGTAGTTGCCAATGACGGGATAGATTTAAAGGTGCAGTACGGGGAGATTCTCGCCCTTCTTGGAGAAAACGGTTCCGGCAAGACCACCCTGATGAATATGCTTTCCGGCATTTACCATCCTGACAGCGGGCAGATTTTTATCGGCGGAAAAGAAGTGAAGATCAATTCACCGGTTGACGCCATGGGCCTTGGCATCGGCATGATCCATCAGCATTTTAAGCTGGTGGAAGCCTTTCAGGCAATGGATAATATCATCCTTGGGGTGAAAGGAAAAAAAGAAAAAGGGAAAGTAACGGGGGAAAAAATCCGTGCCATCAGCCATGCATATGGCCTGGAAATTGAGCCTGAGAAGTATGTCTGTGATATGAGCGTTTCTGAAAAGCAGACGGTGGAAATTCTAAAGGTGCTCTACCGGGGGGCGCAAATACTGATCCTGGACGAGCCTACCGCAGTACTGACGCCCCAGGAAACAGAAAAACTCTTTGAAATCCTGCGGAAGATGAAGGACAAAGGCTGCGCCATCATTATCATCACCCATAAATTACAGGAAGTGCTTTCCATCAGCGACCGGGTGACCATCCTGCGCAAGGGCAAAAGCGTGGGAACGGTAAGGACGGCGGACTGCGATGCCAGGAAGCTTACCGAGCTTATGGTGGGCAGGCCGGTGAGTCTGGAAATCCAACGGCCGCCGGTGAAAAACTGTGAAACCATTCTGAAAGTGGTGGACCTTACGGTAGATAAAGCGGATGGAAGCCGGGCCATAGACGATATTTCCTTTGATATACGCAGGGGGGAAATCTTAGGCGTGGCAGGGGTGGCAGGCAGTGGGCAGAAGGAGCTTTGCGAGGCAATTGCGGGACTTCTCCATGCCTGTAAAGGAGCAATTTTATTTAATAAGGAAAACCTCCTTGGAAAAACCCCTTCTGAGATTATTGAAAAGGGCGTCAGCATGAGCTTTGTGCCGGAAGACCGCCTGGGCATGGGCCTTGTAGCTTCCATGGGCATGACGGACAATATGCTGCTGAAAAGCTACCACAAAGGAAAAGGGCCATTTATCAGGCGCAAGCCCGCCGGGGAACTGGCAAAGCGGCTGATTGAGAAGCTGGCAATCGCCACTCCCGGGCCGGAAACCCCGGTAAGGCTTCTTAGTGGGGGAAATGTGCAAAAGGTCCTGCTGGGAAGGGAAATTGAGTCTTCCCCCTCAGTGCTGATTACAGCTTATCCCGTAAGAGGGCTGGATATTAATTCTTCCTATACGGTATATGACCTGCTCAACGAACAAAAGAGCAAGAATGTTGCCGTTATGTATATTGGGGAGGATCTGGATGTGCTTCTGGAATTATCCGACCGTATTATGGTTTTGTGCCATGGAAAGATTACGGGCATAGTGGACGCCGCCAAAACCACCAAGGAAGAAATCGGCATGATGATGACAGGCGGGCATAAAGCGGCGGTATCGGAATAGGAGACTGGCATATGAAAACAGTGGAAAATACCTCAAATGAACCTTTGGTGCGGGTAGTAAAGCGCTCGGAGCTGCCCTATGGCAAAACAGTGCTGCTGCGCCTGGCGGCGGTAATCCTTTCCCTGGCAGCAGGGGGAATTTTTATTGCCTGTGTGGGACAGAATCCCTTTGTAATTTACAAAACAATACTCTCAGGGGCCTGCCGCAGTGTGATGGCGTTTCAGGGAACGGTGAAAATTATGATCCCTCTTTTAATTTCTTCCCTGGGAGTGACTCTTGCCTTTAAGATGAAATTCTGGAATATCGGGGCGGAAGGGCAAATTATCTTCGGGGCTACCTGCGCTACCTTTTTTGCCCTTTTCTGCTCAGGCTGGAACCATGTGGTACTTGTGGCTGTGATGTTTCTGGCAGGCATCATAGGCGGCGGGCTCTGGGGGCTGCTCCCGGCTTTCTTCAAGGTGAAGTACCATACCAACGAAACGCTCTTTACCCTGATGCTCAATTACATTGCCCTGCATCTGGTCTCTTACCTAAGGGACGGCCCCTGGATGGATCCCGGCTCTCAGGGCTTTCCCAAGATTGCAAGATTTGACAAGAACGCTTCCCTGGACAAGGTTTTGGGGATCCAGTTCGGATGGCTGATCGCCCTGGCCCTTGTGGCGGTGGTCTATATTTACATCCGCTATACCAAACAGGGATATGAGATCAGCGTGGTAGGGGAGAGCCAGGATACCGCAAGGTATGCAGGGATGAATGTAAGGAAAATCGTCCTCCGCACCATGTTTTTCAGCGGCGGTATCTGCGGCATGGCGGGTATGATACAGGCCACAGGTTCTGATATCACCCTCACAGCCTCTGTTGCCGGGGGCGTGGGATTTACCGCAATCATTGTGGCATGGCTTGCCCAGCTTAATCCCGTGTCCATATTGATCGTTTCCTTCCTGTTCAGCGTGCTGGAAAAGGGGAGCAGCGTAGTACAGTCGGATTTTGGGCTATCCACCGACTGCGCCGATGTACTTCAGGGAATTATTCTCTTTTTTATACTTGGCTGTGAGTTCTTTGTGAGATATAAGTTCCAGAGGGCAAAAAGCGCTTCCAAAAAACAAACCCAGTAAACCTACGGCAGGGACGCTCTGCCGTCCCAGGCGGGAAAGGAAGGAAACTATGGATATCATTATTAAATTTCTTGTGGCGGCAGTGGGCGCTGGGACGCCCCTTTTATTCGGTACAGTAGGGGAAATCCTTACAGAAAAGACCGGGCATCTGAACCTTGGGGTAGAAGGGATGATGGCCATCGGTGCCTGTATAGGCTTTATGGCGGGGTATTATACCGATAACTTTCTTATTGCCATATTGGCGGGGGCGGCGGCAGGCGCTTTGGCAGCGCTGATCTACGCAGTGCTTACAGTAACCTTCATGGCAAACCAGAACGTAACGGGCCTTACCCTTACCATATTTGGCATTGGCTTTGCCAATTTTATCGGGATTTTTGTGCTCAGCAAAAGCCCGGAGGGGACTTTAAAGCTGCCGGAGGGGATAACGGCGGTGATGCGGGGAGGAGCCCTCCCTGGCCTTGGGGGGCTGCCTATTTTAGGAGAACTGCTGTTTTCCTATAGCCCCTTTGTGTATATTGGGATCATGATTGCCCTTGTGGGCGGATGGTATTTAAACAAAACCAAGGCGGGGCTTAACCTGAAAGCCGTGGGGGAAAATCCCGGAGCGGCGGATGCCGCGGGGATTAAGGTAACCCGTGTAAAGTATCTGAATATTATCCTGGGCGGGGCAATCTGTGGCATTGGCGGCGTATATTGTTCCATGATCATAAATGGCGGCGTGTGGATCAGCAACAATGTGGGGGGCCTGGGGTGGATTGCCGTTGCGCTGGTGATTTTTGCCAACTGGCAGCCTTCGGCGGCAATTTTGGGTTCCTTTGTTTTCGGTGCCCTGCGGGTGCTGAAATATTATATTCCCCAGAGTATCCTGCCTTTTCCCGTTGCTTTTTATGACATGCTGCCTTTTCTGATGACAGCCCTGGTGCTGGTGGCCAGTTCTATGCGCAAGTCAGGAAGGATCAACCTGCCGGCGGCGCTGGGGCTTAACTATTTCAGGGAGGAACGTTAAGGCCGGAAATAGGAAATTTCATTTTTTGAAAGGAAGATAGTGATGACAATTTTTGACGAATTAAAAGCCAGAGGCCTGCTGGCACAGCTTACAGATGAAGAGGAAATCAAGGAATTGGTGAATCAAGGAAAAGCCACCTTTTATATTGGCTTTGACCCTACGGCGGATTCCCTCCATGTGGGGCATTTTATGGCGCTTTGCCTGATGAAACGCCTCCAGATGGCGGGCAATAAGCCTATTGCCCTGTTAGGTGGCGGCACCGGCATGGTGGGTGATCCCTCCGGGAGAAGCGACATGCGCAATATGATGTCCAAAGAAACAATTGAACACAACTGTGAGTGTTTTAAAAAGCAGATGAGCCGCTTTATTGACTTTTCAGAAGGAAAGGCTTTGATGGTAAACAATGCGGAATGGCTGCTGGATTTAAATTATATAGAATTCCTCCGGGAGATTGGCCCCCATTTTTCCGTTAACAGAATGCTTACTGCGGAATGCTATAAGCAGAGGATGGAGAAAGGCCTGAGCTTTCTGGAGTTTAACTATATGCTGATGCAGAGCTATGATTTCTATGAATTGTTCCAGAGATACGGCTGTAATATGCAGTTTGGCGGTGACGACCAGTGGAGCAATATGTTAGGGGGGACGGAGCTGATCCGCCGGAAGCTGGGGAAAGATGCCTATGCCATGACCATTACCCTGCTGCTTAATTCCGAGGGAAACAAGATGGGCAAAACCCAGAAGGGTGCCGTATGGCTGGATCCCCAGAAGACCAGCCCCTTTGAATTTTATCAGTACTGGCGTAATGTGGCAGATGCGGATGTGCTAAAATTTATCCGTATGCTTACCTTCCTGCCTTTAGGGCAGATTGAGGAAATGGATTCCTGGGAGGGCAGCCAGTTAAACCAGGCCAAGGAAGTGCTGGCCTATGAGCTGACCCAACTGGTCCATGGGGAGGAAGAGGCTGTAAAGGCGCAGGAAAGCGCAAGGGCGCTTTTTTCCACAGGAGCCGCTGCCCAGATGCCTACCACAGAGCTTACAGAGGAAGATTTTACAGAGGGTGCCATTGATATGATTTCCGTACTTTGCAAGTCCGGCCTGGCTGCCAGCCGCTCTGAAGGGCGCCGCGCTATTGAACAGGGGGGCGTTGTCCTTGAGGGAGAGAAGGTGACGGACGTCAAAGCGGCTTTTGGGAAGGATACCTTTTCAGGGGAAGGTGCCATTGTTAAGCGGGGAAAGAAAAACTTCCGCCGGGTAATCTTAAAGTAATTGGAGAACTTAAAATGCAGTATCAGCTAATCAGGAGTAAAAGAAAAACCATTGCCATCTCTTTTGACAGAGATGGCAATCTTTGGGTAAAGGCTCCTTTGTGGGTGAAAGACCATGAAATCGAGGATTTTGTGGCTTCACGGAGGGAATGGATTGCTTCCACAGCCCGGAGGCTGGAACATGCACGGGAAGAAGAGCGCTCCCGGCAGGTCAGGCTGGAAAACGGGGATACCCTCTTTTACCTTGGGGAGAAATGCACGCTTACCGTTCTCCGGGAGGAGAGACGCCGGGGGAAGGTGAAAAAGGTCTCAGGCCGCCTGGTCCTTTCCGTTCCCTACCAGGCGGATTATGGATACAAAAAAGATGAGATGGAAAAATGGTACCGCAGGGAGGCGCTCAGGGTTATTTCCCACAAGGCGGAAATGTTTGCAAAGATGCTGCAGGTAACCTTTGCCAATATCCGCATCAAGGACCAGAAAAGCCGCTGGGGGAGCTGCAGCAGTAAGGGAAACCTGAATTTTAACTGGCGGATATTAATGGCGCCGGAGCCGGTATGCGATTATGTGGTTATTCATGAACTGTGCCATCTGATCCATATGGACCATTCTGAGGCCTTCTGGCAACAGGTAAAAGAGGCCTGCCCCGGGTATCTGCAGTACCGGGGATGGCTGCGGCAAAATGGAAATCTCCTTTATCCCTTTTGAGGGACAGGGGAAGAAGAAGGGTGTAATAAACTTCCTCCCCGCCACATACACTTAACTAAGTATGGAAGGGCAATGGAGGATTGTATGGACTTGAATGGAAAGAAAGAATATGATTTATACAAAGACATTCAGTTAAGATGCGGGGGAGAAATTTACATAGGCGTGGTGGGGCCGGTGAGAACCGGGAAGTCCACTTTTATCAAGCGATTTATGGATCTGATGGTCCTGCCCAATATGACAGAATCTTATGAAAAGGAGCGGGTGGTGGATGAGCTTCCCCAGAGCGCCGGGGGAAAGACCATTACCACTACAGAACCGAAATTTATTCCCAAGGAGGCGGCGAAGCTTTCCTTAGGGGATGGAATTGAGGCCAGGGTACGGCTGATAGACTGTGTGGGCTATATGGTGGACGGTGCCAGCGGCCATATGGAGGACAACACCGAGCGTATGGTGAAGACTCCCTGGTTTGCAGAGGAGATTCCCTTTACCAAGGCGGCGGAGATTGGCACCAGGAAAGTCATCACCGACCATTCCACCATAGGGATTGTGATCACCTGCGACGGCAGCTTTGGGGATATCTCCAGGGAAAGCTATGTGGCAGCGGAAGAGCGGACCATCAGGGAATTGAAAAAACTGAAAAAACCTTTTGTGGTACTGTTAAATACGGCAAAACCCTATGGCGATGAGGCAGCCAAATTAGCGGAGGAGATCGGCGGCAAATATGGCGTGTCTGTTATGCCGGTTAACTGCGAGCAGCTAAAGAAGGAGGATATTAACCAGATACTGGAAAATATCCTGTATGAATTCCCTCTTACCATGATTGAATTTTATATGCCCAAATGGGTGGAAATGCTTCCGGCAAACCACAAGATGAAGGTGGATCTGATTGGGCGTGTGAAAGAAATCATGAAGCAGTATAATTGTATCCGGGACGTGAAGAACAACCCAGTGAGCCTGGAAGGACCCTTCATCAAAAAATGCAAAATGGAGGGCATTGATATGGCGGATGGCTGCATCCGTATCTGGCTGGATGTGGACGACGCATATTATTACGAAATGCTCAGCGAGATGGTAGGGGAAAAGATAGATAATGAGTACCACCTGCTGTCAGTGCTTAAGGAAATGTCCCAAATGAAGAAGGAATATGTAAAGGTGCTCCATGCCATTGACGCTGTCCGCCAGAAGGGCTATGGGGTGGTAACACCGGAGCGCCATGAGATCAAGCTGGATAAGCCGGAAGTGATCAAGCATGGGAATAAATTTGGGGTAAAGATCCGGGCGGAGAGCCCCAGTATCCATTTGATCCGGGCAAATATTGAGACAGAGATTTCCCCTATTGTGGGTTCTGAGGAGCAGGCCCAGGATCTGATCCGGTTTATTTCCGAGTCCAGCCAGAGCGAAGCCGGTATCTGGGAAACAAATATTTTCGGGAAATCGGTGGAACAGCTTGTAAATGACGGCATTACCAGCAAGATCACTATGATCGGGGATGAAAGCCAGTTGAAATTACAGGAGACCATGCAGAAAATCGTCAACGATTCTAACGGGGGGATGGTCTGCATTATCATTTAGCTGCCCCTGTGGGGGAGATGAGATGGCAGGGTTTTGCCCTGGAGGGAATCCAGAAATAGAGCCCCGGGCAAACCCCTGGCAGAAACCTCCTGCCTGAAAACAGATCCGGGGCTTTGGGAAAAATATTGCGGATAAGGGTTTTCTGTGCTACTATAAATGAAAGAATGATTACCAAATCAATTTCACTCAGGAGGTCATGATGAACCAGGTATACGAAAAACTGTTAAAATGTTATGAAAGCATAAAGGACAGGCTTCCCCTTACACCCAAAGCCGCTCTGGTGCTGGGATCCGGCCTTGGTGATTATGCGGACACCATTGAGGTAAAAGGAGAGATTTCCTATAGCGAAATCCAGGACTTCCCGGTTTCCACAGTGCCGGGGCACGAGGGAAAATTTATTTTCGGCTATGTAAAAGGCGTGCCTGTGGTCTGTATGAAAGGACGGGTGCATTATTATGAAGGTTATCCTATCACAGACGTGGTGCTTCCGGCCCGCCTGATGAAAATGATGGGAGCGGAAATACTGTTTTTGACAAATGCCTCCGGGGGCATCAATCCCTCTTTCACAGCAGGAGACTTTATGCTGATTACGGACCATATTTCCTGCTTTGCCCCTAATCCCCTGATTGGGGCATTCATCCCTCCGAAACTACCTCCCCAGTATACCAGAAATTCTTCCCATATTCTTTAAGAATTTCTGAATATTAGGAAACCTTTCCCTTTTTCAGGAAAGAAAATTTCGTCTCGCTGCATACCACTGCCACAAAAATCAGCAAAAATCCAAACGCCATCTGCACACTAACCTGGTCCCCCGCAAAAACAACCGAACAACCTACTCCAAACACCGATTCCAACGATAAAATCACCGACGCCGACGCCGGGTCAGACCAGACCTGCCCCACATTCTGAAACAATAATGCTACCGTAGTGGCCATTACGCCCAGATAGATCAGCGGAAGCACCACCTCTGCCCTGGACAGCGCCGCCGCTGGAAACTGCTCGAACAGCAATCCCCCTATCCATGCGTACAGCGCCGCAAAGGCGAACTGAAACACTGTCAGCAGATAAATATCCCTCTTCGGAGATACCTTCGCTACCGCTACGATGTGGGAGGCATAGAAAATCGCACAGCACAGCGTCAACAGATCCCCTAGATTGATATGTAAATCTCCCTCTAGGCTCACCAGTCCCACCCCGGCCACACAGAGCAATGCCGCCATCACATTATAACGGTCCGGCCGCACTCCGGCCAGCAGCCAGTACAGAAATGGCACCAATACGCAGTAAACCGCCGTGAGAAACGCGTTTTTCGACGGCGTTGTCAACGCAAGGCCATAGGTCTGGATGGTATAGGCCGCATATAGGAAGCCTCCGATTATGGCTCCCCGCC
>OFGE01003416.1_pt1 | contig 10479 bp, 7 predicted proteins | sample 1521681 | NCBI WGS metagenome assembly OFGE01 (sample SAMEA3504093, study PRJEB24116) | mouse gut metagenome | biome: mouse gut; feature: mouse-associated habitat; material: faeces | place: Denmark | collected 2011 | reverse complement strand
GGTGGAGCCGTCCGCCATGGCGGCAATCACCTTTCCTGTGGTAATCTGGTTCTTGTTGGGCGTGTTCAGGGACACGGGAGACAGTCTCCAGAGCCCTTCCATGTCCCCGCCGGGATTGATGTACTTGGCATATTCGGCGGTGTCGTCGCCAAAGCTCTTCTCGCAGTACAGGTTCAGCATCTCGATGAACTTCTCAGGATGCTCGCACTTGGCGCTGACTACATACCAGCTGCTGGTGGCCATCCGGATGCCCGGCTCCACCACAGCGCCCTCAGCGGAGGGAATGATGGAGAAGGGCCTCCAGTCCGCCTCCGAATCTGCGGAAGCGCTGTCCTGCAAAGGGTACAGCCCATAGGCATGCCATGCGTACACCACGCCGCATTTCCCTGCCACCAGGGGCTCGATGGAAGCTGCGTCATCCTTTACGTAGAACTCCTTGTCCAACAGGCCCTCCTGGTACCACTGGGCCAGCTTTGCCAGGGGCTCCTTCATGTCCGCGGTGGCCTTGTCGTACTGGAGCCTTCCGTCCTCCGCCACTGTCCAGTAGCCGGGATATACGCCGTAGCCATGGAAGAATCCGGGAATGTTAGCTGTATTGCCGATCCGCATGCCCACCGCTCCGTCACCGGCGATGTCCCCGAAAGCTTTCATCACAGCCTCCAGCTCATCGATGGATTTCGGTGCTTCCAGATTTGCTTTGTCCAGCCAGTCCTGCCTGATCCACAGCATGTCGGCTGTCTCTATGTCGCAGTCCACGAAAGGGAAGCCGTACTGCACGCCGTCAAAGGTAGCGGCTTCGATACATTGCGGGCCTGCGTCCTCAATCAGTTTCTTGAGCCTGTCACTGGCATACTGCTCAAAATAGGGCGCGATGTCCACAATCAGCCCCGCGTCGGCCATCTGCTTCATGGTAGTCTTGTCCACCTGGCACACGTCCGGGATGTCTCCCGAGGCAATGGCGCCGTTGAGCTTCTGCTTCCCCTGGTCGCCGTCCGTGGCCACCCATTTGTAGACCACCTGCACGCCCACCTCGTCCGCGTACAGGTCGTTCCAGAGATTGTCCTCCCAGCTGGCATCAATCTGGGCGAAGATGTTGGACTCGATAGAGGCGTCAGTAGTCCTGGCGAAGGAGATGGGAATCAGCTCTCCCTCCTGGCCGCCGTCCTCCGTATCCGTCCCTTCCGCGCCGCTCTCCTGTGCCGAATCTCCGGCTGCATCCGCCTGGGACGTACCGGATCCCTGTGCCGGCTGACTGGTTTCATTTGTCCCCCCGCCATTGCCGCAGCCTGTGAGCAGTCCCGCCGCCATGACGATTCCGGCCAGTGCCGCGCCGCATGCCTTGAATGATTGTTTCCTCATGTTTGACCTCCCTTTTGATGATTTTATACTGCACACCAGTTAACCTTACAGTACAACCCGACTGCAGACCGCCAGCCAGGCACTTTCCTGAAGGCATCACTGTAAATCCTGACGGTCTACAGTATATTTTCTTCAGAAAACCGTTCCTCTGATAATTTGATTATAGGTCTGTATCGACCTCGCGTCACTGGCTATTTGATTGGTTTATTTTGACCTTTTGTACATGGGCGGCCTCCACCCTGTCCGTGTGGCGTTCATCCGATAGGGGACTGCCCTCCTGATAGATGCCCTCATAGACCACCAGTGCGTAGTTTTTTGCGCCCCCCGACAAATCTCTTTTGCTTGTAAACGCGTGAGGGTATGTGGTATAATATTGACTCAGAAAGGAACTGGTATGGGGAAAGGAGGTCTGCCATATGCCTGATGATGGAAAAAAGGCGCTCCCGGTGGGGATAGAGTTCTTCCGGGACTTCAAGTCGAAGGATTATTACTATGTGGATAAGACGGCATTCATCGCCGAGCTCTTAAGGACGAAAGGTGCCGTGAACCTTTTTACCAGACCCAGGCGCTTCGGGAAGAGCCTGAACATGAACATGTTCAAATGCTTTTTCGAGATTGGGGCGGATGCCTCCCTGTTCGAGGGGCTGGCCATTTCCAGGGAGATAGAGCTGTGTGAGCAGCACATGGGGAAGTACCCTGTCATACACTTAAGCCTGAAGGACGTGGAGGGCGGGGATTATGAAGCTGCGCTAAAAATGCTGGCGGGGATTATGAAGCAGGAGGCCCGCAGGCATCAGTATCTCCTGGACAGCAGCAGGCTTACGGAGATAGACAAGGAGTCTCTAAAGCAGCTTTATGCTCCCTGTCTGGACGAGGATACCGTAAAAAGAAGCCTAAATCTTCTTTCAGAACTGCTTGGCAAGCACTATGGCCGCCGGGTGGTGATTCTGATCGATGAGTATGACGTGCCCCTGGACAAGGCCTATCAGGAAGGTTATTACGCACAGATGGTCAAGCTGATCCGCTCCTTCCTCAGCCAGGCCCTCAAGACCAACGAGAACCTGGACTTCGCCGTGCTCACCGGATGCCTGCGTGTTGCGAGGGAGAGCATCTTCACAGGGTTAAACAACTTCAAGGTCCGCTCCATATCCGACGAGCAGTGCGCGGAGTATTTCGGCTTCACGGACAGTGAGGTAAAAGAGATGCTCCGGTATTACGGCGCAGAAGACCGTTTTCCGGACATGAAGGAATGGTATGACGGCTACCATTTCGGGAATGTGGACGTCTACTGCCCCTGGGACGTGATCAACCAGTGCGACCTGCTGCGGGTGTCAAAGGATGCCCCCATGAGGCCCCACTGGGAGAACAGCAGCAGCAACGCCATCGTCAGGGACATCCTGGAGAAGGCCACCGAGGCCACCAAAGCCGAGATCGAGGCTCTGATCTCCGGCGAGGCGGTGGAGAAGGAGATCATCCCGGAGCTGGCCTACACCGACCTGGAGAACGAGGACAGGGCAATCCGGCAGACCTATCTGTGGAGCGTCCTTTACGCTACGGGATATCTGACCGATGCCGCAAGGCCGGAGGGGAGGGTCCATAAGCTGGTGATCCCCAATAAGGAAATCCGCAGAATCTATGAGGACAGGGTACGTTCCTGGTTCCGTGCGAGAACAACGGGTGATCACGAGCGGTGGGAGCGGTTCTGCGCTGCGGTCAAAGGAGGCGACGCAGAGGCCGTGCAGGAGCTGTTCGGCGCGTTCCTTTCAGAGTCCATCAGCATCCGGGACACAGCGGTGAGGAAAGCCAAGAAGGAGAACTTCTACCATGGCATGTTCCTGGGCCTGCTGAGGGCGGAGGGAAGCTGGATCGTAAAGTCCGAGTCCGGCACAGGCTACTCCGACATCCTCCTCATGGTTCCCCGCGAAAGGATCGGATGCGTCATCGAGGTGAAGTACGCTGAGAAAGGCGCCTTTGACGCGGCCTGCCGGGAGGCCATGGAGCAGATCGAGACCCATGAATATACCGAGCTGCTGCGGAGCGAGGGCATGGAGACAATCCATAAGTACGGCCTGGCCTGCTTCCGGAAGTCCTGCCGGGTGACGTATGAAAAGGAATAAAGGGTGGCGGAAAGTTCGGCGCAGTCAGGGAAAGGTCAGAGATTAATGATTTTCGCCTGGCTGCGGTAGGCCATGGGAGTCATCCCGTAGTATTTCTTGAACGTCTTGTAGAAATAGCTGATGTCCGTATATCCCGTGTGCAGCATGATTTCCTCCACGCTGAGCCCGGAGTTGCGCAGCATGATGCCCGACTGCTTCATCCGGAACTCCCGCAACAGAAAGGTCAGCGAATGTCCTGTCTCCCTTTTGATATACCGGGAGAGATAGCTTTCGCTTTTATGGAAATGCTCCGCCAGGGAAGAGAGGGTGATGGTACTGTAGTTCTCTCGGATATAGCGGATGATGATGGGCAGCTTGTCGCCGGCCATCCTGCCCTGCTTCAGGGATACCATCCTGTCTTGATAATAGCTCAGGGCATAGGCCAGAAAGGCCATGGTATGGCTTACCAGCAGGAAATTGCTGCTGGGGAGCCTCCTCTCCAGGGCCTCGAACATGTCCAGCACATAGCGCTTCAGCCGCTTATCCGGGGCACAGCGGAACCATATCACGCTGCTCTCATCCCTGCCGTACAGCACTTTCCAGAAAAACCGGGACAGCACCTCCGACTCTGTCAACAGCGTAGAAAAGGCATTCTCAAAGGTGCTGATTCGGATGACGATATTGACTACGGCATCATCATCATGAAAGGAGAAAATGGTCTGCTCCACATCCGGCGGCACGATGATGAAGTTCCCCGCTGTCAGCGTCTGCCGACCGCCGTTCTTTGCGTAAAAGAAGCATTCCCCGTTCAGTACGCAGGTTATCTTGATGAATTTCAGATGATGCCAGAAGGGCGGACAGTATCTGGCATTCAGGAAGACGTTCACGTCCGCTCCCTCCATGATATAGCTTTCCGACAGTTCCTCCTGCATATCCGAGGGCGGGGCTTCCGGCACCTGGATACCCCCCGGACGCCCTGCTGGTATATTTCGTTGAATTCCTGCCAGGTATGGTATCTGTATCTCTCCGCATCATACCAGCAGGGTGCGGCCTGGAACAGAATCTTGTACTGCTGCTCGGCAGGGCTCAATGCGTAGCGCTTTTTGACGTTCGCCTCTTCCATAGCCTGAATCCTCCTTTGCGGTTCTGCGTCTGGGCGGTCTCCCAGACACGTTTTCGCCTGGGGCAGGTATCCCGGACATCGGCCCGGCCTGACGCGCCAGTGCCAGTTCCGCCCCATAATCTGCCGCCTTTCATGCCGGTTACAGGCAAGCCCGGCTCCTGGCGTTTTCACGGTCAGGCCTTTTTCAGCAGGATGCTGTATCTGCCCCGGGAAAATGTCCCCACGTCCAGGAGGCCCTCCCCTGCCATGCGGGCATCTGCCTTTCGCTGACCGTTCACCGTCAGCTCCTGCTCCCCCTCTGTCGGAAGCCACACCTGTGCCTGGGTACCGAAAGGAACCTCCAGCTCACAGGCAAGGCCTGTCCTCCCTTGCTTCCAGGCGAAGGAAATCTGTCCATAGGGGCTGGGGACCGTGGCTCGCGCATGCTCCACGCCCTCCGGCAGGCAGGGCCGTATCCGGATTCTGCGGTAGGCCGGCTCCAGGAAGTCGATTCCCGCCAGATATCGGCTGAACCACTCTTTTACATGCCCCATCATGGCATGGTTCTGGGATCTCTCCATGTCCCAGTATTCCGGCAACGTAGTTGCTCCCCTATCCACGAAGTACCAATAACTGGGCTGGGTGCGGTTGGTGACGATCCGGTACACCACATCGCTCCTGCCGTATCGGGCCAGCGCCGTGAAGAGCTGCTTTAACCCCACCTCCCCTGTGGACAGATGGTCGCCTTTGCGGTGCACCTCCTCCACCAGAAGCTCCACCGTCCGGGGGATATTCTGCTCCTCCACCACCCCCGCGTACAGGGGGCAGGCGAAGCTGGCTTCGCTGCCGGATCCGTAGACGCCCGTTTCCGGGTGATAGAATCGCTTATTGACGGAATGCCGAATTTTTTCTGTCAAATTCCTGTACTCTTCCGCTTCTTTGGGCTTCCCCAACAGCACGGCCGTCCGGGCAGTGACATCCACGATATTGTAGAATGCACAGCTCCCCACCAGCTCCCTGGGCGTTGTAGTGTCGAAAGCGCCCCAGTCGCCCATCTGGATGTGGTACAAAATATACTTGTCCGGCCTGGTCTCCTCCTCCAGGTAAGACACATACCGCTTCATGGCGGGATATGCCTTTTCCAGCAGTCCGGTATCCCCGTAAGCCTCATAGTAGTCCCATGGCATCAGGGCGCAGACGCCGCTCCAGTTGGGGTCGTGGGCCAGTCCGCTGATCCGCTGGAACTCCGGCGCGATGGCGGGGATATAGCCGTTTGCATACTGGGAATCCAGGATGTCCCGCAGGATTTTGCCCATCCATGCCCTGATGTCATAGCTCTGGGACATGGAGAAGAACATCAGGTTCGTGGTCTCCAGCCACCCCAGCTTCTCAATCTGTGGGCAGTCCGTGAAGACGCTCATCATATTACACTCTATCGAACGTGTGGTGATTCTGTCAATAGCGGAGAGGACTTTATCCGAGCTCTCGAAGCTGCCGGTCTGCTCATTCAGGACCCGAAGGCGATACCCTCGAAAACTGTCCCTGTCCGGCACGCCGGGGAAGCCCTCCACCTCCAGGTAGCGGAAGCCATGGTAGCAGAATCTGGGCTGCCATTCCTCCGCCCCCTTTCCCCTGATCCAATAGGTGTCGCAGATTGTCCCGGGATCCCCCTGGGTACAGCTGTACTGATCTACGCCTCCGTCCTCTCCCAGGGTCTCCGCCGGGTATATGACGATTTTCCGCCCGGCCATATCCGGCGTGGTATCCCGCAGAATCAGCTTCTCAAAGCCCGCGCTGTTCTTTCCCATATCTACGATATAACGGCCACTTCCAATCTGCCAGACAGCTATTGGCACCAACTCCTCCACGATGCCGATAGGCGGCGTGTTCCTGGCCGTCAGTCTTCCGGCGGGCGGCTGCTTTTCCACAGCATGCTGCCAGTTTCCATAGGAACAGCCCGGCTCGCACCAGCCGTCTATCTCCAGGCGCCCGTCATAGTCCTCCCCGCCGTACCAGTTGGAGAATACCAGAGGGCCTGCCGCATACTGCCAGCTTTCATCCGTCACGATCCTCTGGACGCTGCCGTCCCCGTACCAGATCTCCAGCTGGAAGATTCCCTTGGCGTCCCCGTAGAATCCGGAGTCCTTCTCCCGCCAGCCGTCGGTCTTCTGGTAGCGGGCGGGCAGCGTATAGACCTCCTCATAATTCCGGTATTGGCCGTTCCCCAGCCAGAAGCCCAGCACGTTCTCCCCCGGGCGCAGCTTCCCGTCCAGGCTCCATGTCTTATAATAGACGGTTTTTTCGATAATCAGAATCCCATGGTTCGTAGTAATCCCGGTCTGTCTTCTCACCGTTGAGGAATACATCCGCCAGCCCCAGGCCGCAGCCATAGAGGCGCGCTTTCTTTATTTCCCCTTCTTTTACATGGAAGGACTTCCGGAACAGCGGCGTCGCGTCCTCCTCTTTGTGCCTACCGATCCACCGGGCCTCCCAGTCCGTCTCCTCCAATAGCCCCATCTCGAACCAGGCCGCCTCGCTCCAGTCCGTCTGCTGCCCGCAGTCGTCCCAGGCCATGACGCGCCAGTAGATCCGCTCCCTGCTTTCCGGCCTCCTGCCGCCGTAGCGTATGCCGAAGGGCCTTTCTCCGGAAACCTTTCCGGAATCCCAGGCATCGGCCTTCCCTCTCTCCAGGGCCTCCAGGCTGCCCGCTGCCTGAATCCTCCAGGCGCTCTGGAACCGGCTAACCTCCCCCTCGTCCACCTCCCATCTCCAGGAGAAGACAGGATGAGAGTCTTCCAGTCCCAATGGATTTTTCGTATATTGTGTCATTAAATCTATCAGCTTCATTTCTTTTTTCTCCTATTTAAAGTCGCTGCGAGAAAGCGCTAAAGGGTAAAGTCACTCTATCCTTACCCCTTCACGGAGCCAACCACGATTCCCTTCACGAAATATTTCTGCACGAACGGATATACCACCAGCACGGGCAGCATGCCCATGAAAATCTGGGCGCATCTGACAGTCCTGTCGGAAATGTTCTGGGGGGGCCTGCAGGTCTCCCGCCCCAATCAGCGCCATATCCCGCTTCACCACCACGGTCTGCAGATAGGAGGCCAGCGGGTAGTTCTGGGAGAAATTGGAGAATAGAAGCCCGTCAAACCAGCTGTTCCAGTGGCCCACAAAGGTGAACAGGGAAATGGTGGCGATGCTGGGCAGGGCGCAGGGCACATAAATCCGGAAGCAAGTCTGGAGATGCCCCGCCCCGTCAATCTGGGCCGCCTCCTCCAGTTCCCTGGGAATCCCCCGGAAGAAATTCAGCATCAGCACCACATTGTACACGGACACGGCAATGGGCAGGATCAGTGCCCAGATACTGTCCATCATCTTCAGGTTCTGAATCAGGATATAGCCCGGAATCAGGCCGCCTGAGAACAGCATAGTGAAGAAGAATAACCACACATACACTGTCCGGAACCGGAACCTGTCCGCTTCCTTGGACAAAGGATAGGCAATCAGGATAGTCAGGAGCATGGACAGGGGCACCCCGATTCCTACCCGCTGCAGGGAACGCAGCACCGCATTCCAGAACTCCTTTCTGCCCGCCACATACTGATAGGAATAGGTGGTGAACTCCACGGGCAAAAGCTTCACCAGCCCGGCGGCAGCAGCCGTATTGCTGGAAAAGGACAGGGCCAGCACATGGATTACCGGCAGCAGGCATACCGCCGTCAGCAAAAACATGATACAATAGTTGATAATTTCAAATACAATCCTGCTAACTGTTTTTTTCTGCATGCCGTCCTCCTTAGAAAATGCGGTAATCCGCAAACTTATATGCCAGTAAATAAGATACCGAAATGAAGATCGTGGAGACCACCGACTTGAACATGCCCACCGCCGTGGCAGGGCCGTACTGGGCATCGATGACGCCCATCCGGTACACGAAGGTGTCGATGATGTCGCCGCTCTCGTAGACCGCCGGGCTGTAGAGGTTGAATATCTGGTCAAAGCCAGCGTTCAGCACATTGCCCAGGCTCATCACCAGCATCAGCACGATGATCATCCGCATGCCGGGCAGGGTCACATGCCAGGTCTGCTGCCATCTGCCTGCTCCATCGATTCTGGCCGCCTCGTACAGCTCCGTGTCTATCCCCAGGATGGCCGCCAGGTAGACGATGGCGCCGTACCCGAAATTCTTCCAGATGTCCGACCATATGGCCGTAGTACGGAAGTACCGGTTGTCCCCCAGGAAGAAGATGCTGTCCAGCCCCAGGCTGGTCAGGGCCTGGTTGACGATGCCGCCAGTGGAGAGCACGTCCACCAGGATGCCCCCCAAGATGACCCAGGACATGAAATAGGGGAGGTAGCAGATGGTCTGTACGAACTTGCTCACCCTCACGGACCGGATTTCGTTCAAGAGCAATGCGAACACAATCGGCACCAGCAGTCCCAGCACAATCTTCCAGAACGCGATGATGATGGTATTCTGCAAGGCCCTGTTGAAGCCCGGCAGGCTGAATACGAAGCGGAAGTTCTCCAGCCCGCACCATTTCTGGTCCCCGAACAGCCCCTTGCTGGGAATGAAATCCTGGAAAGCCATCACCAGCCCTCCCATGGGCACATAGCTGAACAGCAGCACCAATGCCAGCCCGGGCAGAATCATGAAATGCAGCGGCAGCTCCCGCCGGAACATGGCAGCGGTGTATTTCCTTTTATAGCCCTTTTTCTTCATCTATGTTCACTCCTCTCCGGGCGCGGCGCGCCCTTGCCTGCGGTTCTGCGCACAAAAGAATGCGGCATTCAATCCTTTCGGACTTCACGCCGCATCCCTTTGTCAAAGGCCTGTAGCCCCGCAGGCTTCAAAAATATATATGCTCCTGTTTACCTGGTCTGATACCAGTCGTTCACTTCCTGGATGATCTGCTCTCCGCCCGCAGCCTTCCAGCTTTCGATGACAGAGTCGTATTCATCTACGCTCATCTGCCCGGAGATGATTCTCACGATGGCTTCGTCCAGCATAGCCTCCAGGGTGCCGGATTTGCTGGTCATGGTGTCCGTAGGCGCGCCGTAGAACTCGTCATAGACCAGGTTGCCCGCCTCCTGATAGCCAATAAGTACAGTCTGGGAGCCTCCCTCGTTGAATTCGATGTTCCAGCCCCACAGGCTCCTGTCCCCGTCCAGGTTAGCCTTGCAGTAATTGTACATATTGGTCTCTTCGCCGTTCATGCTCTCGGTGGAGCCGTCCGCCGTGTAGGACAGGCGGAGATACCCGTCCGCCCGGTATTTTGGGCACAAAAAAATCACTCCTTTGCAGCACGGAATTTCCCCGTCCCGCAATGAGTGGTTCAGATTTGTCTACTCAATTCTTTTTCCACTCAAAGCATAGCACAGTCCGCAGGGAAAGTCAACACATTAAATCGCTAAAGAAGCGCCTGCTTCAAACAGTCCTCCAGGGAGGGGCCGCTGGCGGCAAACCGGGCCCGGACGGTGAACTTGCCGCACTGGAAGCAGTAGGGATTTTTGATCTGCCGGAGAAATTCGGCGATCCGCTCCTCCTTGGGGAGCTTGGGGTCCACGGACACCTCCCGGATATCTGCCAGGGGCGTACCCGCAGGGGAAAGGGTTTGATGTTCCAATTCTCGTACCTCCTACAACAAACAGAGCCGCCGCAGTCTGAAAACAGTCTGCGGCGGTATGTATTAGATCAGCCCTTGAAGCGGTAGGGGAGCTTCCTGCCCCCACGCTGCTGGCTGTTGTATTTTCCCAGGATCACCCTGGCAAACCGCAGAGCGGCCTTATTGGTGGAAAAATCGGCCTTGCCCCGCCGCAGGATCTCCTCCGGGTCCACGGCGGACAGCCGCTTGATGAATACCTCATCGTCCAGCTCCGTCTCGTAGGTTTTGAGGAACAGGGCCATGCCGGAGA
>OFGE01003414.1_pt1 | contig 10484 bp, 10 predicted proteins | sample 1521681 | NCBI WGS metagenome assembly OFGE01 (sample SAMEA3504093, study PRJEB24116) | mouse gut metagenome | biome: mouse gut; feature: mouse-associated habitat; material: faeces | place: Denmark | collected 2011 | reverse complement strand
ACTCCGCGCCTACTTTTGCCCCGCGGCAAAAGTAGGCAAAAACGCGCTTAAACCTGCGGTTTAAGAATCCCTTATTTATTACGGGGGGATTTTGTTTTTGCGCTTTTCCTGTAGTCCGTCCGGACTAAACTGAACTTGCTCCCATGTATCAGGCGAAGCGTCTATTTTAGGATGTTTTTGGAAGACCCTACCTCCTGCGGGGTGCGGGGGGTGTTGCCGGGCGAAGCGCTGTTCCTTTTGTTGGGATGCCGGGTCAGGATATGTGATGGCGGAAGAGGGCTGCGCTTTGGTCGAATGCCGCTAAAAACATGGCGTACAGCTCCTCCATTTCCACATCGGCGGCGTATTCCTTGTATTCCTCGAACAGTTTCCGCTGTTCCTCCGTCAGCTGCTCCTGCAGTCTGCGGCTGAGAGTATCCCGCTGTGCACGGCATATGGCGCGCTTGGTTTGCAGACAATAGGTTTCATGGGTATGGTCAATGATGTGGTCGAATAGCATTTGCATTAAGTCCGGCATTGTGGTATGCTCCTTTCTGGTTTATATTGCTATCATGCTTGTAATTATAATTATACTTATAATTGCGATTATGTCAAGAGGGAACTGAATGATTCGTTATAAAATTAATGTACTGCAAGCTTTACGCGAAGCGGGATATACAACGTATCGGCTACAAAAAGAAAAGCTGATTTCTGCAGCTACCGTACAAAAAATTCGAACAGGTAATACATCCCTTTCGGTTGAAATGGTCAATATCATCTGCGATATACTGAAATGCCAGCCGGGGGATCTGCTGGAATGGTATCCGGCGGATTCGGAAAACGGCGGGCCGGGGAGATAAAATTTATTGTCAAGGTGCGCCGCAACAGCCTTTTGGTCAGCCCGGCTGCGCTGATCCGGTACCTGATCGGGCATCGACTTGCTTCAGCACATGAAAGCTCGGAGGTTTGTCTTCCCTCAAGTGCAATCCGAAAAACGGGGGAAGTTGCCGGAAACAGGGCAACTTTTGGGGAGATTTATTTGAGAGGGCGGTCTGGCGCGGGACGAAGGCTTCGAATAGAACCCCGGGAGCTCCCCCGTGTGATATGGTAGGGTCTGCCGATGACATCGTCGGATAGACGCTTCGCTCAATACATGGGAGCCGCCTGCGTCAGACCGGACAGGCTCCAGTGGAAGCGCAAAAAATAATAACCCCCGTAATGGAGGAGGATTCTTAAGGAACGTAGTTCCTTAAGCGATCTTTTGCTTCTTTTCGCTCGCGCGAAAAGAAGGCCCCGCCCCGGCAGGGGCAAAGGTAAAATAAGAAAAGAGCCCCGCCGCCCCGCAGGGGCGGAACGAAACATCCTTCAACGAAGAAAAAAGAAGGCGGAGCGGCCCGCAGGGCCGCAGAAAGAAAGGAGCATAAAATGGCATTTTCAGGCAGCGACGCCGGCGGCTTCAAGTGGGAAGGCTTCGAAAGCGGAGCCCCCTCCCAGCGTCCGCAGAAACAGAAAAAACCAAGAAAGGCGGTCAAAAGCCCCGCCGCCCGGGTGGCGATCAATCTGATCGTTACTCTCCTGGTGGGCGCCGTCTATTTCTACTTTGAGCTGCCCGCGCTGAACCTGCAGTCCCCGGACTTCTATGCCTTCGCCCTGCTGATGTGCGCGGTGTACTGTGCTTCTGCTGTGGTGACCTCCGGTTTCCAGGGCGAGGGGGCGGGCCACTACTTTAAATTTGTCAAAAAACAGTGCAAGCTCCCCCTGCTCCTGGCTGTCGCCCTGCTGGCGCTGTCCCTGGGGGGAACGCTGGCGGGCAGCGTCATTTTCCGGGCCAAGTCCTATGCGGAGCTGCTGCCGATCGAGGCGGGGGATTTTGCCGCCGAGGTGGATGAAATCTCCTATGACCAGATCCCCATGCTGGACAAATACTCCGCCGAGCGGCTGGGCGATAGGAAACTGGGCGAGCTCAGCGACATGGTTTCCCAGTTCGAGGTGGTGGACGATTACACCCAGATCAACTACAAGGGCCGCCCCGTGCGCATCGCCACACTCATGTACGCCGACCTGATCAAGTGGTTCACGAACCGCTCCGACGGCCTGCCCGCCTATTTGCTGATCGACATGGTGACCCAGAACGTGGAGCTGGTGCGGCTGGAGCAGGGCATCCGGTATACAAATGTAGAGCACTTCGGGCGGAACCTCTACCGCCATCTGCGGTTCCATTTCCCGACCTACATGTTCTCCAACCCGGTGATGGAGGTTAATGAGGAGGGGACTCCCTACTGGATCTGTCCTAGGCTGGTGAAGACCATCGGCCTCTTCGGCGGGACGGACGTCAGGGGCGCGGTGCTGGTCAACGCCATTACGGGCGAGTGCCAGTACCATGAGGAGGTCCCCGCCTGGGTGGACAACCTCTATCCCGCCGGCCTCATCGTGCAGCAGTACGATTACTACGGCATGTACCACAACGGCTTTCTGAACTCCCTCTTCGGGCAGCGGGACGTGACTGTCACCACCGACGACTACAACTACCTGGCCCTGGGGGACGACGTGTACGTCTATACCGGCATTACCTCCACCGGAGGCGACCAGTCCAACATCGGCTTCCTGCTGACCAACCAGCGGACCAAGGAGAGCAAGTTTTACTCCTGCGCCGGGGCTACCGAGTACTCCGCCATGGCCTCCGCCAACGGCGAGCTGCAGAATCTGCGCTATCAGGCGACCTTCCCCCTGCTGCTGAACGTGGGGGGCCAGCCCACCTACTTCATGGCCATGAAGGACGCCGCCGAGCTGGTGAAGAAATACGCCATGGTCAACGTCCAGCAGTACCAGATCGTAGCCACCGGCGACACCGTGGCCCAATGCGAGCAGAACTATCTGAACATGCTGGGCCGCAACGGCATTGTGGACGGCAACGCCAGCCTTTCCGGTACGGAGGCGGCCCAGGGCGCCATCGCCGAGATCCGCTCCGCCGTGCTGGACGGGAATACGGTGTACTTTATCAGGCTGATGGGAGACGACGCCTTCTACACGATCTCCGCTGTGGACCAGCCTCTGGCGGTGATCCTCAGCGAGGGCGACCAGGTGTCCATCACCTACCGTCCCGGCGAGGGGAGCATCCTGGACGGCGTGGAGGTCGCGCTGCGGTAAAACGAAAAAATAGACTTCGCCCCCGCCGTATCGCGGCGGGGGCGAAGTCTATTCTTTTTGCAGAGCGGGGCTTCACTCCAGGCCGAACCACTCCGCCAGCGTACGCCCGCCGGGATTTTCGCACCATTCCCGGTAGGACTGGAATACTGCCTTTACGCTCCCGAAGAGGAGCGTCAGCCGCTCCACCGCCAGGAAGCTGCGCCAGTACTCGAAGAAAATGCTGGCGTAGTCCCCCGCGTAGGTCTTCGCGCCGAAATCCTCCAGGGAGTGGCCGCCGTACCGGCTCTCCAGAAGCGTGACCAGCAGGCGGTTGATCCGGGCCTCCCGGTCAAATTCCTCCTCCGTGAGAAAGTACCGGCGGCCGATGTACTCCACCATGCCCTCCTCGAACCAGATGCCCGATTCCCGCTCATCCTCAAAGTCATCCGAGAACCACTCGCTTTGGTGGGCCAGTTCGTGGCCCAGGATGGACAGGATATGGTTTTCACCCACGGCGGTTTCGTAGTAGGCGCGGATTTCCTCCGCCGCATTGCCCTCCAGGCCGTCCAGCTGGCGCAGGTATATCTCCCGCCAGACCGCCGGTTCCGGGCAGAACATCACCCGGTAGTCGTTGGTATAGGCGGGGACGGGGATGGAGCTGAGCACTTCCGTGGCGATTTCCCGGTCCGTCCAGACGATGGCCCGGGGCGGCGATTCCACGGCGTACTCCTCCCCCAGGAAGTGAAGATACGCCTCCAGCCGGGGCCGGAGAAGGGGGTCGGCTGGGAGAACAGGCGCGGGGGGCCGTTTCTAAGAGCCTGTTTAAAATCTGGCGGAATGCCAGACAGGCGCAGATTTTTTCGCTGGGCAAGGCGATTTGACGCAGGAATACTTTGTGTATTTCAAGTCAAGTCAACGCGGCCCAGCGGAAAAAGATGTGCCGGGATGGCGTTTTGATAGATTTTAAACAGGCTCTAAGGATATCCATGGAGAAAATATTCCTTTTGAGGACAAAAATCAGTTAGATGTGGAACTTCAACGGGACATTATTTCCGATGAGATCACTGCTTTCTTGGTATATTGCAATGATCGTCCCTATGAAGTCAATGAGCAGGTTTACAACGCCGTCGCAGAGCTCATCAATAAGTTTTAAAGTGTAAGTTTTTAGGAACCGCTGATTAAACGCATCCATGGCGATTTAATCAGCGGTTCCTTTACAAACAGTCCAAAATATCGTATGATAAGGCATAGCAAAATTCATTGAGGTGATTATTATGGAAATCAGCGTCCTGCGCCTGGGCGAGCTGGGCACCAACTGCTATATTCTGAAGGACGAGGCGTCCCATGAGGCGGCGGTGATTGACCCCGGCGGGGACGCGCCGGAGATTATCAGGGCTCTGGAGGGAGCAAAGCTTCGCTACATTCTCCTGACCCACGGACACTACGACCACACCGGCGGCGCGGCGGAATTGCTGGAGGCGTTTCCCCAGGCGGCGCTTTATATCCACCGGAAAGATCTGGAGGACGTGGACCCGTCCCTGTTTCCGCTGCGCACCCAAATCCAGGGCGCGAATCTCTACGACGAGGGGGCCTGGATTTCCTTCGGGGAAGACCGGGTGAGAATACAGGTCCTCCATACCCCCGGCCACTCCCCGGGGCACATGTGCTTCTGGGAGGAGGAAACCGGATTCCTCTTCACCGGGGACCTGGTATACAAGGACACCCTGTTCGCCTATTACCCCTCCACCGACCCTGCGGCCTACCTCGCCTCCCTGGAGAAAATCGCCGCACTGCCCGTCCAACGGGTATTCCCCGCCCACCACTCTCTGGACATCCAGCCCGAGATCATCCTCCGCATGCGGGACGCCTTCCGCCAGCTGCAGGCGGAGGGAAAGCTGCGCCACGGCAGCGGAACCTTTTCCTATGGAGACTGGGCCGTCTGGCTGTGAGGAAATCGGAAGAACGCGCGGAGGCCGCAGGACCAATGGTCCTGCGGCCTCATGATTTTTATAGGTCCACCTTCTCAAACCGCCGGGACGCGGCCCGGTACGCCCAGAACCAGGTCCCCGCATAAACCGCGGCCCCTGCCAGCAGAATGGGAACCTGGCGCGCCAGCTCTCCCGGCGACACGCCGTCCAGCCACGCCATGCCGGGGAAATGGACCGCGGCCTCCATCGCGAATATGCCAAGGACAGCGGGGACCAGGGCTGCCAGGAAAGCTGCGCCGGCCTTATAGGCCGTCTTGAAAAACCGGGTGAAAAATACCAAGTTGAACGCCCCGTAAATCATCAGCCCGAAGCCGTAAAAGGCCAGGTTCGCCTCGATCCCCACCGGATTGCCCTCCGGTAGGTACAGCGTCCGCAGGAAGGCGAAGGGGACCGACAGGAGCAGCTGAACCAGCTGGACGAAGGCCGCCAGCAGCAGCTTGGCCTTTACCGCGTCCCGCTTCCGCACCGGCAGCAGGGCGGTGAAATAGATGTCCCGGGTTTCCCGGGCGTACATGATGGACTGAAAAATCCCCAGCATGCCGAAAAAGAACACCACGCCGTAGGGGTAGGCCGGAATCAGCGCCAGCGCCCCCAGCCATATGAAGATATATATGGACGGATGGGCCGCCAGGCGCAGCTCCTTGCCCAGCAGGTCAAACATGGAATTCCCTCCTCTCCGTGCGCACCATAATGTCCTCCAAAGTCAGCGGGGCGGCGTCCGACCGAGTGCGCAGATGCTGGAAGGAGTCCAGGAACGCCCCCTTCTCCCCGCTGGCCAGGACCCTGCCGTCCTTGATGTAGGTGATGTCGTCGGCGCATTTCTCCAGGTCGGAGGTAATGTGGGTGGAGTAAAGAATGCTCCGCCTCCCGTCCGCCGCCAGGGCCCGGAAGATGGCCAGCAGCTCGTCCCGGCTCACCGGGTCCAGGCCGCTGGTGGGCTCGTCGAAGAGGAACAGCTCCGCATGGTGGCTGAGCGCCAGGGCGACGAGGTACTTCACCCGCATCCCGGCGGACAGCTCCCGCACCCGCTTGTCCGGGTCCAGGGCGAATTCCTCCAGATACCGGCGGTAGGCGGCTTCGTCCCACTCCCGGTAGAACCGCCGGGTCACATTGGTGATAGCGGACAGCTTCTTGTCCCGGTAGAAATCGATGCCCCCCAGCACTACCCCCAGCTTCTGCCTGCACTCCAGCTCCCGCTCCGGGCAGGGCAGGCCCAGAATCTCAATCCGGCCCCCATCGGGGGAGATCAGATGGAGGATGGCCTTCAGCGCGGTGGTTTTTCCCGCGCCGTTTTTGCCGATAAGGCCCATGATCCGCCCTCGTTCCAGGGTGAGGGACACCCCGTCCATGGTGAAGCGGGGGTATTTCTTTGTGAGGTTTTCCACACGCAGGGCGTTCATTGGCCGTCCTCCTTTTTCTCCGTCTCCTCCTGGACCTGGCCGGCCAGCTCCAGAAGGCTGGTTAAAAGCTGGGCCGGGACCAGGGCGATGCCCGCCGTGCCGGGGTTGGTGTCCCCCAGCACCACCAGGGTGTCCCCCTTCCCCAGGGAGAACAGCTCCCGGGCCCGCTTGGGAATGACGATCTGCCCCCGCTCTCCCATCTGCACCACGCCGAACACATGCTTCCCCCGGGGCGGCGGCGGGAAGCCGCCAGGCTTCTGCTCGTAGTGGAGGAGGTCGTCCAGGGATACGCCGTACAGCTCCGCCAATTTGTCGCTGTGGAGGATATCCGGGGTCGTCTCCCCGGCCTCCCATTTCGCCAGGGCCTGCCGGGTGACGCCCACGGCCTCCGCCGCCCTCTCCTGGCTCAGGCCGCTGGCCCGCCGCAGGGCGGACAGGTTTTTCGCAAGGCTGCTCAGTTCCATGACGCTCCGTCCTTTCCTATTTTTCATACTTGATTATACCAGAGTTTTGCGGCTCCGCAACCAACCAAAGGCGGCATTTTTTGTTCGGTTTGGTTGCGTACCCAGATGCGGCGGAGAGGGTTTACACCGGGGCGCGCCCATGCTATAATGTAATATACGACAAAAAAGGAGCTGATTCATATGAAAAGAGCCGTTTCTTTGCTGCTTTCCCTGGTTCTCCTGCTGTCCTGCCTCTCCGGATGCAGGCAGCCCGAGGAGCAGCCGGAGCCGCCCGCGCCCATATCCGAACCAACGGAGCTGCTTTCCGTCCAGGAGCTGGCGGAGGCGGTCCTCTCCGCCTCCGGGAAGGAGGATACGCTGGAAGTCGAACGCTTGAACCGGGAGGCGGACGCGGACCGGCTGGCCGCCTACATAGAGGCCGTCTGCGGCCTGGCCCCGGAGGCGTGGGAGGACGCCGCCGTCATCCGGGGCATGGGGGCCTCCGCCTTTGAGATCGTTGTGCTGCGGCTAGGGGATGAGGACGCCGCCAAGGAGTTGGAGCCGACGCTGGCGGAGTATCTCACCGCCCGGGAGGGGGCCTTTACCGGGTACGCCCCTGCGGAGGCGGAAATGGCCTCCAAGGGCCAGGTCCGGCGGGAGGAGCGGACGGCAGGAGTCTTCATCTGCCCAAACCCGGAGGGGGCTGCGGCGTTCACCGCCGCATATAAGGGAGAAGAGCTGCCCCCGCCGCCGGAGCCGAAGCCCGTGGAGGAGGATTTCATACCGCTGTTCGGGCTGGATGATCTGCTCCACCGGCTGCTGCTGGAGGCGGCCTGCCCGGAGTGGCGGGACGTGGAAAAACGATGGAGCACAGGCGAAGACGGCAAGAGCGTCTTTGGGTACTGGGCTCCCGACGATGGGAACGAGTGGACAGCGGGAGGCGTAATCGAATGGGTGCTTGAAGACGGCAAGGTAACACAGCTGCTGTTTGACAAAGAATACGAGGTCTGCATATATCTGGAGGACAGCGAAGAGGAAGCGAAGGAGCATGCCGCTTTCCTAAGCCAGAAACTAAAGGACGAGGAGGAGAAATACCGTCAGAGGGGAGACGAGGTCAAGGCGGAGCTGCTGGCGAACGCCCAGGCCGTTTCGGCGGGCCGCTATGCGGCCTCTATCGTCAGCGACCATACGGAGGACGCCGTGCAGCTGTTTCCCCGGATTGTCAACGACCCGGAAACCAGCGGATACTTCCGCCGCTACATTGACGGCCTCCAGCCCGCGAAACCGGCGGACCCCGACCCGGACTACCCGGACCGCGTCCGGTTCGTCCCGCCCAACGAGGAGGATATGTCCCTCTACGACACCTCCGCCATCCTGGCGGCCTGGGAGAAGAGGGACCCGTCCGGGCTCTCCGGCGATGACCGGGAGATCTATGACGCTGCGGAAGCCATTCTGGCGGAAATCATAAAGGACGGCATGACGGAGGTGGAGAAGGAGGTCGCCGCCTACGGCTGGCTGGTAAACAACGTGGACTACGACTGGACCCACCAGGACGCGCTGGCGGAGACGGACCGGCGGTCCTACGGCCCCTACGGCGGGCTGGTGGACCGGGCGGCAGTGTGCCTGGGGTACGCCGCGTCCTTCCAGCTTCTCATGGACATGAGCGGCGTGGAGTGCCTCACCGTCGTGGGCGCGGCCTTCAACAGCACCGGGGACCACGCCTGGAACATGGTGAAGCTGGACGGGGAGTGGTACTGCGTGGACGTGACCTGGGACGCCAACGGCAGGGAGCAGATGGGCGGCAGCTACGAGTGGCGGTACCTCAACCTCACCAGCGACGAAATGGGCAAAAACCACCAGTGGGACTACGCCAACACCCCCGAGGCCACGGCGGAGGACCGGGGCGGCGCGGCTGTCCGGGAGTAAAAAAACGGAGCGGCATGACTTGCATTTGTCATGCCGCTCCGGCTTTTTATCGCTTTTTACTCCTTCACCGTGCCGTCCGCGTTGAACAGCGGCAGGGGGGCCAGGCAGGTAATATCCTTCCGGGACAGGGCGTCGCCCTCCGCCAGGACGGCGGCCCGTCCGGTGACCGCGCCGCCGGCGGTCTTCACCAGCTCCTCCAGGGCGTGGAGGCTCTCGCCGGTGGAGATCACGTCGTCCACGATGAGAATCCGCCTGCCCTTGATGAGGGCGCAGTCGTCCGCCCCCAGGAACAGGTCCTGCTGGCGCAGGGTGGTGATGGAGCGGACGGAGACGTGGATGGGGTCGGGCATGTAGACCTTGGACCCCTTCCGGGCGATGAAGTACTTCTCCGCCCCGGACTGGCGGGCCATTTCATGGATGAGGGGGATAGATTTGGCCTCGGCGGTAAGCATATAGTCGTAGCTGTCCGCCGGCACCGCGTCCAGCAGGGCTTTGGCGCAAGCGACGGTGAGCTCGGCGTCGCCGAACATGATGAACGCGCCGATGTACAGCTCGTCGCTGACCTTGCAGAGGGGAAGCTGCCGTTCCAGGCCGGCAACCTTCATGGTATACGTCATAAGAGGGAGCCTCCTTTTCATTTTTCCACTCTTATTATAGCTTTCAGCCGGAAAAAGTCAAGCGGCGGAGGAAACCTTCTCTCCTCCCGCCGTCCAGGTGAAAAATACAGTCGGCACACTTGAGAAGCGGTAGATGCTACAAAAGAGCGCGATACAAAGACAACTGTTTTGTCTATGCAGACAAAATTTTTATCTGCCGCGAAAAAATCGTTGCGCGGGGGAAAAAGTTGTGCTACGATTTTATGCATTAAAGCGCCGGCGGGCGCGGAAAAACTCCGCCGGTCCCAGTTTGGAGGTAGTGAAAATGAGTATAAAGAACGAATATTTAAACAGCCTGATGGACCGCGTCGTCGCCCGGAACCCGGCGGAGCCGGAGTTCCACCAGGCGGTCCGGGAGGTCCTCGCCTCCCTGGTCCCCGTGGTGGAGGCCCGCCCGGAATTCATCAAGGAGGGCGTCATGGACTGCCTGGTGGAGCCGGAGCGGATCATCAAGTTCCGCGTGCCCTGGGAGGACGAGCAGGGCAACGTCCACGTGAACCGGGGCTTCCGGGTCCAGTTCAACTCCGCCATCGGGCCCTACAAGGGCGGCCTGCGGTTCCACCCCAGCGTGTACGAGGGCATCATCAAGTTCCTGGGCTTCGAGCAGATCTTCAAAAACAGCCTCACCGGCCTGCCCATCGGCGGCGGCAAGGGGGGCAGCGACTTTGACCCCAAGGGCAAGACGGACCTGGAGGTCATGCGCTTCTGCCAGAGCTTTATGACGGAGCTGTTCAAGTATATCGGCCCGGACACCGACGTGCCCGCCGGGGACATCGGCGTGGGCAGCCGGGAGATCGGCTATCTCTTCGGCCAGTACAAGCGTCTGCGCAACGAGTTCACCGGAGTTCTCACCGGCAAGGGCCTGACCTACGGCGGCTCCCTGGCCCGGACCGAGGCCACGGGCTACGGCCTGTGCTACTTCACCGACTGCATGCTGCGGGACGCGGGCAGGAGCTTCCAGGGGGC
>OFGE01003410.1_pt1 | contig 10495 bp, 7 predicted proteins | sample 1521681 | NCBI WGS metagenome assembly OFGE01 (sample SAMEA3504093, study PRJEB24116) | mouse gut metagenome | biome: mouse gut; feature: mouse-associated habitat; material: faeces | place: Denmark | collected 2011 | reverse complement strand
TTTGCGATGGAACTAAGCAGTATGATTACAATACAAAAAGGGGCCAGGTATTTCATAAAAATACAGTACATTTTTTTGCGTTTAAATTCGGAAGACTGTTCTATTTCTTTGGCAATTTTTTCAAGGCCTGCAATGTAGGTTACGAGGATGCAGGTAGACAATGCGGCAACTGGCATCATCAGCGAATTGGTCAAAAAGTCGAAGAAATCCAGGATTGACATTCCAAGTAATGTGACAAAATCCAGTACGCCAAAGCCAAGCGCGCAGGCAGATCCGAATAATATAACGATAGCGCCCATAAACAGCGTAGATTTTTTGCGTGTCCATCCAAATTGATCCTCAAAGGTAGATACACCGGATTCCGCAAGGGAGATTGCACTGGTCAATGCTGCAAGCAGGACTAAAAGGAAAAATAAGATTCCAGCCCCCATCCCTAGCCCCATACTTGCAAAAACTTTTGGAAGTGTTATAAACATCAAGGAAGGGCCGGCTTTTAATGTATTGGCGTCTCCCCCGGAAAAAGCAAATACGGCTGGAATAATCATTAATCCTGCCAGCATTGCGATTGCAGTATCAAATAGCTCTACCTGCTTTGTGGATTTTTCAATATCTACGTCTTCTTTAATGTAAGAACCATATGTATATAAGATACCCATGGCAATTGACAGGGAATAAAACATCTGCCCCATGGCGGCTACGACTGTCATCCATGAAAAGTTTTCAAAATTCGGAACTAAGAAATATTTCACGCCTTCCCATGCGCCTGGCCTTGTAACAGCATAGCCTGCAACAAATAAAGCGAGTATTACCAGCAGGGGCATCATTATTTTGGAAACTCGTTCTACGCCTTGTTTTACGCCTGCAAAAAGCACAGCTACTACGATCAGGCTAAAGAGCAGGAACCATAATTCTGTTTCTGCACTGTTTGAAATAAAGCTGGTGAAATAGTTGTCTTCGGCTAAAGCGGCTGTATTGCCACGCAGATACTCTATTAGGTATTTGACTACCCATCCGCCAATAACGCTGTAATAGGGGACAATCAGCATGGGGATTATGGCGTTTATCCATCCGCCAAACCGAAGAAAAGGGCTTTTTCCAAATGCCCGGAACGCCCCGACAGGGCTTCTTTTGGTCATTCGGCCCAGGGCAGTTTCTGATACAATTAATGCGTAGCCAAATGTGAACATTAATATAAGATATGTGAAAAGAAAAATACCGCCGCCATATTTTGCCGCTAAATAAGGAAAGCGCCAGATGTTCCCCAGGCCTACAGCAGATCCTGCAACTGCCAGCACGTATCCTAGCTTGCCGGAAAAGCTGCTGCGGGTTATTTTGTTGTTATTCAATGTGATAAACCTCCCTTTAAGATGTGATTTTATAGTATCATAACATGATAGGTATATATGTTCAATGATTTTTGGATGTATATGTTTCGTACTGCCGGAGTATAGGGGGTAAAGGGGTTCGGGGCTATAGCTGTTAAAGGCTGTTCTAATATCTGGTAAAAAGCAGTTTTTAAACATGCCAGGAAGCCTTGTAGCGTATTCTTTTTTGTGTTATACTTATAAATAGTTTTGAAATGCTATGTATAGCAAACTATAGGGGGAGATGGCAAAGGGGCCGTCAGTCAGAGGGCATGGCTGTGAAAGGTTCGCGTTAGAATTACAATAAAAATAAAGGGCAGGAGTATTATATGAAGGCATTATACGAAGGCGGAGAAGGCGAAATAACAGAAAAGAAGTCCCGGTTTATTGCAACGGTACGCCCCGTGGAATCCGAAGGGGAAGCGGCGGCATTTATTGCAGAAATGAAAAAAAAGTATTGGGATGCAAGGCATAATTGTTCTGCGTTTGCCATAGGCCCTAATCAGGAGCTGACGCGCTGTTCCGATGACGGCGAACCGGCGCAGACGGCAGGAAGGCCGATGCTAGACGTACTGCTGCGGGAAGGGATTCATAATGCGGCGGTTGTTGTAACAAGGTATTTTGGCGGTACACTGCTTGGTACGGGCGGCCTGGTACGCGCATACCAGAGGGCGGTACAGGAGGGGCTCGCCCACTGTGTTGTTATAGAAAAAGAACCGGGAAAAATGCTTTCTATACAGACGGATTATACCGGGCTTGGCAAGATACAGTATACGCTTGCGCAGCAGCAGATTGCTGTTATGGGGATTGGTTATACAGATACGGTTCAGATAGATGCTATGGTACCGAAGGGAAAAGAAGGGGAGGTTGCGGAAAAGATTACAGAAGCTACTAATGGGACAGCACGCTTTTTATGGGGAAATGAGGTGGAATTTGCCTTAATCGATAAAGAAATTAAAATTTTTTAAAAAAAGTGTTGACATATGGGGATAACATATGTATAATGGCTATTGTTGGTTGAGGACATCAACACAGCACAAGACAATGGCCCATCGCCAAGCGGTAAGGCAACGGACTCTGACTCCGTCATTCCAAGGTTCGAATCCTTGTGGGCCAGTTTGAGAAGCACCACATGATGTGGTGTTTTTTTATTATTATTTATTGTTATGCAGTAACAGGAGTGGGATATATGTTTTGTCTGGAAGGTAAAGTCAGATACAGTGAGCTGGATGCAGATGCTAAGATGTCGCTTCCGGCTGTTTTAAGCCGCCTGCAGGATTGCTGTATTTTTGATTCAGAAGAAATCGGCATGGGGCTGCATTTTTTAGCGCAGCAGAAACGGGCGTGGGTGCTCTCTTTCTGGCAGGTTATTATATGCCGTTACCCCGGTTTTGGGGAGCAGATAAGCACATATACCTGGCCGTATGATTTTAAAGGTTTTTTGGGGTACCGGAATTTTAAAATGGAAGATGCATCATGCCAAACGGTAGCGTATGCCAATTCGGTCTGGACATATCTTGACACGCAGACAGGGATGCCTGTGCGCATCCCACAAACGGTGCAGCAGCGTTATATGTTTTACCCGCCATATGAGATGGAATGCGCCGGGCGCAAAATACGGACCGAAGAAGGGATGCTGCCGGGGGAACCGGTGCGGGCGGGGCGTCTTTATCTGGACACCAACCGGCATGTCAATAACGGAAAATATATAATGATAGCGCAAGAATATCTCCCGGAGGATTTTAAGGTTTGCCAAATCCGGGCAGAATATAAAAAGGCGGCGGTGCGCCCCGGTATCATTTACCCCAAAGTAAAGGAAGGGTGTGGCCGTTTTCTTGTGTCACTGGAAAATGAAGCGGCAGAGCCTTATGCAATCGTAGAATTCAGGGAGGATTATGTATGAAATTAGGGGAAAAACAAAAGCTTATCATTACGAAGGAAGTGGATTTTGGGGTATACTTAGCAGAGCGCCCACAGGACAGGCAGACAGTGCTGCTCCCTGCAAAGCAGGTTCCCAAAGACGCCGCAATAGGGGATGAGGTAGAGGTTTTTTTGTATAAGGATTCAAAGGACCGGCTGATTGCTACGACAAGGGAGCCGTATCTTGCCATGGGCGGTTTTGCTGCCTTAAAGGTCATGGAAGCAAACGATATCGGCGCGTTTTTGGACTGGGGGCTGGAAAAGGATCTGTTCCTTCCGTATAAAGAAATGACCAGAAAGCTAAAACCGGGCGATGAGGTTTTGGTACGGCTTTACATTGATAAAAGCAGCCGGCTGTGCGCGAGCATGCGCTATTTGTATGATCTTTTGGAGAAGGGCTCCCCATACCAGAAAGGGGATACCGTGTCTGCAAGGATTTATGAATTCAGCGGGAATTTTGGAACGTTTGCGGCAGTGGACGACAGGTATTCGGCGATGATCCCATCGTTTGAAGATTGCAGCCATTTTAAGATCGGGGATGTAACGGAGGCCAGGGTTTCTAATGTAAAGCCGGACGGCAAGCTGGATCTGACGATACGCAAACAGGCATACCTGCAAATGGACGAAGATGCCCAAACGGTTTTAAAGGTAATCGATTCGTATGCCGGTGTACTGCCGTTTAATGACAAGGCGTCTCCAGAAGTGGTCAAACGGGAGCTTAAGATGAGCAAGAACGCATTTAAGCGTGCAGTTGGACGTTTATACAAGGAACGCAAGATAGAAATTACGGAAAGAGGGATCCGCAAATTATAAAAAGGAGAGATGGCATTGTACGATATCATAATCATTGGAGGCGGCCCGGCCGGGCTTTCTGCGGCTGTATATGCAGCGAGGGCATGTCTTGATACGCTGCTGCTTGAAAAGCAGCCAATGGGCGGCGGGCAGATTTTAAATACGGCAGAGGTAGACAATTACCTGGGGTTTTTTGACACTAACGGGTTTGAACTGGGGCAGAAATTTACGGAGCATGCACAGCACCTTGGGGTCAAACCATTAATGGAAGAGGTAGTCCGTATTGACTGTATAGGCGCAGTAAAGAAAGTCGTTACCGAAAAACAGGAATATGAGACGAAGAATATTATCTATGCCGCAGGCGCGGGGCACCGGAAGCTAGGCGTTCCAGGGGAAGAAGAATTTGCCGGCAAGGGCGTTTCGTACTGCGCAACCTGTGACGGGGCGTTTTTCCGTGGGAAAACAGTGGCAGTAATCGGAGGCGGCGACGTAGCGTTAGAAGATGCGCTGTTTTTGGCAAACGTGTGCAGGAAAGTGTTTTTAATTCACCGAAGGGATACGTTTCGGGGGGCGAAAACACTTGTGGAACGGGTGAATGCTGTTGAAAATATTGAAACCGTGGTGGATACGGTGGCAAAAGAAATCAGCGGGGAAGATACGGTAAAGGGGCTTGTCTGTATGGATGTAAAGACAGGGGGACAAAAAAGCCTGGCGGTAGACGGCGTGTTTATTGCAGTGGGTATGGTGCCGCATACGCAGCTTTTGGAAGGGCAGGTAAAGCTGGATCAAAACGGATATGTTATAGCGGGAGAGGATTGTAAGGCCAGCGTGGACGGCGTGTTTGCGGTGGGTGATGTCAGGACAAAAAAAGTGAGGCAGATTGTGACGGCAGTCAGTGACGGGGCCGTTGCAGTGGCAGGGATATAGGTATAAAACCGCCGGGTTGTTTGTCCGGCGGTTTATTATGTTATAGTTGTGCCTTGACAGGAAAAATATGCAAGGGTATCATAAAAAATAAAGTATAACCCCTGGGAGAAAATATCATATGAAGCGTATTTCACTTGACAGCCTGATTCAGGAAAGCAAAGCTTCTGCTTATATGCAGCAGTACCGGTATATCCGCCATAAAATCGAAACCAATCAAATAAAACCGATCAAAAATTCCCCTTTAAACGGCAAAACGCCAGCCTTGCATACCAGGTACTGGCTGATAGGGCCACAGCCTGATTATACAGGCTTTATTGAAGAGCTGCAATTTCAAATAGTGCCTGCCATTAACGCTGATTATTATTTAAACCATTTGGATGTATATGAAAAAGAGCGTAAGTGGGTTTTACTTTTAAGCAATTATCTGAAAAACCAGGCGCAAAATGCGGCGGGGCCTGTTTCTGTAAATGAGAGGAGCTTTCAGATCTGGGGGCGTGAAAAGTTTTTACAAAAGGAACAAGGCAAAAAGGTTCTGGCACATTGTGGCGTGCCTATGGAGCAGCTTTTGGTTTACGGGACGACAGAACCGCTGGCATATTATTCTGCGGACAGGCAGGCTGGGCAGACAGTTTTGATTATAGAGAACAAGGATACGTTTTACAGTATGCGCAAATACCTGTTAAATGGTTTTCGCAGAATGTTTGGAGAAGAAATTGGGACAGTAGTTTATGGCTCTGGGAAGGGCATTTTGCGATCATTTACGGACTTTGGCTTTTGTGTGGAACCACATATAAATGCACCGCAGAACCGGATTTTATATTTTGGGGATTTGGATTATGAGGGGATTAAAATTTATGAGAGACTGTTTGAATTGTTTTGCGGGGAGCATGAAATTGAGCCGTTTTTGGGGGCATATGAAGCTATGGTGCAGAAGGCGGAAGCGTATGGGATGGATTTTCTGCCGGATACGAGCCCAGGGCAGAATAGAAACCTTTCGGGCAGGTTCCTGGGATATTTTACTGACGGGATGAAGGGGAGCATAGAGAGGATTCTAAAAGCGGGGAAGTATGTGCCGCAGGAGATTTTGAATATAGGGGATATGTAAGGGCTGGCTGTTTTGCCATCCCCCATAAGGACAGGAGGAACCTTATGCAGTACGAATTTTTAAAACAATTTCCTAAGCGCATGAAACATGTCGGCCGCTATGCCCTTCTTTTTGTCAATAGCAGCCAGAAGTCCATCTGGAAACAATATGGGTTTTTAAAAATAGACGAGCAGGCCAATTTGATTTTTGCCATCCTGCTCTATGTCATGGAACAATCCTTAAAAGACGGGCACTGTACGGTGGACGATATCGGGGCTTATGTAGATAGCCTGAATATGCGCTATCTAGGCAAGCCTATGGGGTATGAGGACTGCAAAGCGCTTGGGGATTACATACTAAACGTAATCCTCTCAAACGAAGGAAAAGCGATGTACTTTGACGGATTTGATTTTGAGAACGGCGCGTATAAGGCCATGCATGTCAGTTATGTGGCTAACCGGATTGTGTATGTGGATTCTGAGGTGCGCAGGACTTCTTATTATTTGACGGAAGACGGCTATAACCTGATTTTGTCTACGATGGAAATTGAAGAGAATATGCGTTTTAGCATACACGAAATTATATTTCGGATGCATCTTGAAAAGCAGAGCTATGACAAAGCGGTTGACGATATTAAAAATGTTTTTAATCTGCTGCGGATCCAGCTTCAGAAAATCAAGGAGGCTATGGGCAAAATCCGCAGGAATGCATTAAGTTATTCGGTGGCGGAATATGAAGCGGTGCTAGAGGGGGATCTGGCGGCTATCAGCGATACTAAGCAGAAGTTTTTAAATTATCGCGATTTGGTGAAAAAGCGCGCCGCAGAGCTGGAAGAGATAGACATAAATGTAGGCAGGCTCTCCGCAAAGGAAGAAGGCAAGCTGAAAAATTTAAGTGTGATTGAACAGTATTTAACCCGGGCAATTGATGAATACCAGAAAATTTTAAGCAGCCATTTTGACCTCAAGTCACTGTATACGCATGAACTGGAGCTGTTATCACAGATGTCTTTTATCCGCAGGTTTTCTATCAGAAATGAGCTGTTTGAAAAAATACTGGATGGGCCGCAAGCGCTTGGCAGGCTGGATGGGTTCCTTAGGCCGCTGTTTTTGGAGGAGCCGCAGAAAATCTATAACCTGAAAAAGTCAATGGAGCTGCAGAAGCCTCTCCGCAGAAAGATGGAAAAGGAAGAGGATGGGTTATTGGAATTTGGCAGCGAGGAGTGGATGAAGCAGGAGGAGCGGCGCCAGCAGGAAAAAATGGCAAAATATGAAATGAGTTTGAGCTTTCTTTTGCAAAAGGCGCTTGAAACGGAGTGTGGGGAGGTAACGCTGGCCCAGATCGGGGATATGCTTTCTAATAAGCAGGAGGATGCATCGGCGCTGATCCCTGATGTACAGGTTTTTAAGGAAATTATGGTGGAGCTTTTGAAAAATGGGGAAATGGATTTGCGCAGGCTAAAAAAAGAGCAGCGTGAATATATCAGTGAGGGGGCCGGGGGGTTTGTACTCAATGAGATGCTTTTGTCTTTGGATGAGACGATGGGCCTTGGGATGAGGGAGGTTTCGGTTTACCGTGTAGAAGACGGCCGGGTTGTTGCGTTTGAGTACGAAGAGGAAGGCGTGGAGAAACGGATCTGCTGTTCTAATGTGATGATCCGTATTCGCAGGGAGGACTGACAAATGGCATATGAAATGGAAGAGATCCGTACGGGGCAGGAGATTTTTTATTATTTATTAAAGCACCATGAATTAAGCGAGGAGGATCACGAGGCGCTTTACCGGGCTTATGCGCAGCAGGAGAGGATACAAAACCTGGTTAAGTCGCAGGGGGAGATGGCGGAATGCGATATTGAGCGTTATGGAAACGTCATTTATCTGATTCCCAAGGAAGATAATACGTTTCTGGGATTTTCAAAAGCAGGGCTAAAGCAGTCCCTTTGTAAATCGACGGGGACGGATCGGGATTACTACCTTTCGCAGTTTGTGATTCTAACGCTGCTGGTGGAGTTTTATGACGGGCATGGGGCGACTTCAAAGACGCGGGATTATATGCGTGCAGGGGAGCTTCTTAATTGTATTTCAGAGAGGCTAAAAGAAGGCTGTGGCCGGGTCGGCCAAGAGGATGAAGAGAAAGCTGGTATTGCGTTTTCTGATATGGCGGAGGCATATGAGGCATTAAAGTCTGATGAAAAAGGGACGAGGGCAAAGACGACGAAGGAAGGCTTTTTATACCATATTTTACATTTTTTGCAAAAGCAGGGCCTGGTAGAATACGTGGAAGCGGACGAGATGATAAAGACTACAAAGAAGCTAGACAATTTTATGGACTGGAACCTTTTAAACCAGAACCAGTTCCAGCGGATCAAACGTGTATTGGAGGGACGGGATGAGTAAAATTAATGCGGTTCGCCTGATCAATTTAAATTATAACCACAACGCAATCCGGGTCAGCGATGAAACCTTCCGCTTAAATGGAAAAAGCACGCTGATTTCTCTGCGCAACGGGGGAGGCAAATCTGTTTTGGTACAGATGATGATGGCCCCCTTTGTGCATAGGCAGTACCAAAATATGAAAGACCGGCCGTTTGCATCGTATTTTACGGGCAATAAGCCCACGTTTATTTTAGTGGAATGGAAGTTAGACGGGGGAGCTGGCTTTATGCTGGCTGGTATGATGGTGCGAAAAAGCCAGGAAATATCGCAGGAACATACAGACGGGCTTCAAATGGTCAATTTTATTGCGGAATATGGGAAGGCGTGCCTACAGGACATTGACCATCTGCCAGTAGTAGAGAAGACGAAAAAATCGGTGGTTTTGAAGGGGTTTAACGAATGCAGGCAGATGTTTGAAGGGTTTAAAAGGGAGCGGGGCATACCGTTTTTTTATTATGATATGCAAAACCCGTCGCAGGCCAGGCAGTATTATGGGAAGCTTTCAGAATACCAGGTTTTTTATAAGGAATGGGAGACAATTATCAGGAAAGTCAACCTGAAAGAATCGGGGCTTTCTGATTTATTTGCAGACTGTAAGGATGAGAAGGGGCTGGTGCAAAAGTGGTTTTTGGAAGCGGTGGAGAAAAAGCTTAATAAAGAGAAGAACCGTATGAAGGAATTTCAGGGCATCGTGGAGAAATATACCGCCCAGTACAAGGACAACCAGTCCAAAATTAAGCGCCGTGACACGATAGAGGCATTCCGGGAGGAAGCACAAGGGGCGCGTCAGGACGCGCTGCGCTGCCAGGCGGCAGAAGAGGAGGTGGCCCTGCACAAAAACAGGATTGCAGATTTTATCCGGCAGGTAAAGCTTTTATTATCAGCGCAGCAGCAGAATGCTTTGGATGTAGCAAAACGGATTGAAGATATTGCGGCAGAGCTTTCTTACCTGGAATATGAAAAGCTTTCCCGGGAAATTTATGAGATAATGGAACAGGAGTCGTCCAGCGGCAGCAATTTACAAATGCTTGGGATGGAACGGGATGATTTGGCAAATATCCGAGACGCGGTACAACACAAGCTGTCCATTTTGCTCTGTGCAAAGCTGCAGGAGGGCGTAACGGAATGTGAAAAGGAATGTCTAAGAGGGCGTCAGCGCCTGGCGCTTTGTATGGAAAAAGAGGAAACCTTAGAGCCGGAGCGGAAACGTTTAGGAACATCGTTGTATTTGTATTATGAACAGCAGTCAAATGTAACCAGGGAGGAGCAAAAATCCTGCGGCAGGGAAATTTCTGCAATGGAAACAGAGCGGGATACAGAACTTTCCCATTTGGAAGGGCTGCGTGAAACGGAGAGAAAGCTAAGCGGGCAGTCTGGGGCGCTGCAGGAAAAGATCAGATCATTTGACGTTGTAGAAGAGAGGTTTAACCAGGAGTATGGGGAGGGCTTTAGGCGCAATATTTTAGGTGAATATGAACCAGGGGCGCTTTCTATCCAGTGTGCGGAATATGAAAAGCGGCTGCAGGGGCTTATGCAAGAAAAAGCGAAGGTGAAACAAGAAGCGGAGAGGCACAGGGAGCAGGGCAAGGCGCTACAGCGTGCAATTGAAGATAAGGCAGCGGCAAAAATCCGCCTGGAAGCTCAAAAAGAAGAAGAGAAACGCCTGCTATTGTCGTATGAGGAGGAATTGGATGCGCGGCGTGTGATGCTTCAATATTTTGGGCTTTTACCGGAGGATTTGTTTGATGGGCAAAAAATAAACGCAGCTATAACCCGTAAGCTTTCCGATACGGATTTGTCTAGGCAGCTGCAGGAGCAAAAGCTAGTACAGGAGGAGCAGGAGTACCAGAGGATGGCAAAAGGGCAGGTATTGAAGCTGCCAGAAGAGTTTGCCGCTATGCTTTCAGAAGCGGGTATCCGTTATGTTTACGGTATGGAGTGGCTAAAGAAAAATGGGGATCTAGAAACGGGCC
>OFGE01003408.1_pt1 | contig 10497 bp, 11 predicted proteins | sample 1521681 | NCBI WGS metagenome assembly OFGE01 (sample SAMEA3504093, study PRJEB24116) | mouse gut metagenome | biome: mouse gut; feature: mouse-associated habitat; material: faeces | place: Denmark | collected 2011 | reverse complement strand
CTCTTGGATGCATCCCAAAAAGTACACTTTTTGCGACAGAGGAGGGAAGGAGATGCCTGTTGAGCTGCATCTGCATAACGAAGAGGCGTACCAAAAGGTCATACGTATGGTGCAGAAGCATGGGAACCTGGAGGTGCCCAGGCCTATGTGGCCGACACAGACGTAGGGAAGGTATGGCCAAGAAGCGGCTAGCGGCTCAAAGGAAGATGAGAAAAAATTTAAAAATCATCGGAGAATATCGCCATTATTGAGAAAACCTTTCAAAGAGGATTTTCTATTTTGCAGCAGCATTTAGGCGACTGAAAAAGGGCGAATGTATCGACAGCATGTTGTGGGGGCAAGAAATGACAAGGATAAAATTCATGAATACGGAAATTGATAACCTCACGATGCAAGAGGTACTGCAGTCCATTGACCAGCTGGTTCAAGAAGATAAATGCGCCTATGTGGTAACGCCAAATGTTGACCATATCGTGCAGCTGGAAACAGATAAGCAACTGCAGGATGCTTACGCGAATGCGTCCTTGATTTTAACAGATGGGAAACCGCTTTTATGGATGGCAAAATTTTATGGCACCCCAATCAAAGAAAAGATATCCGGCTCAGACTTGTTTCCGTTGCTGTGTGGTATGGCGGCAAGGAAAGGTTATAAAATGTTCTTTTTGGGGGCGGCGGAAGGAGTTGCGGCAAAAGCTGCAGAGAATCTGAAGAAGCGGAACCCTTGTCTCCAAGTGGTAGGAACTTATTCCCCGCCATACGGATTCGAAAAAGATGCAGCGGAAATGGAAAGGATTGAAGGGATGGTCAAAGCAGCACAGCCTCAAATACTGATTGTAGGCCTTGGATGCCCAAAGCAGGAAAAGTTTATCTGGAACAACAGGGAGCGGTTGGATGTCCCCGTTTCTTTAGGGTTGGGCGCGAGCTTTGACTTTGAAGCCGGAAATATTAAAAGGGCACCAAAGTGGATGCAGAAATGTGGGCTTGAATGGTTGTTCCGGATTACGCAGGATCCTAAAAGAATGTTTAAGAGGTATATTATTGATGACTTAAAAATCGTAAAGCTCTTTTTCAAGTACAGAAAGGGGGAAAAGTGAAAATCCTTTTTTTGACGAACTTATTGCCATATCCTCTTGATAATGGTGGGAAAATCAAAACCTATACCATTTTACAGGGGCTTTCAACGGCGGGGCATTGTGTTGATTTAGTCTGTTTTACAGAAGATGATGAGCGCATAAATAATGTTCCGAAAGAGTTAACGGGAATCTGCAATAAAGTAGTAAAGGTCTTTCTGCGTCTGACAACAGCAGAAAATAAAAGATATATGATGTATATTGCATTTAAGAGCCTGTTTTCAAGGTATCCATTTGGTATATATAAGTATAAGTCGAAGGAAATGTCATCGAAGTTAAAGCAGTTTTCTGAAAATACAAAGTATGATTGCATTTATTATGACCATCTACAGCTGTGCTTTTACAAATCGGAGCTAGATGTCCTCTGTCCGGGATGCAAAACGATTTTGGATGAACATAATTGTGAGGCTTTGATTGTATCCCGCAAAGCGAAAGACTCATCAAATATTGCTCGAAAGCTTTTTTTGATACTGGAAGGATACAAACTTCGCCGTTTCGAAGCAAGATGCTTGGGTTCTGTAAATGCAAATATTGTTCTATCGCAAGAGGACTATCAGCAGTTAAGGAGGCTATGTACGCATGATTTCCCGTATAAAGTCATCCCAATAGGAGTGCAAGATAGAGGAATTAAGCAAAACTCTCCGATAGGTAAATGTTTAAACATTCTTTTCATCGGCACTTTAACATGGGAGCCTAATGATAGGGGGATGCAATGGTTCTTGCGGGAGGTAGTACCTTTATTGGATAGACGCGACTTTCGGTACATATTGTATATTGTTGGGAAAAATCCAAGCAAGGAATTGAAGGAACTGGTTGGTTCGCGCGGAGACATTATCTTGACAGGATATGTAGATTCCATCGATGAATATTATGATAAGTGTCATTGTATGATAGTCCCACTGTTTATAGGGAGCGGGCAGCGGGTGAAAATTATTGAAGCATTTTCTAAAGGAATGCCGGTTATCTCTACGTCTATTGGAGCGGAGGGCTTACAATATTCACATGGCGACAATATTCTTATAGCGGATAACGCAAACGAGTTTGTCCAAAACATTGTCTCTATAAGCGAAGGGCAGAGAAAAAAGATTTCCGTTAAGGGGCGAAAAACTTATGAGGATTATTATTCACCTATGGCAGTACAGGGGAAGGTATTGGAGGTTATTGACATATGCCATAAATCGTAATATGCATAAATAGACAAAGGTAAAAAATGATGACAATAAATAAAGAAAAATTAATATATTTGCTCATAATATTAAATCCTATTTTTGAAATAGTATATAGTACACTATATCGTTTAGATGTGAATTTACCACTAAATCAAATATTTAGATTTTTAATGCTGTTCTGTTTTGTATTCCTAACGAAAAATATTAAAACAAAAAAAATTGTCATTATTTTTGCAATCACCTATTTTTCTATTTGGTTAACACAATTATCGGTTGGATATTCAAGAATATCATTTTCGGAGATATCATTTGTATTTAAAATAATTTATTCGACATGTTTAATTTTCATTTTTACTGATTATATAAGGAATAATATTGTAAATACAAATACCCTTATCCGGATTACAATATATTCTGTCTTTATAATTATTTTCAGTATAAGTGTGAGTCTTCTCGGATTGGGATATGAGGCCTGGACAGCAACAGATTATAGAACAGGGTACGTTGGCTGGTTTTTATTTGGAAATCATTTAACAATTGTATTGTTAATGGTTTTCTGCTTGCTGATATATATAGACAAGATTCGAGGTAGGAATATATGGATAGCACTGACAACAATAGCGATAGTTTTATTAGGAAATAAAGCTGGTTTGGTTGGTCTGATAGCATATTTTACTATTTTAGGGTTTATTTATTTTTTTGGCTCACGACCGACGAAGAAAAAAATATTATTTCTTTTGATAATTGGCATATGTGTCTTGTTGGTAATGCCTAATATAATCAATTATTTAAGCAACTTTATAAGTAATCAGGTAAAACTATATAACGATTATGGATATACAAATATCCTCTCTTTCTTATTGTCAAATAGGGACTTACAAATCCTTTATGTAAAAAATGATTTAAATGCAAATACTGATAGATATTTAGGGAGTCTAGTTGGATATGGATACGAAAGAACTGTCAATGTCCTTAGGCCATATGGATTCAATGCAATAGAAATGGATTTATATGCATTAAGATATTATTTGGGTTATATTCCTGTTTGTATATGGCTTGGAATTTATCTAAAAGTTATGCTCTGTGCTGTGAAAGGGTTTTTTAAGAGCAGAGACTTAAAAAGTACTGCAATCTTGCTTGGAACAAGTGTAGCTATTATGCACTCTATTTTTACAGGGCATATTGTTTTTGAATCATTGTCCATTGTTTATTTTGCAATTTTGGGAGCTCTTTGCATGACAATTATAGATGAAAATTAAAACTTAGAAGCTGCTGTAAGCATTTCCTGTCGGATAGAAAATATGTGCATTTTTCTAATTACATGGTGTTTAGTGGACAGATAAATTTATTTCAGGTGTTAAATATGAAAATTGCGTTATTATGTGATTATTTAGAATACGGTGGTGCGGAAGTTTATGCGCACAATTTGGTAGAGATTTTGATGTCACATAATCTGGATGTGGTGTGCTTCTACTTTCAAGGAAGCTTTGAAGGAACATATGATAAAGAAATATACAAAAAAATAAAGGCCAATAGACTTGAAAATAAGATAGGATGCTTTGTCGGGATAGAAAGGTTGAGTAAGGTTGTCAAAAAGGCATTAGATGAATTTAGACCAGATGTCATTATATTGAATTCTGAATATAAATATTTCTATAGCGTCAGAAAGGCGATAAAAAACTATCGAGTTGTGAATATAGTACATGACTATAGAATGATATGCCACAATGGAAATTGTACCTATCCAGATTACGGTTTGTGTGCAGGCTATAAATCTGGAGATTGCTACATAAAATGCCATGAAGGATTTTCATATATACATATCTGGCTGAAACTTTTCAATGCAAAGAGAATGGAGAGGATTGACCAAAAGCTAGTTGCGCTAAATATAGCTCCAAGCATGGCATTAGCTGGTAAATGTAAAGCTTATGGCTATAATTCCATATGTATAAATAACCCGCTGAAATATCAAAAAGAAAAACAGATTCCGATAGAGGAAAAGCAAGATTTTTTGTATATAGGTAGGATAAACAGGGATAAAGGTATTTTGGACTTTGCGAAAACTTTTATTAGATATAATGATGCCCGAAACCCAAAAACCAAATTGATAATTTATGGTGCGATTGAAGAGGGATTTGAGGAAAAGCTTGAAGAGATATGTAAAAATCCATATATCATATATAAAGGTACTCTTAGGCATGACGAGGTGCTGGAGAAGATGCAGAAGGCCTATTCGGTGGTTGTACCTTCTTTATGGGTTGAAAATTATCCGACAGTTGTTCTGGAAGCGATGGTTAGCGGAACAGTTGTTGTGGGAGCAATGCGAGGTGGGATAATAGAAATGCTTTCTGAGGATAGAGGGGTACTTTACGACCCTTTGGATGAGGATGAGGTAATCGTGGCATTGGAAGAAATTAGTAGTCTATCTGAAGAAAAATATATGAAGATTGTAGGACGTGCCAAAGATTATGTAAATGCACATAACCACCCAGAGATATACTGGAAAAACATAAGAGATGCTTTGCAAAGTATAATGAGTAATTGAATATAACTAGGGAGGGGAATATGGTTAAAAATAGTATAGAAATTATGAGGAATCTAAAAGACACTATAAAAAAACATGAGCATATATATAAAAAATACCGTTATGTAAAAGAAGTATTTACTTGGATTGCAGAAACAAAATATCGGAAATGTAGTGACAGTGCCAAAATGAAAGAACTGAAAGATACGAAAATCGGAAAAAGATGTTTTATTATTGGAAATGGGCCAAGCTTACAAATAAGTGACTTAGAAAGGCTGAAGAATGAAGACACATTTGCTGTAAATAGAATATACAAGATTTTTGATCGGACGGATTGGCGGCCAACCTATTATTGTTCACAAGATTCCAGAATAATAGATGAAATTAGCGGGGATTTTAGAGAAATTGCGGATACATGCAAAATAATGTTCATCCGCAATTGCGCTAAGAAAGAAAGTATAAGCGGCATCAATAATCTGGTTAGCTTTTACCTTGATGTTGCGCCAACAGGAAGTGGATTGCCTAGATTTTCTATGAATGTTGATAAAAGGATATATGAGGGATGCACAGTCGCATATGCATCCCTCCAGATTGCTGTATATATGGGGTATTCAGAAATATACATTATTGGCACTGATCATAATTATAATCTTAACTTAAATAACAGGGGACGGATAGAACAAAATGGAAATGTCACTAATTATATGAAGGGGTTGGAAGGAAAGCTTGTTTTTGTACCGCAGCTTGAAAAAACGACGAATGCATATAAGAAGGCAAGACTTGTTTGTGAGCAAAGGGGTATTGTCGTTAAAAACGCAACCAGAGGAGGAAAGCTTGAAGTTTTTGACCGAGTTGACTTTGATTTGCTTTTCTAGGTTTGGGCTCGCATATGTGCTTTCTGGATTTATAGAAAATAAAGAAAGGGAACCGTCCCTGTTATGAAGATATCAAGGAGCATAGCTTAATGCACAGGATTAGCTTATTGAGAAAAGCTTATAAAAGATATAGGGAACTACCAGATCCCGTAAAAGCATCAATGTGGTTCATGGCAGCGAGCATTGTATCAAAAGGGATATCAATGTTCACGACCCCTATATTCACTCGACTTCTGACCACGGAGCAGTACGGCATATATAGCATATACCAGTCATGGTATTCGATTATCGCAGTGTTCGCAACCTTGAATCTGGGAGGTGGCGTGTATAACAATGGCCTCATCCGGTTCGGGGCAGACCGGGCCAGGATGTCCTCCTCTTTGCTTGGCCTTTCGACAACTGTAACATTGCTGCTGCTTGCCCTATATATGTGCGCAGCTGATTTCTGGAATGATGTTTTCGGGATGCCCGCTCCGTTTATGGTTGCAATATTTTTAGAGGCGCTTTTTGTTCCAGCATACACATTCTGGTCAATAGAAGAGAGGTTCGACTATAGGTATAGAAATCTTGTCCTTTGTACGTTGCTTATTGCTTTTGCAGGCCCAGCTCTGGGGGTGGTAGGCATCATCTCAACAGATGTGTACAAAGTAGAAGCAAGGGTGTTCAGCTTTGTGTTCGTGCAGGCTGCTGTCGGGCTGGTGTTTTATGTCAGGAATTTTTGGAGGGGCAGGATGTTCTTCTCAAGGCGATATTGGGTGTTTGCCCTTCGTTTCAACTTGCCGCTCATTCCGCATTACCTGTCGAATATGCTGCTGGGACAGTCAGATAGGATTATGATAGCCAGGATGATTGGATCCGGGCAGGCCGCCATATATAGTGTGGCATATACGGTCTCGACCATGATGCAGCTGGTAACAGGTGCAATCAACAGCTCATACATCCCTTTCACATATAAAGCGATAAAGGAGAACCGGCTGTATAGGATAAAAGGCAGCGCCACGCTGCTGCTGGCGATAGTCGCGATGGGATGCATCGCGGCAATGGCATTAGGCCCGGAGATTATCTTTTTGTTTGCGTCTACGGATTATTATGAGGCGCGGTGGGTCGTTCCCCCAGTGTCTGCGTCAGTCTTTTTCACTTTCGTGTATCCGCTATTTGGCAATATAGAATTCTATTATGAGAAGACGAAGATGGTCATGGCGGCAACGACTACCGCTGCTGCTGTCAACCTTGTGCTCAATTACTTTGCAATACAGATGTTCGGGTACATTGCCGCTGCATACACGACATTGCTGTGCTATATGCTCCTGGCTGCTGCACATTGCATCAATGCCCATATGATATTGAAGAAGATGGGGATGGGCATCACGGACGTGTACAGCTTCAGGCCGCTGCTGATTCTTTCAGGAGTTGTCTGCGGGGCGATGGCACTGATGCTTTTGGTCTATGACCATGCAGCCATCAGGTACTTGATTGCTGTAGGAATTGGGGCATTCGCCTACCGTAACAGGAGGAAAGTCCTGGAGGGTATCGGATTCATAAAGAATAAAGGATAGCCGCATTCCTGACAAAGCCTTGTACGGTCAGGACACCGCTATTTGATGAATCAAATGAAAGAGGCGTTTGTATTAAGAATACTGGCTACTGAATTTATGCAAGGAGGTCTTGGAGATCTTCTTGGGAGCAGAGCCAGATTAGGAAGAGGAAATGGAGGAAGAGGTCATGGACATAGTAGCAGTAGTACCTATGAAACTCAACAATCAAAGACTCCCACAAAAGAATACCAAATCATTCACCAACGGGAAGCCGTTATGCCATTACATACTATCGACGCTTCTGACAGTTGAAGGAATCGAAGATGTATATGTCTACTGTAGCAACCCTTGCATTCAGGAGTACCTTCCAAAAGGCGTGAAGTACCTGCAAAGGCCCGAATCCCTCGACCAGGACACGACTAAAATGAACGAGGTCCTCCAACATTTCTCGAAGGATGTCCCTGCAGACATATATGTAATGTCCCACGCGACTGCCCCGTTCATCTCCAAAAAAGCGATAGAGCAGGGCCTTAGGGCTGTGGTATCCGGAGAGCATGATTCGTCCTTTGCAGCGAGAAAGGTTCAAGATTTTCTATGGAAAGATGGAGCCCCTTTTAACTATGAATTAGACAGCATCCCCCGTACTCAAGACCTCCCCGCTCTCTACAAGGAGACCAGCGGATTCTATATCTATAGATCCGATGTGATGAGAAAGCACAGCCGCCGTATCGGTGACTCCCCTCTCATCGTGGAGGTCAGCGGGATTGAAGCGATTGATATTGATGAAGAGGAGGATTTTATTATGGCAGATGCAATCCACGTTTACGGTTCGGGGGGGTACTTCCTTATAAGAAATAATCATACGGCGCTCTCCTGTAGCCTTGGATATAGGAGGGCCGCATGATATGAAAACTGTCGAATTAGTCCCAATCAAAATGAACAATGAAAGGACGCCGGGAAAGAAGACGAATAGGTTCCATAAGGGCACCCATCCAATTCAATGCATTTTATCTGCTTTGAAAAAGTGCAAAGCACTCAATGGTATTATGTGTACTGAAGCGGGGAGGTGTGCATGATGGAAATCATAGGTGTGATTCCGGCGCGCTACCAGTCATCCAGATTCCCAGGGAAGCCTTTAGCGGACATATGTGGGAAGCCGATGATTTGGTGGGTGTATCAGGAGGCAAAGAAAGTAGAGGCCTTCAAGAGGGTGATTGTGGCAACTGAGAGCCAGATTATCGTTGACGAATGCGTAAAAATGGGGATGGATGTGATGTTGACATCGGATAGGCACCCGACTGGGACGGACAGGGTCGCCGAGGTCGCCCGGAAGGTTTCTGCGGACATATATGTGGTCATCATGGGCGACGAGCCGTTGATTAAGGCATCAGACGAGGAGAGACTGATAGATTCCCTAGACAGGACTCCAGAGGCCGATGCCATCATGCTGACAGAAGAGTTTGGTGATCCAGTGGACGCGGTCAACACTACTACGATAAAGCTTGCAATCAATGATGAGGGGTACCTGATTTTTATGTCAAGGGCTGCAATCCCGTATCCCAAAGAAGCCATCGGGTATAAATTGTATAAGAACGTCGGATGCTATGCGTTCCGCAGGGAGGCATTGGAGTTCTTCCTGGCAACGGAGCCAGGGAACATAGAGCGGGCCGAGGGTATAGAACTCCTCCGGCTGTTGGAGAACCATAGGAAGGTCATGACCGTTCCCATTGAATCAGAATCTATGGCGGTCGACACGCAGAAGGACTTGGAGCGGATTAGGGAGGCTTATAGGAGAAGGCTGGGGGGTACTCCGTTATAAAGTAAATATTGCCTTTATATTGTGCAGTGCTTTCTGCCGCCCATATCATTGTCCAGGAGGAGCTGCATGATGAAGATTATCGGAGTGGTTCCTGCGCGTTATAGTTCGTCCCGCTTTCCAGGAAAGCCCCTTGCGGATATCTGCGGGAAGCCCATGGTATGGTGGGTCTGCCAGCAATGTAGGAAAGTCGAGGAGTTTGATGGAGTGTATGTGGCGACTGACGATGAAAGGATTTATGAGGCATGCAAGTCCCTTGGCATGGAAGCGGTAATGACTTCGGATGAGCATAAGACAGGCACTGACCGCATTGGTGAGGTGGCACGCCGGATTCCAGCTGACCTGATTGTCAATATCCAGGGGAGCCCCTCCTTGAGCCATCGACAATCAAGGCGGCAATCAAGCCTTTCTATTCGAACCCGGATCTCCAGGTCTCGAACCTCATGACCAGGATTAAAGACCCTGTGGACGCAGTGAACTTCACTGTACCGAAGGTCATCACGAACAGGGAGGGCATAGGGGTCTATCTGACCCGCGCGACGGCTCCGTATCCAAAAGGGAGCATCGACTATTCCTATTACAAACAGGTCTGCGTATATGGCTTCAAGCCGGAAGCGCTGCGGGTCTATTGTGAGTATGGGATGAGATATGGCAGGGCGGAAGCGGTAGAGGATATCGAGATCCTCCGCTTCATCGAGAACGGCTATAAGGTACAGTATATCGAAGTCGATTCCGAGACCGTGGCCGTCGATACGCCGAACGACCTTGAAAAGGTGAGGACTATCGTTGCTGCAAGGATTGCGGCAGGCGAAACCAGCAACCAATAATTTCCACGGAGGATTCATCATGAACAAGATACATGTACTGGACTGCACCCTGAGGGATGGCGGATATTGCAATGAATGGGCGTTCGGATTGGAAAATGCCAGGAAGATTACATATGGCCTGTTGGAGGCCGGAATCGATATCATCGAATGCGGATTCATCACAAATAGGACTGCCTATAATCCGGATGTGACCAAGTTTACTACAGTCGAGGAGACAGCAAGGGTCATTCCAGATAACCGGGAGGGCAAGATTTTTGTCGCCATGATGAATTACGGAGAATATGACATCGATGACCTCCCGCCTTATGACGGGTCTTCCATAGACGGCATCAGGGTCGCGTTCCATAAGAAAAACTTAAAAGAGTCGCTGGAGCTGTGTAGGAAGATCAAGGAAAAAGGCTACCTTGTCTTCGTACAGGCCATGGTATCCCTCAGCTATACAGACCAGGAGTTCCTGGACCTGATCCGTGCCGTCAACGAGTTCGAGCCTTATGCCTTCTATATCGTTGACAGCTTCGGGATGATGAAGGGCAAGGACCTCACTAGGTTCTTCTACATGGTCGAGCACAACCTGAAGGAGGACATCTGGATTGGGTTCCACAGCCACAACAACATGCAGCT
>OFGE01003406.1_pt1 | contig 10507 bp, 8 predicted proteins | sample 1521681 | NCBI WGS metagenome assembly OFGE01 (sample SAMEA3504093, study PRJEB24116) | mouse gut metagenome | biome: mouse gut; feature: mouse-associated habitat; material: faeces | place: Denmark | collected 2011 | reverse complement strand
TGTATACTGTCAAACCAAAGAAAAAAGCCTTTTGGTAAAATATACGGCCTAATAAAACTACAAAAATAAAAATGTGCAAATATAAAATTTGGAGATAGAATCGTAAAAAGATAACAAGCGGGCTGTTTCCCAAAGATGCAAAGAAGCCTGTTGATCAAAGGAGGAGGAACGTATTGGGCGATACACTTTAAAAAACTAGAATTGAGGCATTCCGTTGTTCAAAAAGAAAAAATTTATTCGTTGGCACAACATAATTTGGCTTCTTTTAGGAGCCTTATGAATAAGCAAATATTTGAAATATATAGTTTTTGTCTAAGAAGAAACAGTTGCTGGCATTTAATAAAGTGCAAGCAACTGTTTGATCACCTATAAAAAGAATCGTGACTTATAAGTGAAATATTATTGTAAAAATGAACTATTTACATTGTGACCAATGGTATAAGTATGTAATTTAATCAGGATGCACTAATTGTTCCTGAAAAAATAGTATCATGCTAGTCATTGTTATACAACTTCCAGTAATATGTGTTTACAGATGAAAGATTAGAAAAAGTAAAGTTTACATAGGAGGCCTAAACTACAGAAGTTCTCGAAGCCGCTTCTGTCCCATTTGTGTTGTAAAGCTTTAATGTAACAGAAGTATTAGGCAGATTTCCTTTCAATCTAACTTTCATTTTTCGGAATTTGTTTTGTAATTGAATTCTGAGCGAACATTTTTTTCGGCACCAACTTTCCGCTCTAGATTTACAGATCCAGATGTTCCCCAAGTTTTTAGTAGTTACAGTTCTTGTTACAGCATTACCAGAATCAAAATCCATGGAAAGATTTTCTGGTACATTATTCATTTCTTCATAAGTAACTGTAACGGTGACATCATCTAAGGTAAAATTCTTGATTTTTCACAATGTCATAAACTTAAGGAATCTTTTACATTTTAGATTGTAAAAGGTTCCTTTTTTCTGTATCTTATACTGTATAATAAAAGCAGCTAACTGATGTTTTTCTCTAAAGGCAGGTGATTTTATGAAAAATTCTCAAAAACGTACCTGTTGTGATATCAGTTTGATCCATCAGGATGGCTTCCACGATTTTTGCAGGGATGGAAATCCGTCCTCTTTTATAAGAAACCGAAAAATGCCTTTAACGGATCTTCTGTTTACTATGATTAACCGAAGGGGGATTACTTTGAGTCTGGAGCTGCGCAATTATATGAAAACGGCACATCCGGGGATAGAAATATCAAAGCCCGGCTATCTGAAACAGCGCACGAAGCTGAACCCACTGGCTTTTTATGAGCTTTACCGTCATCATAACAGAAATTTTTATACTGATCCCGGATTTTCTACCTTTCATGGATATTTAGTCCTTGCTGCGGACGGCTCAGGGATCAATATTCCCACCACAAAGGAAACCCTGGAAGAATTCGGGACATCCAGTAGAAAAGGGACAAAACCGCAGGCTGCCATAGGGCTTGGCTGCCTGTATGACGTTATGAACCGTATGGTTTTGGAGAGCGACTGCTGTAGATGTAAGTTTGATGAAATGAGCCTTGCAGAAGAACAGATTGACCGTGTGCATGAAACAATCGGCTCTTCTCAGCCGTTTCTGGTTGTTATGGACAGGGGATATCCGTCCACTGCGGCTTTTATCCGGATGATGGAGAAAGGCATCTTATTCCTTGCACGTCTCAAATCCAGCGATTATAAAAAAGAGCAGACCAATCTGACTGGACCGGACACATGGGTGGATATCCATCTGGACAAAAGCCGGATCAGACATTATAAGGGAACGGATATAGGCCGGCGGATGGAAGAACTCGGGCACATTACCCTGCGGATGGTTAAAGTGCCGCTACCGGAAGGGCGGGAAGAAGTGCTTATCACAAATGTACCATCGGAAACTTTTGACCATCTGCAGATTGCGGAACTGTACCATATGAGATGGGGGATTGAAACGGCATATGAGACACTGAAAGACCGGCTGCAGATGGAGAATTTCACAGGAACAAAGCCTGTCCTGTTGCTGCAGGATATTTACAGTACAATCTACATCAGCAACCTTGCGGAAGACATCATCCGAGACGCAGAGACAGAGTTGGATGAAAAAGAGAAGCACAGGAAACATAAAATGATGGTTAACCGGACATTAAGCATTGGGATATTGAAAAATGATCTGATCTATATCCTGCTGGAAACAGACGCGCAAAAACAAGACAGACTGTTTCAACAGATCTATGAAGACATCAGCAAAAATCTGGTTCCAATAAGGCCGGACCGTCATTATCACCGGACAAAGGGACAACTTGCGGGTAACTATTCCAACACGCATAAAAGAGCTTACTAAACAGCAGAATTATAAAACATGAAGACATCCGTGGTGATAAATACAATAAAATAACATCAAAGATCAGGATTGGATTCCAGAATAATACCAGATAGCTTTATTCCATGGAAAGAGGTAAAGCTATCTGGTATTGTTCTTTTTCTTAAGTTAATGACATTGCCTAAAATCAACACTTTTCAGAAAGGCAGATGCACCCGTGCATAGGCGGCTATCGTTCTATTTTTTAGAATTGCCGCACTTTCGATAGTTGGGAGTGTAAAATTTAACGATAACACATTTTTGAGAGGTGCTATCGTTATTTTTTGCACCCAACATTCCCACAGCTTGTCAACAGGGGAATTATAAAAAATCAAACCGTAGAACAACCGTAGATATTCCGTAGAAATCCAGTAGGCTATCGCAAGTTGCGACACAGAAAATCGAGCGGTGTTGAACCAACGATTATCTTATGGTTATTTAAACAGACACAATAAAGTGGCGACAGTTATGTTCCCAAACCTGTCGCCAAATATTATTATTCATAGCCTTTGATCTCAAAACAGTATCCAACCTCCCGAACACATCGGATTGTAAACGGAGCATTCGGCTCTGCCTCATACAGCTTTTCCCGCAGATTACGGATATGGCAGCCGATAGCATTGTTCTCGCTGCCAAGACCATCCTCGCCCCATACTTTTTGGTATATCTGCTCATATGTAAGGACACGCCCCTTATTTGCTACAAGCAGACAAAGAATATCATACTCCTTTGCTGTCAGGTTGATCTCCCTTCGGTCACGGTATATCTTCCGCTGATCGAGATAAATTTCAAGCCCTGGAAGCGATACCATCGCCTCGTCTTTTATCCGGATATATTCAAATTCGGGATACCGCTTCAAGACCTCCATTATCTCATCAAAAACTGGGATATCCTTTTCATTTAATTCAATTATCATAACACGTCCGATGGTATCACCTCCAGTACCCTCATATTAACAAGCAACGCAATTTATCGTCATATTGATACTGTGTATATTGTAGCTATTGGATTATTTCTTCTTAGGCTTCATACCCCAGAAAACCACATTCATCAAAACAACAATCAATGCAGTGGCAGCCATTGCCACCCAAAATCCCATATTAAGTCCAAACAGAGATGTTCTTCCGAACAGACTCATCCATATATTCGTCCAATTCATGTCTCAATTCCTCCTTTTCAAAGCAGCTCGCCATAATGCCGTACATAAGCCTTTTTCAGGCTTGTCGCTAATACCATATATAGCAGGATACACGGAATCAGGTAAGCAAAATAGGTTACCGGCAGTGCCACAAAGCCCAGCATTTTCCCAAACGCTGTAAATGGAATAATCGTGAGTACTGCAATCCCCGTACAGGTCAGCAATGTCAAGGAAGCGGAGGCGCGGCTCTGGATAAATGGAAGCTTCGGAGTACGGATCATGTGAATGACCAGCGTCTGGCTCCACATAGATTCCACGAACCAGCCGGCCTGAAACATAGCTGTATAGGCTGTCTGCATCTGAGACAGCTCCGCACCGCTGAAATGACTGGTCAGATCGTTATATAGCACTCCTCCGGATACAAACAGCGGGCAGAACACGAAGTACATAAAAATGTAGGTCGTAAAATCGAAGATGGAGCTGGTTGGCCCAATCCAGATCATAAAGCTGCCTACCGAGGACGCATCCCATGTACGAGGTATTTTCAAGAATTCCTCATCCACATTATCCCATGGAATAGCAGTGCAGGACAGGTCATAGATCAGATTCAGGAAAATCAGATGAACGCTCATCATAGGCAGGAACGGGAGCAGCGCCGATGCAGCCAGAACAGAAAACATATTTCCGAAGTTGGAGGATGCCGTCATTTTGATGTACTTAATCATATTGGCATAGGTTTTTCTGCCCTCTATAATACCTTTTTCCAGCACCATCAAATCCTTTGCCAAAAGGATGATATCGGCACTTTCCTTTGCCACGTCAACCGCCGTATCCACGGAAATACCAATGTCAGCGGACTTCATGGCAGCCGCGTCATTGATACCGTCTCCCATAAAGCCTACGGTATGGCCGGCCTGACGTAGCGCTGTGACGATACGGGCCTTCTGCTCCGGGGTCAGTTTCGCAAAAACATCTGTTGTTTCAGCAGCCTTTGCAAGCTCTTCATCCGTCATTTTCTGCAAGTCTGAACCTAACAACATATTGCGTACTTCCAAACCAACCTGAGCGCAGATAGTACGGGTCACTTTATCGTTATCGCCCGTCAGGATTTTAGTGATGACTCCATGTTCCTTCAATGCCTGGATGGCGTCAGCGGTGGTTTCCTTTGGAGGATCAAGGAATGCCAGATACCCGATCAATACCATGTCACACTCGTCTTTTACACCAAATGCGCCAACAGGAGAAGGATTGCTCTTTTGGGCAATGGCAAGCACACGGAAGCCCTTATCATTGAGAGCATCTACAGTTGCCAGGACTTTCTCCTTCAATTCCCCGGTCAGGGGCTGAACACTATCGTCATATTCTGCAAAAGAGCAGACTGTCAGCATTTCCTCAACGGCTCCCTTGGTGACCATCTGGGTCTTGCCGGTTTTATCCCGCACTACTGTGGACAGACGGCGACGGGCAAAGTCAAAGGGAATCTCATCAACCTTAATGTAGTTTTCTGAAAGATCAAGCAGTCGAGGATCATTTGCTTCTTCCTCCTCAGTTTTACAGATGATTGCCAAGTCCATCAGGTTCTTATAGCCCGTCTGGAAATAACTGTTCAGATATGCATGGCGCAGAACGCGCAAATCTTCTTTTCCCATGACATCCATGTGATATTCCAGAACTACCTGATCCTGTGTCAGCGTACCGGTCTTATCCGTACACAGAATGTCAATTGCCCCGAAGTTCTGAATCGAGTTCAGATTCTTCACGATGGTCTTTTCCTTGCTCATGGAGACTGCACCCTTGGCAAGGCAGGTTGTCACGATCATAGGCAGCATCTCTGGTGTCAAACCGACAGCGATAGAAATGCCGAAAAGGAATGCTTCCAGCCAATCTCCCTTTGTAATACCGTTGACGACAAAAACAAGCGGCACCATAATCAGCATAAAGCGGATAAGCACCCAGGACACTGCATTGACACCCTTTGTAAAGCTGGTTTCCACTGCTTCCTCTGCCACCGAGGATGCCATGGAACCAAAGAGTGTATTGTCGCCAACCGAAATGATGACACCGATGGCACTGCCGGAAACCACATTGCTTCCCATGAAAGCAATGTTTTGATACTCGGTAATGTTATCGTTCTCGGATGCGGAAACATGGGCAGTTTTTTCAATCGGTTCACTTTCCCCGGTCAAACTGGACTGGCTGATAAACAAATCCTTTGCGTCAACAATACGCAGATCGGCTGGAATCATATCCCCTGCGGAGAGGTGGACAATATCGCCTGCCACCACATCCTCCAGAGGAATCTCCTGCTTTATCAGCTCTTTTCGATCTACGGTGCAGGTTGTAGTGATCATAGCCAGCAATTTTTCTGCCGCATTACCACTGCGGGACTCCTGTACAAAACGAAGTATGCCGGAAAGAAATACCATGCTCAGGATAATCACCACAGTCAGACAGTCGAAATCCTCTTTTGCACTGCCGAACAGCTCAAAGTAGGGGAAAATCATATCTGTCATTGTGGACACCAGTGCCAAACAGAAAAGAATAGCGGTGAAGGGATTGATAAATGCACCTGCCAGACGCTGGGGCAGAGATTTCTTTTTCTGCTGTGTCACCTTGTTGATCCCATACTTAGAGCGGTTAGCAGCAACGCCCTCGCCAGAAAGTCCACGCAAAGTTGTATCCATACTCTTTAATACTTCCTTGATTGAATGCGTTGCTGCATAATGCATACGGCGGTTCTGCTCATCACGGCGAACCGCTTTCTCTGCAACCATACGAATCTGTTGACGGTTGCTTAATTTTTTCTTGTTCATTGGTCTTACCTCCATAATTTTATTTTTGAGGCAAAAACAGAGTATCATGAGGAAAACGGTCTCTGACCGATGTCTCCCATTGTACTGCTTTTTTGCCTGTTGCTTCGCGGACTTCCGTCAGCGTCCATTTCCTCACCTCCACTTCAAAATATCTATGTCAACCGCCGAAGCGGATTATTGATTACGGTAACAATTGCTTTTTCCGATATACCAAACATCCAAACCGGCAATGATAAGCCATGCAATCATAGCACATACAAACCAGTGTTCTGAAAATCCTGACCACAAGCCTTTCAGCAAGAAAATCACGCCATTCAAAACAATCACTTCACCGATATTACGACAGAGCGGCAAGATTTTGATTTTTCTTTTTTCCTCCTCTGGCATGGCTTTCCATGCAGATAAATGAACATGTCCTTTTCCGCAGGCAAATATAATGCCTGCAATACAGAAAAGAATTCCAAAAAAGATACAGGTAAAATTCATAGATTTTCACTCCTTCCATTTGTACATTTTTCTTTTTAGATTGTTGAGTTTACAAACTTTAACCAATAATACGATTGCGGTGATAGCGAGAACAAGCCAAATCAATGCTGTTACTTGATACCAAAGCTGAAATATCAGAGTCCTCCAATCGTGAAATAACCCCATTCCTCCACAGATTACTGAAAAGATGATGTAAATCGTCCTAAAAAATGCTGGCATAAATTTATTTTTTCTATCTCTCATCTGCAAGCGACCTCCTTCTTTCAAAATACAGTATAAAAAAATCGCAAGGAAAATCACATGGCCAAAACCTTGCGATTTCCTTGCGATTTTGCAAGAATTATATTAGAGCTTGTCATTGAATTTATATCCGATACCCCAGATTGTCAGTATGTATTCCGGCGCGTCTGGATTCGGTTCTATCTTTTTTCTCAGTTTTCGGATAAAGGCCATAATGTTGCTGTCATCTAATAGATATTCGCTTTCCCACACAGCCTGATAAATCTGCTCCTTTGTAAATACTTCTCCCCGGTTCCGGGCCAGAAAATACAGAATGTCAAACTCTTTCGGAGTGAGAACGATTTCCTGACCGTTACGGACCACTTTTCGGGTCTGCGGATAAATTGACAGTATCCCACAGCAGATTTCATTGTTTACAGAGAATCTGGTTTCCATCCCGCCAAGTTCTAGCATAAGGGAATCCGCTTTCCCGTTCATCAAATCATCAATTCCCTCCAGTAATTCCTTCGCTCCAGGAGTGTCAGGCGCGGAAGTGCGGATTTTCTCATGAAGCCACTTTGTAAAGGCGGAATCCAAACTGATGATACCCACATTCTTTTTCATGGCTGATTCCTCCTTCCTCAAAGTAATTCATGGTATTTCTTCACATACCAGCTTTTTGCCAGTGTTACTAATAACAGATACAACACAACGACTACAGTCAGAAAGCCAAAATAGGCAAACGGCATGGATGTCAGCCCGATCAGGCATCCGACAGGCGTAAATGTCAGAACCGTAAAAAACAGAATTCCAAGCATTGTGATCAACATCACCGGACGTGAAGGCTTGCTCTGCAGCAGCGGTATCTTTCGGGTGCGTAACAGATGCAGGATCAATATCTGTGTCCACATGGATTCCAAAAACCATCCGGTCTGGAACAGGGCAATGAACTGTTCCTGCCCGGTCGTTCCGGCAAATGCCGCAAAACCGTCTCCGCAAACAGCAGGGCAAAATACAAAGAACAAAAACACAAAGGTCAGAATGTCAAAGAGTGAGCTGATCGGACCGAAAAAACACATGAAGCGCCCCAATGTCCTTCCGGACCATTCAAGCGGCTGTGAAAGAGTGTCCTCGTCCACATGATCCCACGGAAGTACAAGGCATAATACATCATAGAGCAGATTCAATAAAAGAAGCTGTACCGATGTCATTGGGAAAAAAGGCAAAAACACACTGGCTAAGACAATCGAAAAAATGTTACCAAAATTGGACGATGCCGTAATCCTGATATATTTTGACATGTTGGAGAACGCTTTCCGTCCTTCCAGAATCCCCTCCTCCAAAACATTCAGATCTTTTTTCAGCAGGATCACATCCGCACTCTCCTTGACCGCTTCTGCCGCCGTATCCACCGAAATCCCCACATCCGATTCCACAATGGCAGGCAAATCATTCATTCCGTCTCCAAGAAAGCCAACATTATGACCGTTTGCCTGCAATATCTTTACGACCTGCACCTTCTGTTTCGGAGAAAGTTCAGCAAAAACATTCGTATGTTCTATGCGGATAATCCTTTCATCTTCTGTCAATCTGTCAAGTTCTGAACCCGTCAGGACTTCCTCTGCGTTAATGTCCAAACGGCGGCAGATGGAAACCGCAACGCTTTTTTGATCGCCTGTCAGCACTCTGATTCCTACATGGAGATCTTTCAGCTTTTTTACAGCGTCCCCCGCCGTACTCTTTGGTGCGTCAAAAAACGCCAGATAACCCAGAAGGATAAAACCGCGTTCATCTGCGACGTTCAAAAAGTCCCGGTCAAGGGGCTTGTATGCCACCGCCAGAACCTTCATGCCATCCTCAAGCATCTCGTCCACAACAGCGTGGACGCTGGAAAGTCCATCCGGTTCAAATTCTCTTTGTGTTCCCCTGTGTTCAATAAAGCTGCAGCGTCGGCAGACCTCATCAATATCGCCCTTGACAATGAGCAGGTTTTCCCTGTCATTTTTTACAAGGACACTTGCCAGCTTCCGTTCGTAGTCAAAAGGCAGCTCATCCAATTTAGGGTGGCAGTCGGCAAACTCCCGAAAGTGGGAACTGCGTCCAGGCATATCCAGACATTTAAGAATCGCGGCATCCAAATGGTTTCTGACTCCCGTATGGTAAAGACTGTTCAAATAAGCAAAATCCAGCACCTTTTCGCTTTCATTTCCGAGAATATCCATATTATATTCCAACAGAACCGTATCGCCGGTCAGGGTACCGGTTTTATCCACACAGAGAATATCTATACTGCCAAATCCCTGCATAGCATTGATATTTTTTACTACCGTCTGCTTCTGCCCCATGACCGCACTGCCTCTGGCCAGGCAGGCATTGATCACCATCGGCAGCATTTCCGGGGTCAGCCCTACGGCAATGGAAAGCGCAAACAGAAATGCCGCCAGCCAGTTGCCTTTGGTAAGACCGCAGGCAACAAAGACCAGAGGAGTCAAAATCACCATGAAGCGGATCAATACCCATGCGATAGAATTTGCTCCAAAATCAAATCCATTTTTACGACTGGCATCTGTTTCAGAAAAACTGCCATAAACGGTGTCCTGGCCGACAGCCAGAACAATACCTTCCCCTGTACCGCCAATCACAGAGGAACCCATGAAAACGATATTTTTGTATTCCGCATAAGTCTGTGCCTCTTTTTCTGATAAAGTTTGGGAATCTTTCTCCAATATGGCACTCTCACCTGTTATGACTGATTGCGAAACAAAAAAATCATTTGCTGCTGTCAACCGGATGTCAGCCGGAACCCTGTCACCGGCAAATAGCTGCACCTTGTCACCAACAACCAGCTCACCAGAAGAAATCCCTGTCCATTTTCCATCCCGATACACCGACACAGTAGAATGTACGATTTTTGACAAATAGTCCGCAATATGCTTTGCCCTCATTTCCTGGCTAAAACGCACAATGCCGCTGATAAGCAGCATACACACAATAATCAATACTGTTGTAATATTGCGGCCGAAATTGGAAGCCAATAGTACATCTGTCAAAAAGGAAATGCCTGCCAGTACGAACAAAATAATAGAAAACGGATTAATAAAGGCTCTCCGCAAACGAAAGAATACTGTATCAGTCGCCCGGTCAGTCAAAGTGTTGCTGCCGTAATGTTCACGGCATCTTTCCACTTGTTCTTCGCTGTATCCATCTTTCGGAATCTGAAGGTTCCGGTATAGTGCATTAATATCCGTGTGTGCATAGTGAATCACTCGTTTGTGTATCGAATGGCCACTTTTCATCCATTTCACCCCCATGCGGTTTTTATTCATCATACCATACAATTATTAAAAAAATCAGGTTTTAATCTTGCTTTTTTCTTGTTTCTATACTTGGAGCGGAAGACAGACCACGAGACAGGCATTTTTCTGATAAACGCCTAAAATTCCTATCGTTAAAAAATGCACCCAAACTCATGCTTGGGTGCATTGTATCA
>OFGE01003402.1_pt1 | contig 10518 bp, 13 predicted proteins | sample 1521681 | NCBI WGS metagenome assembly OFGE01 (sample SAMEA3504093, study PRJEB24116) | mouse gut metagenome | biome: mouse gut; feature: mouse-associated habitat; material: faeces | place: Denmark | collected 2011 | reverse complement strand
AGTGGTTCATGCCCTCGTGGCCGGCATCGTGGAGGGCCTTCACCGACTCGGGATATTTGTCCACCCACTCCCCCACCACGAAGAAGGTGGCCTTGATGTCATACTTGCCCAGGATGTCGATCAGCTGCTGGGTATCCTCGTTGCCCCAGGGTGATGCACGAGTGTGGTCGTTAAGGCTCAGTAGTTCCAGCGCCTCACCTATTTATTGACATTTTTTCATAGCCTCAAGAGAACACAAAAAATGCAGAGATCGAAAATTACAAATTAACTTTCAAAAAATGTAGCAGTTTATGAGAAAATGTAGTATACTGTAATGGAAAGAAAGGAGAATCTATATGTCGTATGATGCAGTCTCTATCGCAAAATATATTATTAGCTATTGTACTGATAAACAATGCCCTATTAGCAACTTAAAACTGCAAAAAATGATATATTTTTCTTGGATCCAATTTTACAAAAAGGAAAAGAAATATCTTTTCAATGATGAAATATGTGCATGGCAACTAGGCCCTGTTGTACCAAAAGTTTACTATGAATTTTGTTCGTATGCGGGAATTCCCATTTCTCGCAATTACTCTGTGGATATCGCAACCGCCGACAGGAATACACTAAATACCATAATTGATAATTATCTTCCTAAATCTGCAAGTTCATTGGTAAACCAAACGCACCAGCCAAATAAACCATGGGCTATAATATATAATAATGGATATGGTTTGCGAGATGTCATACCATTTTCGCTTATTATCGAAATGGAGTGTAGCGATGAAGATTGAAGAGTCGTATCGCAGACAAAAAGAGTTAGAAAAACAATTGTATGAACTTGCGAAGGAATCCAAAGACGATCGTGTCCTGTTACAAATAGCGGATCAACTCAAAGGAATATATGCAGATGGGTTTCGTCATAATTATTCGCAGTTCTTCCCTCTTATCTTGGAGATTTTCAAAGAAGATAATGAATATAATCAGGATTACTTGAGTGATAATTTAGAACGAATCAGGGCAATTGTTGAAAAAGATTTCTTTGAGACGGATGATAAAGATAGGTGCAAATATGTAGGACTATACAAGCCTTTGACTAAATTAGCCGACCACATCAATCTTGAGATTGGTCGTCGAAGTCAAAGTTTAATTGACGAGAACCGTGTAAAAGATTTAGAAAAACGCAATGAATTTCTTCAAACTCAACTTGAGACAGCAAATCTGCAATTATCCGATATGAAAGAACAATTACAAAAATCCCAAAAAGAGTATGTTGCAATTTTAGGGATTTTTGCAGCGGTTGTATTGACATTCACAGGGGGAATAGCGTTTTCTACATCTGTCCTTAACAATATATCCGCAGCGAGTATCTATAGAATTATCAGTACAGTCCTAGTTATTGGCCTTGTATTGATTGACACCCTGTTCTTTCTGTTTAGTTATGTGGACCGGATTGTTAATAAACCAGCTAAACGCTATATATGCCCTTTGATAATGTCAAACATAATAATTGGAGTTTTTTTAGGTATAATTTTTTTCGCATGGAACAACGGCTTTGTTGAGCAACGGAATCAAAGAGTGGAGGAAGAGGTTGTACATCCTAAAGTAGAATCGATAGTTACTCAAAGTCCGTCCGAGCCCGAAAATCACATACCAGTCCTAACGAAAACGCCAGAACCATAGAAGATCGGGAGATGTGGATTTTCACATCTCCCGATCATTTTATTTCAAGCGATCTTAAATCATCATCAAAGGTATATGTAATTTCTATATGCCCATCCTTGAACACCTGAATGGCAGAAACGGTCTCAACTACTGTCACCCGATCCAGATATTCCAGTTCTCCCGTTTTCAACAAGGTAACTATCCAGGGCCGATCTAACGAATTGTCCTCTTGAGGCACCTCCAAGGCCTCAATTTGACCCTCTAACAGTTTTTCATGGGAGCGATAATCCTGACGATAGCGCTGCAACTCTTCTTTAGTAATCAGGTCATCTTGATAATCCTCATAGGCCTTTTGACTCCTCCGACGCACCTGCTCCAGCTGGGCCTGGAGCTTACGCCTCTGGGCATCTATATTCCGGCGGGGGACCTCTGAGCGGCACTCCTGTTCAATGGCTTGGAGGTCCTGGACTGAGCGGATAATTAGGTTGAGATCGTTCAGAATAATGTGCTCTAACTCCCTACTAGGAATCCAGTGCGGTGTACAGACCTTGGCGCCATACCGCTTGTAGGAGCCACAACAGTAATAGTCCTCCCCATGGCGAGTCACCTTGCTCATGGCCCGTCCACAATCCCCGCAGCGAAGGACACCGGCAAACAGGCTGATGTTTTGTTCAAAGTTTGGGGAACGAGTATGCTGATGAAGCAGAGACTGAACCCTGTCCCACTGGGCTCGCTCGATGATGGGTTCGTGGGTGCCGTCCACCACTGCCCAGGTATCCGGGGAAGCCAACTTTGCCTTCCCGTGCATGGACTGTCGGGGAGCTTTCCCCTGGACCATTGTACCCACATACATGGGATTTTGTAGTAAACGGTGAATGGTGGCGTATGTCCAATAGCTCGTCCCTGCCAATCGGCGGCCATTGTTATAGGAATCGCCCTGAAGCTGTTTGTAAACACTTGGACAGGGCACTTCCTCTTCATTAAGAATCTTGGCAATGGCTAGTTTCCCCTTTCCCTGCTCGTAGAGAGAAAAGATGCGCCTGACCACTTGGGCCGCTACTGGGTCGGGAATCAGATGATTGTGGTCCGAGGGATCCTTCTGATAGCCATAGCAAGCAAATGCGCCAATGAACTTCCCCTGCTTTTGTCGGACCTTCATGGCTGAGCGTACCTTCTGGGAGATGTCTCGGGCGTACTGCTCGTTCATCACATTCATAAATGGGAGGGTCAAATCGTAGCCTCGAAGGCTGTCAATATTGTTGTTGAGGGCCAGGAAGCGGATACCCTGAACAGGAAATTGTCGCTCCAGGTATTGGCCGATACCAATGTAGTCTCGGCCAAAGCGGGATAAATCTTTTACGATAATACAGTTCAAACGGCCAGTATTTATATCAGTTATCATTCGCTGAAAGTCGGGACGGTCAAAGTTGGTTCCGGTGTAGCCATCGTCTACATAGGTATCAATCAAAATGAATTCAGGGTGGTCAAGTATGTATTGCTCCAGCAAAGTGCGCTGATTGGAAATGCTGTCGGATTCTTTGTTGTCGCCGTCTTCCCGGCTGAGCCGGAGGTAGAGGGCGGTGTTCCATTTTTGGAGCGGCATCGCCCCCACCTCCTTTTCTCGGTGTGCAACTCTTATTGGTGGGCCCGGATCAGGCGGCGTAGCATATCCGTAACGGTGCGTTTGCCGCTAAATCGGCGAATGATAGTGCGGGTGGGTTTGCTGTTCATAGGTAGGACCTCCTTCTTATCATAAAATGCGAACAATATGGCCTAATTGTATCACGACCGGAATTAGGCATATTGGTTCTTCAAAATAATACCCCATTATGATAGGCCCTATGTTGCGGCAATTCCGTAGTTGTAGTAACCACGCTTGGTCTTGTTGCACAAGCTATTTGATGGGGTAGCATTAAATAGCTCACGCATGGCCGATGCCAGAGCGATAGAGAATGCGTGCTTTGATATCTGGGCACCGCCTACTGTGATATAGTGATTGTAAAAATCCTCGGTTGGTGTTGCAGCGCCATCAATTGGCACAATCCATCGAGCAACATATTCATGTACATCAGCAAAAAATACGATTTGTTCCGCACTATCATCCTCAAGGGCCTCACCCAGCGTAGGTTCATTTTTTTGATCTACCAGCTTGTAGTAGTAGGGAATAGCCTCATGTATGATATATGGAGCCTCTTCCAGTAGACATTTATATAGGTCAGGTATCTTCTCTTCGTCACTTGGGGTGCCAACAAATCTAATGTTTACTAACCTGGCCAACAATCCAGTGTCTCGCCGTAGGTTTTTTGCCTTTAACGGGAAATTGCTAGCGCAGGCGATGATGGGCTTTTCGTACAGATTTATAGCATCCTTGTACTTGCTCTCACTATATAAAAAGTCTACGCCCGCAGATTGCTTCATAGTACTAATTGTTTTTGCTGACAGAGCTTTATCTGGTGCATCGTTAATTGTTATGATTTTGCGCCCCTTACACTGGCCGCCACCGAAGCGCTGTCCCAAGGTATCAAGTTCATCTAAAGACATGCTGTTTTCACGCCCAACCAGCTCACAGAGGAAGGTCAAAATTTGGCTCTTTCCACAACCGGATGGTCCCACAATAAAGAAAATCCCCTTTACCTGCAAGCCAGTTAAGACAGCCGCAATCAGTTCAAGTATCTGAATCCGCACCAGAGGATCACCGTTGCTCGCAGTCTCGATAAAACGCTCAAAATAGACTCCCTGTCCCGGATGATACAGCGACTGATGGGCAGAGTACTCCAAGCAATACGAAAAATGATATTGGGGGTCATGAGGAATAATGTAGGGCGATTTTTCCTGCAAGACCAAAATACCATCATCAAAGTTCACCATGCCCATCGGGGTGTCCACAAAATTACTGTGTGGAAGCTGCGAGCTGATTTTCAAGCGGTCAATGATGGCTGAATAATCTCGCAAATCCAAGCCATCCAGTAGATCTGGATTATCGTAGAAGCGCTCATCGAACATATATCCCAATAGTTCTGGGGTAAGCTCATTATATTTTTTGCCATCAAATACCTCGACAGTATTATTGTTTACAATAAAGTGCCAGTGTTTCATGGCGGTTCTTGTCAGTGCTGCAATTGCCTGCTTCGACCTGGTACTGAGCATTCGTTCATCCACCCGAGGGCCTCCAAAAGCCTCACTTGATTGACTGTCGGCGAAAATTGTAGGCTTCTTCGCTTTTCGGGGAGCGGGTTTCAAGAGTGGGGCTTCCTCGTCTTCGTCCAGGCAATCCAGCATCACGGAAGGACTACTTGTTTGCCAATCATCCAAAGAAATGATAGGGCTAAAGAAAGGGGCACGACTTACACAGGCTTCCTTATCGGTGTCAACAGGACTGCTTGATTGCCATGCACCTTCATCAATCTCGGGACTCAACCGGCCAAAGCAACTGTCTTGTGGAATGAATGTCTCAAATTTGCTCATGATGACCCCTCCAACCATATCCGTATGTGTCTCTGTGCTCCAAAAGAGTAGGGGATTCCTTAACAGACCCAGGAAGCCGCCAGCTCTCCGGAACATGGCCAAAGGTAACCTCAGCAAGTGCAGAAAAAAGTTCAACTCCTTCTACTGCAGTTGTGATATATACCGTTCTACAGTTCTGCCTGCGCCCAGCGGGAGGTGTGCGAAACCTGGCCCAGACAGCCAAAGGGTGAGGGAATTGCTGCACATCTGCTTTATTTTCCTCAACATTCGCTTCAAGGGGAAACGCTAAAGCAAAAAACTCTCCTTCCACCTCTTGATTATCAACCGTAAGTACCTTCTCCGGCTTTTCAGACTTTCCTACCAACAGCACATAACCTCCATCTGCCTTGTCTGCATCACCTTGGTGGAAATAAATCATACCCGGTCCAGATTGTTTCGTATAGGATGTGTGCTGTGGGCCTTCTTGAATGCGTCCCACCAAAGTGCGCAGCACATAGCGCTTGCCTCGGTATTGCACGAGGCCCTCGTCGGGGTTGCCATTCAGCGAGATACGAACATCACGAGCCTTATTCGCATCAATTCTTTTGACGGATCTGAACAGATACTCTTCTAGTGTGCGGGTCATTATACATTTCTCCTTATTTTAAAATAGCAAAAACATAAAGACGCTTTTGCCACCCTAAGTATAGAATCAGCATACTAAATAAGAAAGGGGGGAACTCGCCGTGAGTTCCCCCCATAAAAAGTCACAAAAAAATAAGATATTTTTGGACCTGCCTATCTTTCGCTTCAAAAAAGTTTCCCTCACCCCTCATTTTGCCTAGCGGCGCATACCAGCGCACAAAGCATTTCCTTCGCCTTCATGTCAAAATCCGCATCTTCTTTCCGTAGCGCCTTAATGTTCTTTTCGATTTCTCCTAATTTTTGAAGGCGCAACTTGGAGCCTGTCGATTCTCGGGCGTATTCTTCAAAGATTTTATAAATCATTTGCTCCTTTTCGGTGACCAGGAGATTTAGTTTTTCCACCTCTTTCATCTTTTTTTGTATTTTGCTTTGCCATTTGGATTGAAAGGTGTGGAACATCTCTGCATCTTTCGATAAAGCATCAGAAAGGTTTCCTTTTAGGAATAACTTTGCTTGTGGGTTCTTCAAAATCTTAATATTTATTTCTACAAATATTTCCCGGACCAACATGTTCAAATTATCGGGATCAAAGTAGTCTTCTGGATCATATGGATAATAAATTAATTGGATGCCCGCAAGAAAATCAAAGAAATCAGGTGCCGTTCCTGCAACTGTCATCCAAATAAGTTTCTCTTGCAGTGCAATTTCCTCTTTATCCTTCTTTATGGCTTTCATATTGGCAATAACTAACTTTGCTAAGTCAGCATATTTCTCCCTATACTTTGAAAAAAACTGACCTTTGCGCATGCCGACATATAACTCAGAGGTATAATTACGCAAGAAGTCTTGAACTAGACGCATCCCGTCCCGGTTAAACTGATAAAACCACCTCCGGGGCTTGTCTGAGCAGCAAACTTCAGTTTCAGCTTTGGCTTTAGTTTCGGCTTCAGATGCAGCCTCAGCTTCAGTTTCGTCTGTGTCAGAAGCTACCTTGAGGGACATAGGAGAAACACCAAACATTTGTAAGAAGGAATCAAATTCATTGCGCATGTCCTTTGAGCTATAATTGTTTTCTTGGCATATATCATCGAACGACCAACAGTTAGGCTTTCGCTTTCTCTTTGTGGGTACTGACTTGAGCTTTCTTTCTACCAATCGGCCGTCTGGTAATTTTTCACCATGTTTCATTATTTGGTATGTCCTTTCTATATTTTGGGACGGTTTGGACGGACGGACATTTGAATCAAAGCACTGTGCATAATGCCACATATAAAAGCGCTTCTGCATGTGCGTAAAAATCGGGATTTATTGTATAGTGTCATTAAAAAAATAAATCCAATGTCCGTCCGTCCCATTGATTTTATAATATGCTTACAAAGATTAAGTCCCGGGGCGTAGGATAGACAAATAGTCCTCATAAGCAAATACCCGGTTACGAGCAGAGTTGGTGGTTTCCCGAAGGATCCCAAGGTCCACTAGCTTCTTTACAGCAGAGGACACTGTGTTATAGCTGAGCTTCAGTGCCTCGGCCGTGTGGCCAATGGTAATAATAGGATGCTGTTCTATATAGTCAAAAAGGCTCCGCAAATTGTCCTTGCTCCGGGCACTCATAGGAAGTCTGGCCAAATTTTTATCGTGAAGCGCTGTTAGCTCTTCAATGGATAAAATAGCATCCTCGGCAGCAACAGATACGGATTTCAAAAAAAATTCAACCCATTGCTCGTAGTTGCCGCTACGCCGAACCTCACTGATGCGATCATAATATTCTACTTGATTTTTTTTCAGGAAATAGGAAACATAGATAACCGGCTTGCTCAAGAGCTTTTGATCCAGAAGATAGAGCAGGATTAACAATCGACCAATGCGCCCATTCCCGTCTAGGAAAGGGTGAATAGTCTCAAACTGATAGTGGATTAATGCGGCCCGAACCAACGGGTCGTATTCATCGTTTTCATTAAGATAGCGTTCCAAATCGGCCATGGCCTGCACCATATCCTCCACATTGGGAGGGATGTAACGGGCATCCTTTAGGGTACAGCCTGCTGGACCGATCCAGTTTTGAGAACGCCTAAATTCCCCTGGTTCCTTTTCCTGTCCCCGGACACCCTCCAACAGTTCGGCATGGGCCTCTCGAAGTAGCCGATTGCACAGGGGCAATTTGTTCATCCTCTCCAGAGCGAATTGGGCTGCACGAACATAGTTGACCACATCGGCTACATTCAAGTTGGCGTTGATGTCGATCTCTGGGTCGAGGACATCATCCAATGTACACTGAGTCCCCTCAATTTGAGAAGAAATCAGCGCTTCCTTACGGACATACATTGAAACGAAGAGCTCAGTACTAGGGAGAAACTGGGCTGCTCCGTCCAACCGGGCCAGATTGCGGTTAGCCTCACCAAGCAGTTTAATTCCCCGAGCACTTAGTTTGAGAGGAGGCTCAGGGGGTAAAGGCGAGGGCTGAAAGGATTGATAGGCCATTTCACCATTCAGATTTTTAATCAGTATTCCGGCTCTGTTCATAAAAGCATACCTCCCCAGTAATTGAAATACTACACAGCATGATACCCTTTTTATTTCAAAAAGTCAACACAAATGTGAAATAAGGGGGCTCGATTTCTTGTTGTTATTTCATCTTCTCGGTTTCCATGCCATAAGATCCGCCCGCTTTACCCGCCACTGCTTTCCGATTCGGAAGGCAGGGATTTTTCCTTCACTGGCAAGGGCATAGAATTGATTGCGACCGATAGCCAGCTCCTCCATGACCTCTTTGGGGGTCATAAACTCATATTCTCGCTGCTCCTCTTGTTCATCCTCATTATAGGAATACATAGAAACACTCCTTTCCGGGCCTACTTAACCCTTACTAAAGTGTTTTGAGCTGGATAACAACTAAATAATAAAGTCAAAGCATATACAAAAATTATCTCAAAGGAGGGGTTGAAATGAAGAGCAAGCCTTTCGAAATCAATTATCTGGATTTCCTGATTCCTATGGGCCATGTACCTGGGCATCAGACCGGAAGCAAAAAGCAGGATGCTTTGCCGGTAAAGGATAAACTGGCAAAGGAGAAGAACCATAGATAAATCTTATGTACAGGAAGGGGCACAGCAACACGCTGTGTCCCTTCTCTTTTATGTTTTACGGCATTTCCCCATTGCTCCCGCTATGCGTTGGTTTGTCCCGGCAGAGGTGTGTATTATTTCCATGGAAGCGCTCAGCCCCGTCATTGTAGGCGAATACGGGATTGAGCGCCTTTTCATATTATTTAAAAATTAGTCAAACGGGAGGTGAAATGTTATGTTGGAGGCGGTTTTATTTGCAATTCGAGCCCGAATCAGTTATGCAATTGCCCAGTTCCTCAATCACGAATGGAAGGAGATGATTTGAAATGTTCATCCGAACGCACCGCAAAATGCTCAATACCCTGTTAGCCGCCATCGTAGCCGCAGCTGCGGCCTTTCTCTGCTCTGCTATCGACTCTCTGACCGAGGAGGATCATCATGGAACCAATGATTCCCCGGCTGATGAATTCTGAGTTTCCCTATGGTGACCCGGAGTTTACCGAACTTCAGAGAGAAGCGGATGCCATTCAGAAGCAGCTGGCGCCTACCCTTGGCCCCAAAGAAAATGAACTTGTCCAGCAGTTGGCAGATATCCCCATTCGGCAGTTCGGCCCGGTGAGCCGGGATGCCTTTATGGAGGGCTTCTGCGCCGCCTACACTCTGCTGGAAGAAATCAGATCCCACAAAATCTAATCAAGGAGGAAATCTATTATGTCCGCCAATGTTGAAACCATGTTCTATGCTCGGGAAGCCCCCTGGCACGGTTTGGGGGTTCGGGTAGAGGATGCCCTCAGCTCTAAGGAGGCGCTGGAAAAGTCCGGCCTGAACTGGAGGGTCCTTCAAAGACCCATTACAACCAGCCCCTTTGGATCGCCCATCCCCGGCTATAAGGCCAATGTCCGGGATACCGACAGCAAGGTTTTGGGCATCGTGACCGACCGCTATCAGGTGGTTCAGAATGAGGAGGCCTTTGCCTTCACCGATGCTTTGCTGGGCGAGGGGGTCAAATATGAGACTGCTGGCAGCCTTGCCGGAGGAAAGCGTATCTGGATCCTGGCAAAGCTGCCCGAGAAGTACATTATGAGCGGCGACGCCATCAGTCCCTACATGGTCTTTACCAGTTCCCATGATGGCAATGGCTCCATCAAGGTAGCCATGACACCCATTCGGGTAGTCTGTCAGAACACTCTCAATCTGGCTCTGTCCACGGCGAAGAGAAGCTGGGCCACTGTACATGTGGGGGATCTGGCCGCCAAGATGGACGAGGCGCACAACACCCTGCTGCTGGCCGAGCAGTATATGAACAAGCTGGGCGGTGAGTTCAACAGGCTTTCCAAAATCAAGCTCTCCGACCAGACAGTGCTGGACTTTATTGACCTGCTCCTGCCTATGGAGAACGAGGAAAGCAGTATTCACCGTAATAATGTGCGCCGCTCCAGGGAGGATATGAAGAGCCGTTACTTTGACGCTCCGGATTTGAAAGGGCTGGACAAGAATGGATACCGCTTTATCAACGCCGTGTCCGACTTTGCCACCCACGCCCAGCCTGCCCGTACCACGGCCAACTACAAGGAGAATGTCTTTGCCAAAACTTTGGACGGACACCCCTTGATTGACAAGGCCCATGAGCTGATCCTGGCAGCATAAAGGAGGGTCATCATGGCAAATGTCCTTGTGTCCACTGAAAACTTGCCCTACGCCGACTGGCTGGAGCTGCGCA
>OFGE01003399.1_pt1 | contig 10524 bp, 9 predicted proteins | sample 1521681 | NCBI WGS metagenome assembly OFGE01 (sample SAMEA3504093, study PRJEB24116) | mouse gut metagenome | biome: mouse gut; feature: mouse-associated habitat; material: faeces | place: Denmark | collected 2011 | reverse complement strand
CCCTGATTTGTATATTACAGAATAAAGCCGCAGGTAATGCGGTCATTTCCATAAATGTCATTATTATTGTCAATATAGTAACACTGATTGATGTGCGTTTGTTTATCATAATTAATCTCCTTAGCCATTAATTTATTGGTTTGTTCAATGATTTTATTCTACCACAAGAACTCTCGCAATTCCATTAAATTCTGCTTACTCTCTTTTTGACTTATTATAAACAATCATCATCTACCTTGTCCGTTCCCTCTGCTCGGTGCTGATAAATGATTTCGTTCCATTAATTGTCGGAAGATTGAATTGTGGAATATCATTGACGGGTATTTCTCCGTTTGGGGGAATAGGCGTTCATTTCATACGGTAATATACCATAATTCTGTGCGCCCCTGCGCACATGGGATCAGAAGCCGAAACAGTGTCTTTCTGTTTCGGTATTATGCCATAAATTTCACATATTTCAACCTCTCTGAAATACCGATAAATTCAGAAAAATTCAAAATATAAGTCCTTGTAAATCTCCAAGAATACGTGTCAATTAGTAACAAATCAGTATCATGTTTTTAGTTGTGGAAAGCCGCCTATATGCTGTTGTATACGGCTATTCCGTCCACCTTCAGGGCAAATTTCCGCTGAACGGCCATAGTTTCATTCCTGGAATTCTTCCCATACAGCCCGTACACTGCCTGGGCATGTCCAAGAATTTCATTGCAGCGCGTCTGCCACCACTTTACCACATGGCCGGAGGAACCCACCACAAATCATAGAGCCAAAGGCGGCTTTACCCTCCATTTAGGAGGGGCTAACCCCTCCGGACGAAAGAAAGGAGGGCGATGCCAATGTATGTTACATATTCTGATCTGATTCAGATAGGTATCTTCATTGTAGCCCTGATAAGTTTGTGTTATACAATCTTTCGGGGCAGAAAATAGCCGCCACTACTACCAATAGTGACGGCTGACCGCTTTTGGCGGTATAGCTTGCTGTTATTTTGAGGGTAGAGCCGCTTCTATGGCTTTCCCCTTTTTTATGGTAACATATCATCAGCGGGTTTGCAAGAAAAATTTTGGAGGTATGGTATGGATATCAGGACAGAGATTATCCAGCGGGTGCTGGATGCAATACGGGGACGGGTGGGTGCCGAGGCTGCCGACCTGGTGCAGGATGTGCTTGTGATGCAGCTTAACCGGTATGAAGTCATGGAACGCTGCACGGAGGTGCCCGTGAGGGATGACAGCGCGGAAGGGCTGCTGAAAAAGTTCCTGGCCACAAAGCGGGTGGAAGGATTTGCGGATTCCACCCTCCGGAGGTATAGGGAGATCAACATGGCGCTGATCGGCTATCTGGGGAAGCCGCTGGAGGAGATAACCACCTATGACATAAGGTTTTATCTGTCAGTCCGGCGCCAGATGGGAAATGTAAGCAACCGGACACTGGACGGGATGCGCAGGTGTTATTCCAGTTTTTTCAAATGGCTTGCAGCGGAAAAGATGATACCGCACAATCCATGTACGGCCCTGGCGCAGATCAAAAGTAAAAAGACGGTAAAAAAGCCTTATTCGGCGGCAGAAATGGAAAAAATCCGGAAAGCATGCGTTAATATGCGGAATCTGGCCCTTGTGGATTTTCTCTATGCTACAGGCTGCAGGGTATCGGAAGTTGCCAAGCTGGATATATCGGATGTTGATTTTGAGCGGATGGAGTGCATTGTACTGGGGAAGGGAAATAAGGAGCGCAAAGTATACCTGTCAGAAGTAGCGGCCATGCACCTGCAGGAGTACCTGGACAGCCGGAAGGATTCTTGCGGGGCATTGTTCGCAGGCAGGGGGAAACGCCTGGGAAAGAACGGGATAGAGGCGGTGGTGAAGAAACTTGGAAAAAGGGCAGGGGTAAACAATGCCCATCCGCACCGGTACCGCCGGACACTGGCCACAAACCTGCTTGACCGGGGAATGAACATCCAGGACGTGGCGGCAATCCTGGGACATGCGGATTTAAAGACAACGCAGATATACTGTTACATCAGTCAGGCAAATGTCAGGACGGCATACTGCAAATACGCGGTATAAGTTATAAATATAGGATGTAGTCTGACTCCGGGGAGGCTCCGGAGTTTTTTGCGTGTGTTTTTTAGGCGTGGCTGTACCGGCGCAACTGCCGGGGATCACCTTTGAGGGCAGGCAAAATGTACTAAACACGGGTTTGACAAAAATCTTTTTCAGAAGACTTAGGACAACCGTAACTAATGGGGCGATGACAGCTAAAGATGACCGCATTACTGGTAATATGTATGTTTTTGTACAACAAGAATACACTGGTAAAAATGCAGATCCTTATTTGTTTATATCCCAAGCCGTTTCCGGGGCTGTAAACATATATGTACGTGATGTCGAGGGCAATATACCACCTGAAGGATTAGAATTACATTTGGAACTGCTTTTTTATAACTCAGTGGTTTGATACAATTTAGGCTTCAATGTCTGTCAAATCCATGTGGAATTTTCTATCGTAAAAACAGCAGTGCGCAACGGATGTCTGCCAGATCGCCAGATGTATTCGTCAAATATGATTCTTTAGGCTTTGGGACTGTTTGGGGACAGCCCGGACTTTCCCCGCTGCAAACACCTATTACACAATTAGCACAGTCACCCTGCCGCCTGGCAGATATCTGGTTCTGGGGTCATCCCAGGTGAGTGAAAGCAGTGATCTGATATACGTGTTGGCCATTGGCAACCAGAGTACACGCTTTTCCGGTCTGCATTACGGCGGGGGTGTTGCAGCACCTTATCTATTTCAAAATCACTTCATCCTTCCGATTATTCAAAAGTAAGGGTAATCACCCCAGCGCGCACGGCAATCTTACCCATTTCTTTTTCCATAATTTCATCAAATCCTTCTCTGTTTCTGTAATAACTCCCGTAGTGTGTCGTAGAAAATCTACCCCAAACATTTTGATAGAAATGGTTATTTGCACTCCCTCGGCAATCCGATTAACAAAATCTTTAAATTTCATATTCTTCACCTTTCCGGAAAGTAGCTTTTACTCCGCTTCCTCAAAGTTCATTTCACAATCACCGCAAATCACATTTACTTCTTTCGTTGCTCTGATAATGCACCAGCATCCTGGGCAAACATATTTCCGGGTTGATTGTTTGGGTTTGGACGCTCCGGGAAGTTTCAGTTCCGGCTTCCTGAAAAGCTGAAATTTCTTGTCCTGCAAGCTATGAACAAAGGCATTTGCTTCCTGGTTCAGCTTTGTTCTTGTCCAGCCGTATTTTGCATCCTTTTCAACGGTCAAACCGTGCTATTCAGCGGCTTCCTTGTATTTCTTATTGTGGTAAGTCCCGCTTCTGGAAGTGTCCTGAACCCCAACTTGCAGATTGTAAAGGTGAACCATTTCATGTGATAGGGTTTCGGCAACGTGCCCAAAAGGTCTTGCAAGGTGTTTGGCGCAAAGGTTGATTTCATAGAACCCTTCATTTTTCATAGCTTCCACTTTTTCCGGTTTCATTTCTGAAATCGCTTTCGTCTCTTTGTTGCTCCAAACCTTCCATGAAGTACACCACCCATAAGCCCCTTTCATGGTGTCTGGGCTTACGGTGATGATCGGCTTTTGAAGTTCACCGCCGTAAAACTTTTCATTGAACCTTGAAAATTAATTTTCGAGGTTGTCGATAATCGGTTTCAAACTCTGCTCTGCCATAATTCAGTCCCTTTCTGTTGCTTGTTTTGTTGGTATATTGTAATTATATGTTGGTTAATATCTTTAGCAAAGCGCTTTTTGAAATTAACCAACATTTTGTTGACAAGCAACATTTTTGACCTTATAATTAGTAGCAGAGGGGGGTGATGATTTTGAAAGATCGGATTAAAAAAATAAGAAGGGAGTTGGATTTAACACAGCAGGAATTTGCAGACAAGATAGGAATATCAAGGGGAAATATTGGAGCATATGAAGTTGGCAAAAATGCTCCCAGTGATGCTGTAATCTCCCTGATCTGCACCAAATTCAATGTCAATGAAAATTGGCTCCGAAATGGCAATGGGGAAATGTTTGCAGAAGTGGACGTGGAAGATCAACTAATGGCATGGGCTGGAAAAGTCTTAGGCGGTCAAGATTCTAAGTTTAAAAAGCAGATTGTAACTATGCTTATGGGTTTATCTGATGGCGAATGGGAATTTTTAGAAAAGAAAGTGAAAGAGCTTGCCGCTGATGACACAGAAAAAAGAGGGCTGAACATCAGCCCGGCCTCAAATACATCCTGATAAAGTGATATAGCCTCCTAAGTTGATTGGCTGACGCTTTATCAAGCAACTCAATAATGAGTTGTTTATAGTTTATGCTTCTCACCTTCTATGTAGCCGCAAGTTCTACAGTAGCGATAAAAAATTATAACAAACATATGTTCTGCTATCAAGGGATGCGAGTAAAATAATAGGTGGAAGATAAATCCAAGTTGTTTCCAACTTCTAAGCAAAAAGATGAAATCATCATTAATATATGATAAAAATTAAAAATAAATATAGTAATAGGTAACTTGTTCATCTTGAACTACTTGTACTTTGGAGAGTTTATTTCGAAAATTAGAAGGGAGATTATCATGTTTCTTGCAAGTACAACAAATTCTGTTAGTTCGGCGAATTTCCCCGAATGGCTGCCGCCATTGATTATAATCCCGGTTATGGTTCTAATTGTGCTAATGATTAGAAAATCTCGGAAAAGAGCAAAAGCCAACAGAGAATCTATCCGACAAAGTGGAATTTTATCTTATACCGCATTTCATCATGTGGACGGACTACAGATTCCAGAAAATACCTTATGTGAAATTAAATCTTTTTCGGACAGAATTGAATTCAAAGCTGGGACAACCAGTATCAAGCTGTCACGAAAGAAAATCACTGATATGTCCATCAAAACCGACACTGAAATTCAAAGTCAGGCGATTTCAAGTATTGGTGGAGCAGTCGCTGGGGGCATGATGTTTGGAACTTTGGGTACAATAATCGGTGGAAGGACAAAAAATAAAAAGGTGAAAACCACTACCCGATATTTGATTATTACCTATACCGGGGAGCAAGGGGAGTTAAAATATATTGGTTTTGATATTAAAAATGATCTCTCTTCTGCATTCAAACTGGTTAAAGAATTCCATGAACTGAATATAAATTCAGGGATTCAAATTGAACTATGAGAACAAAAATTTCCCGCCAGTGCTGCAACACGGGCGGGATATGACCTATAATTCAGGATGAAGTGATATTATAGGCAACTCACATACTAATTATACCACTTCATCCTTCCAAATTCAAGGAAAGGATGACATTTTATGAAGTTATCTAATGGGTATGGTACGGTGACTAAGCTATCAGGGAATCGCCACAAACCATACGTTGTGAAGGAAGGTATATCCGGGAAGCAGAAGCCCATAGGATATACCGCCACATGGGAAGAAGGGCTTATTCTTCTTGCCCAGTACAAAAAACGATCCGTGGGACATACAGACAAAATCACGTTTCAGGAACTATATCAGTTATGGCTTTAAAAACGGGCTGTCAAACTGGGGGCTTCAAACCAAAGTTCCTTGAGTCGGCATATAAGCATTGTGTGAAGCTGGAAAAGATGAAATATAATCAGATCATACCAAATGCAAGATTACATTGATTCATGTGGCTGCGGGTACTCCACGCAAGGGGCAATCAAAAATTTGTTCGGGCATCTTGACCGTTTCGCTATGGAACTGGATATAATTTCAAAATGCTGTTCCGATCTTCTGACCTCTGCGCCAATCCCGGAAACAACCAAAGAAATCTTCACGGATGAAAAAGTTGCCAGGATATGGGACAACCAAAAATTGGAATGGGCTGATTCTGTCCTATTCTTCCTTTATGCCGGGTTCAGGATTTCGGAAATGATAGACCTGAAAACGGAAACTATACTGCTCCCCGCAGGCGACAGCGTGCGCAAGCTCCACCAAATGACCGGCACACCAAGAAATGAGGTAACTCCCGGCCGCGATATATCCGTCTTTCTTTTCCTTAACACCAGGCGCGGCGGAGATACTTCCGCGACAATGGGCTTTTCTCCAATCACTAATTTCGAGTTATTGCACTTAATATTGATGATTTGTATCAACAGGCCGTCCCAATATGTGTTTCACAGAAACGAAATGAGGGCACATCAAAGATATCTGATTCCGAAATTATTATCTTAAGTAACTCAAATTAACAATTCTTCCACACGATAATATTCTGACTGGGCATTCCACAATCTTTTATATTCTCCATTTTCTTTCAATAAATCTGAATGTGTACCCATTTCGACTATTCTGCCATCCTTCCAAACAATAATTTTATCACAGAAACAGCAGCTCGACAGCCTATGAGAAATATATAGAATTGTCTTATCTTTCATCATAGTAGTAACCTTTTCATATAATTGAGACTCCGAAAGAGGGTCTAATGCCGCTGTTGGTTCATCCATAATAAACATGGGCGTATTCTTGTATAATGCTTTAGACACAGCAATTTTTTGAGCCTCTCCGCCTGAAATCATAACCCCTTTTCCATCGTATTCCTTGTATATACATGATTCGATGCCTTCATACATATTTTCAATTTTTTCTTTCATTCCCATCTCATGAAGGACCTGCCAGATGGCAGCATTCTCTGCATGATTTCCCAACAAATTTTGCTTCAGGCTAAAGGAAAACAGTTTAAAATCCTGAAATACAACTGACATAAACTTCCAATATTCATCCAAATTGTATTCCCATATATCTTTCCCATTTAACAATATTTTTCCGCGGTCTGGTTTATATAAGCGCAATAATAATCTGACACAGGTAGTCTTTCCTGAACCATTCAGTCCAACCATTGCTACATGTTCCCTATTTGATATATGAAAACATACATTTTCCAATATCCAGGAATTCGCATCAGGGTGCTTAAAATATACATGATCAAAAACAATATCCACCCATTCCTGATTTATTGTATGACCTTTTTGCTGTTCTTTTTCAGATAATTCCAAAAATTTAAAATACTGTTCTAAAAATTTTTCATTGCCCTTCAGATTCGTTATTGCCTCAATGATTTGTATGATTCCTGCAAACAATTGGGCTATTGCGCCAGAATATACTACGATATCTCCTACACTGATAACATGTTTAAAGGAATGATAGCCAATATAAATATAAGCCAATCCTTTCATAAAGATGTTTGACAAAATGTTTATCAGCCTGAAAATACCCTCTTGTTTCCCGACTGACCTGAAAAACGTGTCTATGTCCTTTGATATCTTTCCAAATTCATCTTGAATCAGGTTACTCTCATCAAATATTCTGATTTCCTTCCCATATTTAAAATTCTGAAATATGTTTTTTCGATAAAAACCATATCGGCGATTTATGGATCCAACATCTGTAAAACGTTTATAGACATAATGATTATGCTGCGTGCCATTGTATATTGTAATAGATATCGTCATAATGACCAATAACATAAAACAGACCAGCAGTAATATAAATTGCCCTGGATTGACTCCATATTCCATTTTTTCCTTTACAAATTTACCAATATAAACCATGGAAGAAATTATGGTAAAGATTCCTGTTAACAGGGTCTCTGTATATTCAGTCTGTTTTGAAAAAGCATCCCCCCGTTGAAATTTACTCTGCTTTATATTTTCCAGAAGTTCTTGAATCTCAGCACTCTCCAGTTTTTGATAATTTAATTGCAAAGCCTTTTCCAACAATTTTTTTGATAGTCCAAAAGATGTTTTTTGGATAGAAATCTTCTCATAAAAACCAATGAACTGGCACATAACATCTATGAACAGTATGGATATCGATAGCAGGCAAAGCTGTTTGAATATATATTCGCTGTTTTTTCCAAGATATAGTCCGTTTATTAATTCTCCCATAAAATAGATAGCCACAAACGGATTAATCGCATTTAAAAATGCCTTAAGCAAAATCATCAACAATAAAATTTTGGACTTTTTCATTGTCATCCTTTCTTATAATACTGACTCTGCAAAGTAAACATTTTCCAATACATACCCTTTTTTTCCAAAAGGCTAAGATGTGTTCCCTGTTCAATCATTCTTCCTTCATCCAACAAAATAATACGATCGCAGAAGCATGTACTGATCAGGCGATGAGATATAAAAAATGAAGTTATCTTCTGGGTCAGCTCATTATATTTCTGATAAATATTATTTTCAGAAATGGGATCAAGCGCAGCAGTCGGCTCATCCAAAATCAATAACTCAGAATCTTTGTACATTGCTTTCGCAATCATTAATTTCTGTTGCTCCCCTCCGGACAAATCAATGGCATCCTCTCTCACATCTTTACGCATAGGCGTATAAAGGCCCTGCTCAAAAGTCTGAACCTTCATGCTTAAACCTGCCATTTCTAAGCTTCTCCACACCCGTTCTTCATTTGATGCTGATTTTTTATGGGAGGAAACATTTTGCAATATCCCAACCGGCAGAAGAACGACATCCTGGAATACCGCTGATATATGCTTGTAATACTCCTCTTTCGTATAAGTCGTAACATCAATACCATTTAACAGGATCCTCCCTTGGGTAGGCTTATATAAACCAGTCAATAACTTAATTAATGTAGTTTTCCCTGCTCCATTTTTTCCTACTATACCCAGCTTTTCTCCTGGTTGTATTGTCAAATTAATGTCTTTTAAGGTATCTTCCCCTGCGCCTTCATATCGAAAACTAACCTGGATCAATTCCAATTTAGGGGAGGATGATGATATTTTCTCTTTTTGCTTATGATCAGGTAAAAGACGGTCTTTATCATGATCTTTCAAATCCAGATACTGAAAATAATCATCCATATATAAGCACATCTTCCGGATTGCAGCTACATCCTCCAAAAGCCCAAATAACCAACCTGAAAGTCCTGACACCACTCCTGACACCAGCACAAAATCAGATATAGCCATTTGATTCCGGGTTACCAAGTGAATCAAATAGAAATATGCCACAAAATTTCTGATACAAGAAAGGAAGCATCCCGCACAATTCGCATATAATTTTCCTGCACAAACTTGCCTTTCAGCAGTAATTCTCCTTTCCGTATTTTTTTGATAAAGTCCTGATATCACACCAGACATATCGTATAATCGGATTTCTCTGGCTGCCTGCAGAGAAAAAGATTCCATTTCCAGATATTGCAGTTTTTTCTCAGTATCGACAATTTCTTCTTTCCTTTTCATCTCATAGCCATGCTGCAAATATGTTAGGAAATAACCAATTAAGGTTGTGAGAATGACTGTAAATAGGATCACGCTATTCCATATCCCGACAGTTATGCCATAGAATAATAAGCCTAAGAAGTTAATCGCTATGGAAACCAACTTAGGCAATGCTGATTGTCCAAAAACATAGACGGAGTTAAGCGCTTTTTGCCGAAGCGATTGACCAGTCATTCCTTCAACATTCAAATAATCAGTTGTCATGGTTTTATAATCAAGCAATTTTAGCAGGTTATTAACAATGGTTTTACTGTCCCATTCAATGGCAGCAGCTATCCAGCCTTTTGCAGAACTCAAAATCAAATGCAGTAAAAAAATACTCACAAATACAGCAACAAATTTTTCCCATGCATATTGTCTCTCAATCCCGGCCACAAGCGTCTTAGTTAGAAATATCTGCAGATAAGGCAAAAAGACGCAGGCAGCTATATATATTACAGATATCCCTATTACTGTTTTCTTCCCTGCCCATATTTGACTGAATAAAAACGATATTTTTCTTTTCATATCTGCCCCCAAAATATCTAAGCACAAAAATGGCTGATTCTAAATTCTTACTAATAATGAACTTTCCTGGAATGGTTTTGCAACAAAGGCATCTGCGCCTAATTCATGTGACCTATTTACATTCTCTTTTGTGCTTTGAGCAGATACCATAATTACATTTACTTTAGAATTAATCTTCTTAATTTTCTCCAAAGTCTCTATTCCGTTTATGCCGGGCAAATTTATATCTAATGTGCATACATCCACCTTTTCCCTTTGAATAAGGTCAAGGCACTCCTCTCCACTTGCAGCTGCAATCACCCTATGTCCTTCATGACTGATTATATCGTTTAGCATTCTTCGCATAAAAGGAACATCATCCACTACTAAAACGGTCTTTTTTTCCTTACTTCTCTGTTTGTTTATGGTGTAATATTCAAAAATACAGTCAATTTGATCCTGATTCAATAAACTGATATGACCATTCGCATCATAATTTTCCACAGAGTTTTTACAACCCAACAGAACATCCGCCGAAATTCCCAAGTATTTCACGATTTCCGGTATCATTGAAATATCAGGCAACGACAATCCTTTTTCCCATCGTGAAATAGCTTGCGGTGTGATTGACAGTGCATAGGCCATTTCCTGTTGTGTGACATTTCTTTTGGTTCGGTATTTTTTAATTTCTGCCCCTATCTTCATAATTTCCCCCATTTCTGCGCGGCCTTTTGCGCATATCAAGTTTGTGGATGCCGCGCA